>OHBE01000925.1_pt1 | contig 29009 bp, 18 predicted proteins | sample 1577231 | NCBI WGS metagenome assembly OHBE01 (sample SAMEA3541506, study PRJEB24748) | human gut metagenome | biome: human gut; feature: human-associated habitat; material: faeces | place: China | collected 2012 | reverse complement strand
GACATGAAAGAGGCCAATATGAATATGGTACGTATATGGGGGGGAGGAACTTATGAGGATGATCGTTTCTATGATCTGGCAGATGAAAATGGTATTCTTGTTTGGCAGGATTTTATGTTTGCCTGTACTGCTTATCCCAGCGATCCTACTTTCTTGAAGCGGGTAGAAGAAGAGGCTGAATATAATATCAAACGTCTGCGCAACCATGCTTCATTGGCCATGTGGTGTGGAAATAATGAGATTCTGGAAGGATTGAAATATTGGGGATGGCAGAAAAACTATACTCCGGAAGTGTATGAAAATATGTTCCGGGGGTATGATAAGTTGTTCCGGGGATTGCTTCCTGCCAAAGTACAGGAACTCGATGAAGGCCGTTTTTACAAGCATTCTTCTCCTTATTTTGCAAATTGGGGACGTCCGGAGTCATGGGGCATAGGTGACAGTCATAATTGGGGAGTGTGGTACGGCAAAAAAACATTCGAATCATTAGACACGGATTTACCGCGATTTATGAGTGAATTTGGTTTCCAGTCGTTCCCGGAAATGAAGACGATTGCTACATTTGCTGCTCCGGAAGACTATCAGATTGAATCGGAAGTGATGAATGGGCATCAGAAAAGCAGTATTGGTAATGACTTGATACGTACCTATATGGAACGTGATTATATCGTTCCTGAGAAATTTGAAGACTTTGTGTATATCGGACTTGTGCTTCAGGGACACGGCATGCGTCATGGGATGGAAGCACATCGTCGTAACCGCCCTTATTGTATGGGGACATTATATTGGCAGCTTAATGATAGCTGGCCGGTAGTTTCCTGGTCCAGTATAGACTATTATGGCAATTGGAAAGCGTTGCATTATCAGGCAAAGCGTGCTTTTGCGCCGTTACTGGTCAATGCAATACAGGAAGGCGATAGCTTGAATATTTATCTGATATCCGATATGTTGGAAAAGCAGAGTCAGCTTACACTTGAAATGAAAGTCATTGATTTTAATGGCAAGACATTAGACAAAGAAGTCATCAAGGCAGTTGAGGTACCGATGAATACTTCTTCTTGTATCGTGCGTAAACCGTTGGACACTTGGGTGAATCCGGAACAGCGAAAGAGCAGTTTTCTACTACTTAGCCTGAAAGATAAATCAGGTAGGGAAGTGGCTGAAGAAGTTTATTTCTTTGATAAAACCAAGAATTTGGAGCTGCCTCAGACAGCTATTTCCATGAAAGTGAAACAACTCGATGGGAAGTGTGAACTGACCTTGTCATCTCCTAAACTGGCAAAAGATGTCTTTGTCCAGATTCCTGTTCAAGGAGCCCGTTTCACTGATAATTTCTTCGATCTGTTGCCGGGTGAAAACAAAAAAATAACGATAACGTCTCCGGAGATTAAGAAGGGAGAAAGCTTGAATATCACAGTGAAACATGTACGAGATACCTATAACTAACACCTATTAAATAATTTGTATGAGAAATCTTTTTAAAATTGCCGGTTTACTGGCGCTCACGGGATTTATTTCTTCGTGTAACGACAAAGAAACTACAGCTAATTACCAGGTAATTCCTTTACCTCAGGAAATTACGACTGCTCAAAGCCAACCATTTACATTAAATGGTAGTGTAAAAATCATCTATCCGGAAGGAAATGAAAAGATGCAACGCAATGCCCAATTCCTGGCTGATTATCTGAAGAAAGCCACAGGTAAGGATTATGCCGTTGAAGCAGGTACTGAGGGCAAAGGTGCTATTCTGCTTAAGTTGGGTATGGAATCAGAAAACCCCGAAGCTTATCAGTTGAGTGTGAACGCAGATGGTGTAACTATTGCTGCTCCTACTGAAGCTGGTGTATTCTATGGTATCCAGACTTTACGTAAGTCTATTCCGGTAGCTATCGGTACAACTCCTTCATTGCCGGCTGTCGAGATTAGCGACTATCCTCGTTTTAGTTATCGTGGTGCCCATTTTGATGTAGGTCGCCATTTCTTCACAGTAGACGAAGTAAAGACATACATCGATATGATGGCTTTGCATAACATGAACCGTTTACACTGGCACTTAACCGAAGATCAGGGATGGAGACTTGAAATCAAGAAGTATCCTAAACTGACTGAGATCGGTTCAAAAAGATCGGAAACTGTAATCGGACGTAATTCCGGTGAATATGACGGAAAACCTTACGGTGGTTTCTATACTCAGGAAGAAGCCAGAGAAATCGTAGCGTATGCTGCAGATCGTTATATCACTGTTATTCCTGAAATCGACCTTCCGGGACATATGCAGGGAGCATTGGCCGCTTATCCGCATTTGGGATGTACAGGTGGACCGTATGAGGTTTGGAAAATATGGGGAGTATCTGATCAGGTGCTTTGTGCCGGAAACGACAGTGTACTGACTTTTATTGATGATGTCTTGACGGAAGTAATGGATATCTTCCCTTCTGAATATATTCATGTCGGAGGTGACGAATGTCCGAAGACTGAATGGGCGAAATGTCCGAAGTGCCAGGCTCGTATCAAGGCCTTGGGAATCAAGAGTGACGCTAAACATTCAAAAGAAGAGTATTTGCAGAGTTTTGTTATCAATCATGCAGAAAAATTCCTGAACGAACATGGACGTCAGATTATTGGCTGGGATGAAATCCTGGAAGGTGGACTGGCTCCGAATGCTACAGTGATGTCATGGCGCGGCGAAGGTGGCGGTATCGAAGCTGCCAAGCAGAAACATGATGTTATCATGACCCCGAACACTTATCTTTACTTTGACTACTATCAGACCAAGGATACAGAGAATGAACCTTTGGCTATCGGTGGTTATTTACCTTTGGAGAGAGTGTATGGTTACGAGCCGATGCCTTCTTCATTGACTCCGGAAGAGCAAAAATATATTATTGGTGTACAAGCTAATCTTTGGACGGAATACATTCCTACTTTCTCTCAGGCTCAGTATATGGTGTTGCCGCGTTGGGCTGCTTTAGCAGAGGTGCAATGGTCTAATCCTGAAAAGAAGAATTATGAAAACTTCCTGAGCCGTTTGCCGCAGTTGATTAATATTTATGATGCTGAAGGATATAATTATGCCAAACATGTATTTGATGTGAAATCTGAGTTTGTAGCTAATTCGGCCACAGGAGCAGTAGACGTAGTGATGACTACTATTGACGGTGCTCCCATTCATTATACATTAGATGGAACTGAGCCTACGGCAGCTTCTCCTGTGTGTGATAGTATTCTTACAATCAAGGAAAGTTGTACTCTGAAAGCGGTTGCTGTCCGTCCTACCGGAAACAGCAAAATGCTGACTGAACAGATTGCTTTCAGTAAATCTACTTCAAAACCTATTAAAGCCAATCAGCCTGTAAACAAGCAATATGAATTTGGTGGTGTTTCTACATTAGTAGACGGACTGAAAGGAAATGGCAATTATAAAACAGGTCGTTGGATCGCTTTTTATAAAAATGATATGGATGTAACGATTGACTTGCAACAACCTACCGAGATCTCCAGTGTAGCTATCACTACTTGTGTTGAAAAGGGCGACTGGGTATTTGATGCACGTTCTTTCTCAATTGAAGTATCAGATGACGATAAGACTTTTACAAAGGTAGCTTCTGAAGCATATCCTGAAATGAAAGAGACAGATCGTAATGGCCTTTACGAGCACAAATTGACTTTTGATCCGGTAAAAACCCGTTATGTGAAAGTGATTGCAACATCGGAACACTCGATTCCGGCATGGCATGGTGGTAAAGGTAATCCGGGCTTCTTATTTGTAGATGAAATTACGTTGAATTGAAAAAATAGAAATGACAGAAATTAAAACGATTCGTTTTCTTTCTATCATTGGATGTTTACTTGCCGGGATGGCTGCTTCGTGCAGCTCCCGGCAAGTTGCGCCTAATGAAGAAGGGATTAGCGTGCAGAAAATGACCGGATTCCCCGAAGGAGAACCCGGTTTTTCTTTGGGTGTATCGGCATGTTACGCCGGCATCTATCAGGGAGAATTATTGATTGCCGGCGGATGTAATTTTCCGGAAACTCCGGCAGCTGAAGGAGGGAAGAAGAAATTCTACCAAGGTATTTATGCTACTGACGCTTCTGCAGATTCAGTTTTCGTGTGGCGAAAAGTAGGTCAGCTGCCCGTTGCTGCTGCTTATGGAGTCTCAGTATCGACTCCTCGAGGGATCGTGTGTGTGGGTGGATCGAATGAAAATGGATCCTTGTCTGCCGTTTACCGCCTTTCTTTGAGTGATGATAAACAAGCTGTGATTGTAGATACGCTGCCATCTTTACCTTGTACGATGGATAACATGAGTGGTTCGGTTGTTGATTATACCCTTTTTGTAGCCGGAGGCAATGTGAATGGCAAGCCTTCGAATGGGCTTTATTGCCTCAATCTGGGCAACCCTGAGACCGGCTGGCAACAACTTCCCGATTTTCCGGGTGCTCCCCGTGTACAGCCTGTATGTGTGGGGCAGCGTAAAGAGAATGAGACACTTTTATATCTGTGGGGAGGTTTTTCCGGGGCATTCGATGGGCGGTCTGCAACTCTTTCTACTGACGGATACTGTTATTCCCCCTCTTTGCAACAATGGCAACCCGTCTCTACTCCCATAGGGAGTGATTCTGTGCCTGTAGCTTTAGGTGGAGGTGCAGGTATAGCTCTGACAGACAGTCTGATACTTTGCACCGGTGGGATTAATAAAGATATTTTCTTGTCTGCCCTGCAACGCGAGGAGATGATGAAAGCAGCAGTGACCGGCGGTAATCAGGCAGCTGTAGACAGTTTGAAATCTGAAGCAAAAACATATATGTTGCATCCGGCTGAATGGTATCGTTTCAATGACCGTATCCTGATTTACAACACACGTCGGGATAAATGGGAAGAGGCTGTTCGGAGCCAAGATGTCGCTCGTGCCGGTGCTGCATTGACAGGACAGGGACAGACCTTCTTTAACATCAATGGTGAGTTGAAGCCGGGGATCCGTACTCCGGAAATAGCTAAGATAATGATTGACTAATTGCAGATAATCTGACATTTTACTTATATTTGTGCATTGAAAACAAAAAACTAACCCCCATACCGGCAGCGGCAGTCTCAGACTGCTGCTGCCGCTTATTTTTTTAGGAGGCGATCCTATCAATCATCCAAAAATGACCATTCTTGTGGTGGAGCCGATGAAAACGCCCACTGTACAGGAAATCGACGGCAGCCTGGAATCCATGCAGCGGATCGTAGGTGGAGACATTGAGGCTGTTTACCCGTTCGACGATCCTGTTGCCATCGTCTGTAATGCGTAGTTTTTTATAATGTGTAGCAAATTTTATATCTCCTTATAAGCGCTTGATTTACAATGTTTTTCTGTTTACGGATAAAAAATAACTCTCCATAATATTGATACAGCGCAAGCTGAATCATAAAATGGAGGTCATATGATGTTTGAGACGAAACCCGTCCGTATTACGGAATTGGCAAAAGAAACCGAACAATATCTCTTGCAGAAAGGGTGCAAAAAAAGCACACTGGGTGTTTACAAGGCGACATGGCACAAATTCATGGCATTTTCGAGTTCGGATGTTTATTCGCGTACAGCCGCAGAAGTTTTTCTATCTTCGATGGCTGTTTGAACATGGAAAGATTTCCGAAAATTTTTCATATCTGCTTCCAGATATAAAAAGAACTCCTTCACCATTACCCGATGTATGGGAAGAGACGGATGTCCAAAAGCTGCTCGATGTTATGCGGGGAAGGAGGAACTGCTGATGAACATTAAGAAAAGTCTGTATTCCCAGCCGCAGCCGGTCACGGCATCAAAGCCGGACGGCTATATGAGCAGCTATGGCGATAAATGAGTTTCTTCGGCTCCATCTATGCCGATACTGAATTACCGCACCGGGCGCGGACAGTCTATATGTACCTCTGTGACCGTGCAGGCGGCGGGAGCTGCTGGCCGGGTGTGAAAACCATTGCCCGCGACCTGCATCTCTCGCCGCGCACAGTGCAAAGGGCGTTGAACGATCTGGAACGTGCCGGATACATCCAGCGCCGCGACACCACGGCGCAGCTTGAAGGGCCAACTCTAGCTGAGAACCAATACAGAAAGAAGAAATCTGATTTTAAAGAGGCTGGCCTTTAGCTGCCAGATACTCGTTGCAAAGCAGTCGGTACGGCGCTTCATCCTCCTCAATCTTCGGGAAACGGCCTACGGGCGGGTTGAAGCTGTTGTCGGTGTTATCGTCGTTGCACTGACTGACCTCGCCCAACAGAGCAGCACCCGTGCCCGGCTCGACCTCGAAATCGTGATACATATACTGCTGGATATGGATGCTCTCGCCCGGCGTCAGGCGCACCCGTGTCCCGGCTGGGACTGTGTATGTCCTGCCATCACAGTGAACCGTCACGTCAGATACTTTGTCGATGGACTCATTGGGCAGACTGTTGTATACGCGAATCAGGATGTTCGCGCCGCCGCGGTTGATGATGTCCTCAGTTTTGAACCAGTGGAAGTGATTCGCGGCCATCTGGCCCTCTTTCAGATACAGCAGCTTCTCCGCGTAGACCTTCGGATATTTTTCCGGCTGCGTGCGGCAGCCGTTGCGGATGGTGATAAGAGAGGCCCCGAATTTGTCAAAGTTACCGAGGCCGTAATCAGTAATATCCCAGCCGAGCATACAGTCGCGGACTTCATCGTACTCGTGACCCTTTTCCTGTCACTCCTCCGGGGTAAAATTGCAGAACGGCGGCAGATAGCACTTGTATTTCGCGCACATGGCTTCAAGTTCTTTTAGTGCTTTGTTAATTTCAGAGCGTTTCATTTTTATGCTCCCGTTGATAAAGCAATCAAAGCAGATTACGTTCTAATTGCAATGTGTCCAGCCCGAACCGCACAAACGCATAATCCTCCCGATATCCCCCGCTTTTTCCGTTGTGCCAGCTTCCGTAGAGCGAAAACAGCGTCGGATCGACGAAAAGCGGCTCAGGCTCCGCTGCGTTGTGGTGCGGGCCCAAAAGATTGCGGTTGCTTGCCATCAGCTCCAGTTCCAGCACATTTTCACCCGGATGCAGATACGGCGAAAGATCAAGCGTATCGCTAAAAAGCAGCGTTCCGGCTTTCTGCCCGTTTACAAATACGCGCATATACTGGACGCGGCCCGCACAGCGAAGCTGCCAGTTTATGCTCTGCACGGTGATCGTGCGCTTCAGGCGCATGGCCCCGTGGAAGAACGGGAAGCCCTGCACCGTAATATCCTGCAAGTCAAGGTCTGTGGCCGGAGCACAGAGACGGAAGCGGTCGCCGAATCGAACGCCGTTTTCACCCGCCTGCCAGCCGGAATCCGGCCGCACGGAGAAGCTCCCGAACAGGTACATGGCTTCGATATTCGTCTCATAGCTGACACAGTTCATGAGCGTCTCCGTGACCTCGCCGTTTCCGTAATAGAAGCCGTCGAACACGTCATAGGTCTGCTGCGTCTGGAAATAGTCCAGCTCTAAAACGATCTCGTTTTCACCCTTTCTGGCAAGCGCGGCAATGTTTCCACGCACAAACGAGCGATCAAGGACCCCCTGACCGGTCAGGCTGATTTCCGTGCCGTTCACAGACAGTTTTGCGTTTTGGAGCGTTTCCAGCTCCAATGTCAGATCATCCGGCAGGAAATCCGCCGTAAACGCATAGCGCAGCCAGAGCTTCCGGTTCGTTTTCTCCCGCAGCAGCCGTTCCGAGATATACGGAACCGGCAGCGGCTTGGTGTAACTGACACCGTCATAACTCAGCGCCGCCATATCCAGCGTCAGACTGTTCTGCACCGGCGCGGACCGCGTCCATTTCCCGCCCAGCTCCATTGTTTCGGCAATGGGGCTTTTTTGCGCCTGCGGTATCGCGGAATCGTTCTGCATGAGAAGCACAGACTCACCGGGTGCGAGATGCAGCTTTGCTGCGATCCCGTCTGTCGTCTTTTCAAAAGCAACGGATTTCGTTTTATGTGTCAGCAGATCGTATGCCTCCACGCCCGCAAACGGAAGTTTTACAGACATGTCAGCTATGTCCGTCTCAGACAGATTGATTGCAAACAGGAAATTTCCATTCTCCGCAAAGCGGAGCGTGCAGCGCACGTCGCGGTTTGCCTCCGGCAGAAGCGCACGTTCCCGCACAAGCTCGTCCCACGTCAGGTTACCTTGCAAGAAGCTGAGATCGGCAATTTCGCCGTCAATGCGCGTGGGCTTCCGCCCCGCCAGCATCAGCCGCCCGCCCTGCGAGAGATAGTCCTTCAAAAGCGCGGCGGTGCTGCTGTCCAGCGTATCGCAGTCGGGAATCACAACGAAGGAATAGGTACACTGTCCAATGGTCAGCCTGCCGTCCTTGACGCTGCCGTACTTCTCCATCAGCCGCTCGTCGCCGTAGTGATGGCCGATGCCAGCCACGCCGAAGCGCTCAATGAGCACGTTGAACGGTTCGCCAACGTTGCGCACGGATGCTTCATCGTTCGCACGGTCAAACGTCAGATAGGCCGAATGTATCGGATGGAGAATCAGCACATCCGCCTGTTCGCGGCTGTTGGCAAGCAGATAGCCCAGTTCCGTGAAATAGTCGTCGAATGTCTTTAATTCATCCGTCCACGGATTGTGCTCCGAATAAAACGCCGGATAATCCCGCTTGCGCTGGCCGCGGATGGAATACGGGTACAGATGCTGGCACATGAGGTTTACGCCGTTCACATACTGCCATTCGGCGATGCGCTTGAGTTCTTTCGGCGTCACGTCCCAGCCCGCACAAGCAAACGTCTCCGTCAGCACCTGCTTTTTGCCAAGCTGCTGCGCGGCGGACGAGACCTGACGTGGGGTCAGCTCCGTGCCGATTCTGCGTCCCAGCCAGTCCACGCCCGGAATGCTCTCGTACTCATAAAACGGCATCACACCCGCACAGCACCACATCTGCGTGTAAAGCTGGCTCTCCTCGACGGTGTGACCGGTCAGACGGCAGTTGTGTTCTATGCACCAGCGGTAAACGCGACCCATGAAGTTTTCGGTATAGAGTACATTCATCAGCCGCCAGTAGCGGAAACGGAAGCCGGGCGCTTCCTCGCAGTCCACAAACAGCGCGCCCAGCAGATCAAGAACATCTGCGCCGTAGGCTTTTTTGTACTCTGTCAGCAGCACCGGCGTGTAGGCCGTCTCATAACGGAAATACTGCGGCTCATCGGTGAAGAAGCCCGCAATGCCCTTGCCGAATTCCGCACCGAAGCGTTCAAAATACTTCTCGTGCGTCAGAGCAAGAAACGCATCCGTGATGCGCGGGTCAAGGATATCGACCGTGGAGGAATTCTGGCAGTCGTAGACGCAGAGATACTCTGAAATGCCGTTCGCCGCGCCGGTGATGCGGCGAATATGACCGTTTTCCAGCGTGTAAACGCCAAGCGCAGCTGCATCAAAGCCCGGCTTTTTCTCAAAGCGCAGATAATGCGCCCGGTTTTCCGGGTCTTCCAGCAGCTTGCCGCCGGCGAAGCCGCTCGGCCAGCCGTTTTCATCGTAGCACCACGCCTGCATCCCGCGCTTTTTCGCCTCGTCAACGGATGCCTCCACCGCACGAAACCAGTCCTCGCTCAGATACTCGGTTTCAAGTCCGCCCCGCGCGTGCATAAAGAATCCGCCCATGCCCGCGTCCTGCATCGCACCGATCTGCCGCCGCAGCTCGTCCGGCTCTAATTTGTCGTTCCAGCTCCAGAATGGAACAGGGCGACAAAAGACTGAAATCAGGTCAGTTGATTTCATTGTTATAGGCCTCCTTTGTGTCCGCTCGGTTCAGACGGTTTGCGCGATATTCACTCGGCGTAACTGCGTAGTGGCGCTTAAATACGGTGTAGAAATAGTTGGAATTTCCGAAACCGGTTCGTTCTGCAATTTCACTGATCGGCACGTCGGTCTGCGCCAAAAACTCCGTCGCCTTATTCAGACGCAGACGGCGCAGATAGGCCGAAATGCTGCTGCCGGTGGCAGCCTTGAAAATATTCTGAATGTGCGACGCGGACAGACCGACATGATCGGCCAGCGCATCAATATTCAGCTTCGGATCGGCATAATTGCGCTCGATATAGCCGATGAGCGCGTCGATATAGTTGCTGCGGTTGTCAATGCTGGCAAATGCACAGGAGACGTCCTGCACCAGATCCAGAAACAGCCGCTTGACTGCGCGGGAAGATTCCGCACGCAGAACCTCCGTGCGGAAGCGCGAGGGGTTATATTCCATCGTCACGGCATAGGCACGCTTGAACGTTGCGATATATTCAGAAACGCCTGCAATCAGCAGATCCAGCGTATACGGCACATCTGCTGTCGGTTCGAACCATGCGTCAAAGAAGCCCGCAAGCGCTGCAGCGGCATCGTCAAAGCGCTGGGTGCAGAGAGCTTGTACTGCCTCACTGCGGATCTGCTCTGCCTGTGCCTTGCCAAAGGCCGGACGTGCATCCAGCTCTGTGCGGGAAACAAAGTGACCGGCGGGATAGAAATACAGCAGATCCAGCCGCTCGTTCAGTGTACGGTAGGCTGCGGGAAGCTGATCAACGGCAGAAATTCCATTGCACCAGACGCCAGAGACGGAAAACTGTGCGGCTTCAGAGAACGCTGCGCAAAGCGTTTGGGCAAGCGTCTGCGTGTCTACCGTATCCGGCTGCTCACAGACAAGGAGGAACCGGCCCTGCAGCATATCGACCAATTCATAGCGTGTCCCCTGCGGCAGCGTCTTGTCCAGCTGCTCCTGCAACAGAAAATGCGTTCTGCGGTACGACATATTCTGATTGTCATCCGAAAGCTCCCGCTGCCGGAGCTGGAGCAGGAACAGCGCAAAGCCGGAATATTGCTCCAACTCGATGCCATTGTCGGAAAATTGCCGCCCGATGACAAAATCGCTGCTTCGGAGCGTAAAAAAGCTGCGGAGAATGGCGTGCTTGATATAGCTGTAGTTTTCGGCGTAGCGCTTTTCCGAAAGCGTATACTGCGTTTGAAGCGCAGCATATTCACGGTTGATACGGATTGTCAGATAGACGGAGATCAATACGGCGAATACCACGATGCCCAGATAGAACAGCAAAAACCAGCGCGTCAGCGCACGGAGCTGTGATGAAATGGCCGAGTCGCTGATGCAGCTGATAAAATACAGGTCTGTATCGGCAGAGCGCGACCATGTGCAGATCGCATTCGCCTCCTGCACGACCATTTGGCCGCTTTCTGCGGCCCCGCCCAGCACAGCTTCGATCACGGCATCCGTCTGTTCCTGTTCCAGCAGCGTCATGCCGCTTGTGTAGGTCTGTCCGTTTGCATCCACGATCAGAAGCTGACGCTCCGTGCCGTTTGCCATACCGTAGCCGAGCTGCATCAGCCGCTCGGCGCTGATATTCGCAACAAAGAAGCCATTGTAGCGATTGAGCGAGGTTCTGACCGGCAGAACATAACTGAAAACGGTTTTGTCGGAGGACGTGCTGCGGTAGCGAAGTTGGCGCATTGCCGGCTTTTGCGTCACACGGGACACAGCTGCAAGATTCCGAACGAACGCTGCGTCGAAAAAGTCATCCAGTGTACCAAATGATAACTGATAGGTGTTGCCATTGGCGTAGGCATAACAGATACAGTCTTCCTCTGCACAATAAATGTATACAGAGTCCAGCCATGACGACGCGCGCGTATAGTTTTGCAGCAGCTGCATGGATTGAATGACCGACAGGCTTTCTGTATCCATGGAGTAGATTAGCTGCAAAAGTTTCGGATCGCCGTTGAGTTGCGTGAGCATGGACGAAGCGGTGTCCTGCATGATGGAGGCGGAATAGCTGACGTTCGAGACAATATCCTGCTCTGCGAGATAGGACTGTTCCAGACTCCGTTTTTTGACGTTCTGATAAATGAGCAGAAAAACGAAGGATACCAGCAGCAGGCAGAAAACTAGAATGCCGCTGAGTACCTTAATAAAAAAGCTGTTCTTTCGATCGGTCGGAATATTGGACTTGATTAGCCGCACGAGTTGTCCTTCCCCCCCCTCTTCATGCAGAGCATTGCAACTATGCAGTTTCCACAAAGCGGATGGTGAAAACTATTTGCATACCTAAAAAATATCACAATCCCAACGCACATTTCAACATAATCATAAAAATTCAAAGTCGCGCTCAAAAATCAAAGTCCGCTTTCAGGGCAATTCAAAGCAATCGTGAGAATTCAAAGATTACAAATGTGCACCTCGCCACTATACTGAATTTAGCGAAAACGACAACGAGAAGACAGAGGTGGTTCGTATTGATGAAAGCAGAAACGAAAAAACAGAAACCAGGCACAATCCGCAGACGGTCTTCTTATAACCGGAGCTTGCGCAAGGATAACCGACAGCTGTTTTCCATGTGCGTGCCGGGCATCATTCTTCTGGCGCTGTTTGCGTATCTGCCAATGTTCGGTCTGGTGCTGGCATTCAAGAATTATAAATTCAATCTTGGCATCTTCGGAAGCGAATGGGTCGGGTTCAAGAATTTTGAGTTTTTCTTCACATCCGGTACCTTCGGACGGCTGATCCGCAATACGCTGGGACTGAACCTGCTGTTCCTGCTGTGCAACACGGTCATCACCGTTCTGCTGGCGCTTCTTTTATATGAGATCAACAGCCGCCACGCGATCAAGGCGTTCCAGACGGTGATCTTCCTGCCGTTTATCGTTTCATGGGTTGCCGCGTCGTATGCGCTCTACGCAAACCTCGCCGACGTCAACGGCATTGTCAACGGAATCCTGACGTTCTTCGGAAAAGAAACGGTTTCATGGTACACAACGCCAAAATGGTGGCCCTACATTCTGCTTGTCTGCTATCTGTGGAAGAACATGGGCTACGGCATTATTATTTATTACGGAAATCTGCTGTCGATCGACAAATCCTATTTTGAAGCGGCGCAGCTCGACGGCGCAACGCGCTGGCAGGTCATGTGGAAGATCTCGTATCCGTTCATCCGTCCAATCGTGACCATGTTCTTTATTTTGTCGCTTGGCCGGATTTTCAGCGCAGACTTCGGTATGTTCTATTATCTGACAAAGAACTCCAGTATGCTCTACAGTGTGACGGACGTGATCGACACGTATGTTTACCGCGCACTGCGCGTGACTGGCGACGTGGGCATGTCCACGGCCATCGGCCTGTGTCAGTCGGTTGTCGGCTTTATCATTCTGGTCGTAGCAAATAAGATCACGAAAAAAATCAACGGAGAGGGGACGCTGTTTTAATGAAAAAGAAAAACCGTATTGGAACAGTGTTCATCTATCTGATTTTCATCGTGCTCTGTCTTGCAATTCTGTATCCGTTTCTCTGTGTGCTGTCCGTGTCGCTTTCCAGTGCCGAGGACATCAAGCTGTATGGCTTCCGCGTGCTCCCGAAGCATCTGGATTTCTCGGCCTATTCCTATCTGTTCCGTGACAGTAAGATGCTCTGGCAGGCTTACGGCACCACGATTTTTGTCAGCGTCGTCGGAACGGCTATCGGCTGTCTGGTCACGAGCCTGTATGCCTATGCGATTTCGCGCACGACCTTCCGCTGGCGCGGTGTGCTGTCACTGTTCGTGACGTTTACGATGTTTTTCAGCGGCGGCATGGCGGCGCAGTACATCACATATGTCAAGCTGCTGAATCTGAAGAATTCCATCTGGGTACTGATTCTGCCGGGCGCGTTTTCCGCGATGAACACGATCATCATGCGCGCCTATTATGAAAAGCTGCCCTACAGCATGATCGAATCGGCCAAAATCGACGGTGCAAGTGAGTACCAGATCTTCTGGCGCATGATGTTCCCGCTTGCAAAGCCTGCGTTGGCCACAATCTGCCTGACATTGTTCGTCGCCTATTGGAACGCCTACTATGAGGCCATGATGTATATGGATACCGGCAATTATGTGACGATTCAGCTGCTTTTGCAGCGTATGCTGGAAAAGGTCGACTTTCTCAAGAATAACGCGTCTACGGGGCTGCTCGGCGCAGAAGCCGCAAAGCTTCCAGGCGAGGCCATGCGTATGGCAATGTGCGTGCTGACAGTCGCGCCGATGCTGCTGGTGTTCCCTCGCTTCCAAAAATATTTCGTCAAGGGTATGGCAATCGGATCTGTCAAAGAATAAAATCATTGACAGAACGGTATGACATAATAAAAATGAAAAGGAGAAACACAAATGAAAAAGTTCCTCGCGCTGCTGCTGGCAGCTCTGATGGTTCTGGCGATGTTCACCGCCTGCGCCAAGACTGCGACGCCCTCCCAGGAAGAAACCACCGCTCCCACCGAAACTGCGGAACCCGCCGCTCCCGCGGGCGAAACTCCGGCTGACGCCCCGGCAGATGACAATCCCTTCGCAGAAGAAGTCACGCTGCACTGGGCATTCCCCGCGCTGCAGGACAGCTTCCCCGGCTTTGAGGCCATCAATGAGAAACTCAACGAGATCACAAAGGAAAAAATCAACGCCAAGATCGAGTTCGAGATGATCCCCCTCGGCGAGTACACCGAGAAGATGAACATGAAGTTCACGGCTGGCGAGGAATTTGATATCTGCTTCACCGGCGCATGGAACCCGTATCTGCCCGCCGTTGCGAAGGGCGCTTATGCCGAGTTGACGCAGGACGTTCTGGATAAGTACGCTCCCGATGTTGTCGCTGATCTCAACAGCGCTGTCTGGGATGCCATCCGCGTGAACGGCAAACTCTACGGCATTCCGCTTCAGCAGATCTATGTCCGTCAGACCGGTATCCGCTTCAACACCGAGCTTCTGAACAAGTACGGCTTCGATCCCAGCACTGTCAAGACGCTCGACGATCTGGACGAGTATGCTGCGACAATCAAAGCCAGTGAGCCGGATGCCGTTGTGATTTATAATTACGGTCATCTTATTTATGAAAATATGGTCAACTATCTTGGCTATGATGTGATCGTTTCCAATACGACGCCGGGTGTTGTTTACTATGCTGCCGAAACTCCCGTTGTCTTCAACCAGTTTGAGTCTGAAGAATTCAAGGCTCTGTGTGAAAAGATGCGCGAGTGGAATCTGGCGGGCTACTTTCCGACAGACGCCGTTACCGGTGCTGACTCTGTAGGTGAGAATGACATCCGTGCGATCGACACCGACCCGGCGCACAAGCCCGGCGGCGACATCACCGAAGGTCAGCTTCGCGGCTATGACATCACCGGCATTGCCTTCGGCGACTGCGCCATGACGACCGGCGCTGTGCAGGCGACGATCACCGCTGTCTCCGCAACCTCCAAGAACGTCGAGCGCGCTGTTGCGTTCATCAACCTCCTTGACTCCGATCCCGAAGTCCTGAACCTCATCTGCCACGGCATTGAGGGCACGGACTATGAATTCGTCGGTGACAAGGCTGACGGCCTCATCAAGCCCATCAGCGACTATCCCGGCATGCTGAGCTTCCTCGTCGGCAACGTCTTCAACGAGTACTACACCGACGCTTCTCAGGTCGGCACCTGGCCGGAAACTGCCGAGATCAACGCCAACGCGCAGGCCTCCTGCATCCTCGGCTTCGCATTCGACTCCGAGCCTGTTGCAACCCAGATCGCGCAGTGCTCCGCTGTCGCCGAAGAGTATCTGCCCGCTCTCAACTGCGGCGCAGTCGATGTTGACAGCACGCTCGAAGCGTTCAACGCCGCTCTGAAGGACGCCGGCGTCGAGCAGATCATTGCCGAAATGCAGTCCCAGATCGACGCATGGCTGGCAACCAAGTAAATAAACGACCCCATCAGGATTTTTAGTCTGACTGACTGAAGGACGGGCAGGATGAGCTATCTCATTGCCTCATCCTGCCCGTTTTGTATGCAAATTCTTTGAGGATGGAGAGATTATGCCATGAAAAAAGCAATTTCCCTGTTCCTGGCGCTTGTCATGCTTGTCAGCGTATTTGCCGGGCTCGGCATCACTGCCTATGCCGCAGATGCGCAGGCGCTCTGGGTCGATCCGGTCAACGGCAGCGACAGCGCCGCCGGTACGCAGGTTGCCCCCTTCCAGACGATTGAAAAGGCAAAAGCCGCTGCTGCAGCGCTGAGTGCAGGCGGTGATGTGACGGTATGGCTGCACGGCGGAACCTATCGTGTCAGCAATGCGATCACGTTCACCTCTGCCGACTCTGGCAAGAACGGCCATGTCATCACATATAAGGCCGTTTCCGGCGAGGTTCCGGTCATTTCCGGCGGCACGCCCATCACCGGCTGGACGATATATGACGCACAGAAGAACATTTATGTCGCCGACGTTCCGGCTGCGGCAGTCAATTCGCGTCAGTTCTATGTGGACGGCGAGCACCAGACCCGCGCCATGACGGAACAGTCTCCCACAGACTGGACACTGTTCGGCACAAAGGGTTATATGTCTCCTGCCGTTACGACGCAGGAAGCAAATGAGTATCTGGTTCTCGATCTCGGAAAAGTACGCAGTGTCAACTATCTGACCGCATATTCGTCCATACAGGCGGATAAAAACGGCCGTGCGGCCGGATTTCCGCAGGACTTTACAGTTGAAACCTCAGAGGATGGCACAGCTTGGACGGTGCAGTGTGAACAAACCGGATATGAGTCGCCTGTGGTTGCTACCGCTGCAACATTCAACTTTGCACCGGCTCAGGCACGCTATATTAAGCTAAATGCAACAAAGCTCGGCACTGCGAGCAGGACGAACCCTGGCCGGTATATGTTGGCCATTTCCGAACTGGAAACGGGTCTGAAAACCGGCAGCAATACAGATCTCTCGGAGGTTGTTGTTGATTATGACACCAACCTGATGACTGCTGTTGAGGTTCTGGGGCACAACGAAAATCATGACTGGAACTGGCTGAATCAAACCGGCTATGGCAGCGCGAACCTGTTTGACAACAATCCGGACACCGTCGTTACAACAGGCGGGTATTATCGCCAGCAGATCGAAGTCGAGGGCGTTTACCCATGGCTCAGTACAAATATCAGCCAGAACGGACAGAACGCAGAGATTGCAGCAATTCGAATCGCGGTTGACGCCATCAATCAACCCGTAGATTTTACAATCGAAATTTCACAGTCGAATGATCCCGGCAACACAGATTGGACAGTCGTTCACAGCGAAACCGGATTTGACTGGTCGCAAAATCAGTCAGCTGTCTTTATTTTCAGCCCGCGTGAAGCGAAGAAGGTTCGTCTGCACGCAACAAAAATCGCAAACGGTGTGGAAGCGCCCGGTACTGGAAGCGACGACGGCAAGGAGTATGCGCTCCGGGTTGCTGAATTTGCGGCATTCGCGCCAAAGTCCGGTAGCAGTGAGCCCGCCGAAATAGACTACACGACAAATTTGCTGCACCCTGGATGTGTAGAGGGCATCTTCCATAACAACCCCAACAAGGAATCCTATAACTATGATGAAGTCGGAACATTCCCGCTGGACGCGCTGGTAGACGGCAATAGCAGCGCCTATAGCTTTATCACCTCCAAACCGTATCAGCCGGAGTGGCTGCTTGGCAACGGTGGCAGTCTCTCGCCGTGGGTTGAGGTGCGACTGAGCGATAACGGCTCTGCTGTGCAACTTGGCGCGGTACGCGTTGCCGTTCGTCCGCGTGTTGTGCCGAATGACTTTGAAATCCAGACTTCTGTAGACGGTGTGACATGGAAGACAGTTGTGAACGAAGACAACTACGATTGGAGCGAGGAAAAGACCGCTGCTATGTTCACGTTCCAACCGCTACAGGCTGCCCGCTTGCGTTTTGTCGCGCACAATCTCGAAAAGCTTGTTGAGGATGAGAGCTACTACTTTCAGCTCAGCGAGTTGGAGGCGTATGGCGTAGCGCAGACGATTTCGGTTGATACGTCGAACGATTTGCTAAAGCCCGGATGTGTCAGCCCGATTTATCAGATCAATGGCGGCGCACTACAGGATTACACAAACTATACATATCCGCTGAATAATCTTGTTGACGATGATGTGCAGACATTTATCTCTTCGGACAGCCTCCTGAGGCCTTGGCTTGCCGCAAACGGCGGTGAGCTTGCACCGTGGGTAGACGTTTCAGTGACAGATGACGGAACAGCAGTGACGGTTGGCGGCGTGCAGATCAGTATTCAAGAGACCTATAATAAACCGGTTGACTTTTCCATTCTTGCTTCCGAAGATGGTCAGAATTGGACGACGTGCAGGCAGTTGAAAGGGTATGACTGGGGCGAAACAACCTCTCGGTTGTTTACATTTGCACCGGTTTCCGCCAGCAAATTGCGTATTCAGGTTCGCGATCTGGATGGACAGCAGGAGGGGTTGCCGCTTTATTTCCGACTAACTGAACTGGAGGCTTATGCACCGACCGATTTCGTTGACATAGGGCGCGTGATTTATGTGCAGGTGAGTAGCAGTGAAACGTGTACGCCATCCGGTATTGCGGCGCTGCACGATAACAGCGATAAGACCTATGCCGCAGAGCATGCCATCAACGGAATGTACTATGATAATCTGGAGCATCTTGGTTACGCTGTTCCGGAGAGTTTTGGATTGAAAAACTCTAAAAACACTGCGGATATTGAGATCAACATCCTGCGCTGGTGGCAGCACCGCATCTTCCGAAATAGCGGTGTGTCTGCTGACGGCACGGAGATCTATCTTGATACGGATTGGCTCACATCGCTCCAAAGCACGGCCTATTCCGACCGCATCACATGGATAGAAAACGCGTATGAATTTATCGACCAGCCCGGCGAATGGTATCTTAACCGCAGCGAAAGCAAGCTTTATTATAAGCCAGACGGAAGCATGGATGGCAAGTCGGCGACTCTGCCGGTGACGGAGCAGCTCCTGGTCTTTGAGGGAACCGAAAATATCACATTTGACGGTGTGAAATTTGAAGATACTTCTTGGCTGACGCCGAATGAAATTGGCTACAATGATGCACAGTCCGGTACGTATGCCCAGCACAATGGCGTTTGGGGAGATGTACCCGGCGCGATTGAAACACACGCGGCAAAGAATATCACCATTACAAACAGCGAACTGCGCAATCTTGGCATCGGCGGTATCCGCATCGGCAATGGTAGTTCTGATTGCACCATTACAAACAGTGCAATCCACGACATTTCCAGTTCCGGTATCTTTATCGGCAATAACACCGGCCATAATCACGGATATTGCGATCCGGGCACGGATGTAACGGGCGTTGTTGTGCGCAATAACTATATCACGCGCACTGGTCTGGACATCTTCGGCTCAAGCGCCATCTGTGCGCTGTATACCTCTGATACCGTGATTGACCATAACGAGGTCTGCTACACAACGTATACCGGTATTTCGCTTGGCTGGGGCTGGGACTGGAAAAACGCTCCCTGCTCCGGAAACAACACCGTTTCCAACAACTACATCCATGATACCGGCAAGACCATCCATGACGGCGGTAGCTTCTATTCGCTTGGCCTGCAGGAAGGTACAAAGGTGTTTGGCAACTATCTACACCACCACAGCGATGGCCTGTATGACAAGGACGGCGGCCTGTATACCGATGAAGGCTCGACGGGCATGGAACTGTACAACAACGTTGTCGGCGACGGCGTTTACTGGTGGCAGAAGATCTGGACGACCAACATCAAGGACTGCTACTGGCACGACAACTTCTATTCTGTGAACCGTTCCTGGGACAGCGGCGTAAATATCCGTCAGGAGAACAACACCTATGTTGAGGGCGGTGATTTCAGTCAATACCCCGCTGCACAGGCTATTATCAACAATGCGGGTCTAACAGATCCAAGCGTGAAAGACGGTGTCCGCATGGGTATTGCAGAGAAGCACAATGTGACATTGATGCAGTATCCGGACGGCGAGGCATACTACTTTGAAAAACCAGCCGGCCTGCTTACATTTACAATTCCTAGTCAGGTCGGCAACACGCAATATGACAAGCTGGCGCATACCGCAAATATTCTCATGCCGGAAAGCACTGACCGCACATCGCTTGCCGGTAATTTCACGATGGCTCCCGGCTTCACCTGCGACAAGGCCTCCGGCAGCCGCCAAAACTTCACATCTCCCGTTGTCTATACGTTTACTGACGGCACAGATACCATCGCGTGGACGGTCACCGTCACCTGCGATGTAACGGCGGATGGCCCGCTGGTCGGTACGGAAACGACGCTGGACGCGGCCATCGCCGCACGCAGCGACTGGACACAGGAGCCTGCCGAGGCTGAAAACGGCGGCACACTCTTTACAACTGTCAAGGGGTTCAGTGCATATATTGGAGATCGTATTTCCAACGATGCTATTTTGGAGTTTGATATGCAGTCCGCTCTGGATGGAAACGACTGGACGGGTTATGCCCTGCGGATGCAGGACCCATATTCCACGCTCGGTACGATGTACCACATTGTATTCAAGCAGGATGCCATTGAGCTTCAGAAATGGGTAAACGGGAACCGCACGATGCTGATCGGTACGATCGAGGGCTATGACCCGGTTTACGGCGATGTGGAAAACAAATTCTATACATCTGATATCCGTCATAGCATCAAGACCGGCGCAATCGATGTGCCCACCGGCGTGCGTCTGTTCCTGTATATTGACGGCAACAAGGTCTTCGACGTAATTGATGCAGACGATCCTATCACAAATGACGGCTTCTTCGGCATGTATCCGATGACGCACGACATGACGCTTCTGCCGTTCTCGAACATCGATACCAGCCCCAAGCCCGATCCCGACCCTGATCCCGCCCCCGATCCTGAACCGAAGCCGATTCTTCCTATACTGCCGTCCGGCGGACAGAGTGCCTGGAAGAATCCCTACCAGGATGTCACTGATTCGAGCAGTTATTATGAAGCTGTGCGCTATGTCACGGAAAAGGGCCTGATGAACGGAACCAGCGCATCTACGTTCTCTCCCGACGCGGCAATGACGCGCGCAATGATGGTCACGATCCTCTGGCGCATGGAAAAGGAGCCTGCCGAGCTGAAAAGCAACTTTACGGATCTGACGGCGGACTGGTACCGCACAGCTGTTGATTGGGCAGCGGAAACCGGTGTTGTCAACGGCGTCGGAAACGGAAAATTTGCACCGAACGCCACGCTCAGTCTGGAACAGTTGATTACCATTCTGTATCGCTATGCGGAAAATAAGGGGTATAACGTCTCGAAGTCCGCTTCGCTCGATTCGTTCACGGACGGCAGCGCTGTCAGCGCATACGCAAGGCCCGCCATGCAGTGGGCAGTCGGAATGAACTTCCTTTCCGGCAATACCCTGACCCCAGGCGCGCCTGCAAGCCGCGCGCAGATCGCACAGGTTCTGATGCTGTTCTGCAAGGCTTACATTAAGTAATCCCCATATAACCAGCTGCGCCCTGCTGTTTGCAGGGCGCAGCACCCAAATTTGCATACAATCAGCAAAAAACTGCTGAAATGATAGATATATCTGAAAAGGAGCCATCATTATGGATAATTCCACACCGTTCCGCACGTTTGGAACCATGCTCGACTGTTCGAGAAACGCTGTGCCGAATCTGCACACGCTCAAAAAGTGGGTCGATCTCACGGCAAGCCTCGGATACAACACCCTGCTTTTATACACAGAAGACACCTATGAGGTGCCGGATGAGCCGTACTTCGGCTATATGCGCGGACGCTACACGCAGGCCGAGCTGCGTGAACTGGACGCATATGCCAACGAGCACGGTATGACGATCATGCCCTGCATCCAGACGCTGGCGCATCTGTACGCCATCAAGCGCTGGCCGGAATACTGGCCGCATTTTGACACGGATGATATTCTGCTGGCGGGCGACGAGCGGGTGTATACGCTCATTGACCATATGTTCCGGAGCCTTGCCGCGTCGCTCTCCTGCCGGACGATCCATCTCGGTATGGATGAGGCGGAGATGTTCGCGCGCGGCCGGTATTACAACCAGCACGGCGACTGCAACCGCTCACAGGCGTTGCTTGCGCATTTGCAGCGCGTATGTGAAATCGGCGAAACATATGGCTTCCGCTTCCTGATCTGGTCGGATATGTTCTTCAAACTGGCGACCGGCGGACAGTATTACGCCCAAAACGCACAGATTGACGAATCTGTGCGTGAAAAGATCCCGGCAAACGTGGAGCTTGTCTACTGGGATTATTATTCGGCGGATGAAGCGCACTATGACGGCATGATCGAGGCACATCAGAAGCTGAAGCCCAGCACATGGTTCGCGGGCGGCCTGTGGAAGTGGACAGGCTATGCCCCGCACAACGGCTACAGCATGAAGATCACAAAAGCAGCGCTTGCAAGCTGCCGGGAACACGGCGTGCAGGATGTATTTCTGACCATGTGGGGCGACGACGGCGGGGAATGCTCCCCGTTTACGCTCCTGCCGTCGCTGTTCTATGCTTCGGAGCTTGCGAAGGGCGAAACCGATGACGAAACGATCAAGGCGCATTTTGCGCAGCGCTTCGGTGCAGCCTTCGACGATTTCATGCAGCTGGATCTGCCCGGAACGCGCAACGGCCTTGACGACAACGTTCGGAATCTGGATAAATTCTTACTGTATAATGATCCGTTCATGGGCATGATGGATCAGACGGTTTTGTCCGGTGAGGGCGCACAGTTCGGCACGTGCGCCGAACGGCTGGAGACGCTGCAGACGCTGCCGGAGTGGGGGTACCTATTTGAGACGCTCGGTGCGCTGTGCCGGGTGCTGGAGATCAAGGCGGAACTTGGCGCCCGCGTCCACGAGGCGTACCGCGCAGGAGATAAGACAGCGCTTTGCGCCATGCTCACGGAGCTTGACGAGACACTTGTGCGTCTGGAACGCTTTCATGATGCCTATCAGGCACAGTGGATGCAGGAAAACAAGCCGCATGGCTTTGACGTGCAGGACATCCGGCTCGGCGGTCTGATGCAGAGAGTAAAGACCTGCCGTGCGCGGTTGGAGGATTACTGCGCCGGACGGCTCGACCGGTTGGAAGAACTGGAAGCAGCGCAGCTTGATTTCTTCGATCACGGAAAGCGCTGCGCAGAGCCGGTCGCCACGCATTGGGGACAGATCGCGACAGCAAATATTGTCTATATGACGATGCTTTGGTGAAAAATATGAGTCAAATTTTAGAGCACGCAAGCTGGATCTATTCATCGGAGGATATCGGCGAAATATGCCCTGTTTTCCGAAAGCATTTTACCGCGCGCCCCGGTGCAGCAGCGAAGCTGGAAATCACCGCATTCGGCGTCTACGAAGCGTTTCTGAACGGGCAGCGGATCGGAAATTTCTTTCTGGCTCCCGGCTGGACAAGCTATCCGACGCGCCTGCAGGTACAGACCTATGATCTGACGGCGCTGCTGCGCGAGGAAAATGAACTGACCGTTACGCTCGGAAAGGGCTGGTTCGCCGGACGGATTTCTGCCGGTGTTTATCAGGCGATTGCGGACGGCCCGCGTCTGCTGGCAGCACTGCATCTGACCGACGCGGACGGCACGCGGGAATATGCGACCGACGAAAGCTGGCAATGGGCCGAAAGCCCGATCCGGTTTAGCGATATTTACGACGGCGAAACGTATGATGCGCGCGTCACACCGGAAAACTGGCGCTTCTGCCGGACGGATAGCTGCGGCAAGCAGATGCTGATCCCGCAGGAGGGCGAGATCGTTACAGAGCATGAACGACTCAAGCCGGTCGCGGTTCTGCATACGCCGAAGGGCGAAATGGTGCTCGATTTTGGACAGGAGATCACGGGTTACGCGGAATTTACCGTGCGGGCCCGTGCGGGGGAGCGCGTTCTGCTCTCCTGCGCAGAGGTGCTCGACGCAGACGGAAATTTCTATACGGAAAACTACCGCAGTGCAAAATCCAGAATCGAGTATATCTGCCGTGGCGGAATCCAGACCGGCCGCGCACACCACACGTTTTACGGCTTCCGCTATCTGCGTGTGGACGAAGCGCCGGAGGGTTGGCAGGCAGAGAATTTCACGGCGGTCTGCGTCTATTCCGATCTGCAAAGAACCGGCTGGATTCGCACGTCCGATCCGCTTTTGAACCAGCTGTATCAGAACATTGTCTGGGGTGAAAAGGACAACCTGCTGGACGTACCGACTGACTGCCCGCAGCGCGACGAGCGGCTTGGATGGACAGGCGACGCGCAGGTCTCCATCCGTGCGATCACCTGCACGTTTGATGGGAAGCGATTTTTTTCAAAATGGCTGCGCGATATGGCAGCGGAGCAGCGCGGGGACGGCACGGTTTCCCATTTTGTCCCGAATGTCGGTCTGTTTACGAAAGATCCCGCGCTGTTCTGCGGCGGCTCGGCGTGGGCGGACGCGGCGGTGATCTGCCCGTGGCAGCTCTATCAGGCTTATGGTGACAAGGAACTCCTGCGTGAACATCTTCCCATGATGCAGAAGTGGGTCGAATATGTATGCAGGGCTGCCGGGGACAGCTGCATCTGGAGCACCGGTCACCATTACGGCGACTGGCTGGCGCTCGACGCCGGAGAGGGCAATTATACCGGCGCTTCCCGCAAGGAATTTATCGCAACGGCATTCTATGCGCATTCCGCACAGCTTCTGGCACAGGCAATGGACGCGCTGGATATGGACGGCGCTGCATATCATCGGCTGTTTGAAACGATCCGTGCCGCACACCAGAACGCATTCCCGGACTGCCGAACGCAGACCGAATGTGCATTGGCGCTGCATTTTGGTCTTGCGGCGGCTCCTGACCGCGTTGCCGCGCAGCTTGCAGAGCTGGTTCGGAGCAACGGAAATCGACTGACGACCGGCTTTGTCGGAACGCCGTATTTGTTACACGCGCTGAGTGAAAACGGCTATGCACAGACGGCCTATGACCTTCTTTTGCAGACGAAAGCCCCATCATGGCTGTTCTCTGTCAAAATGGGCGCAACGACCGTCTGGGAGCATTGGGACAGCCGAAAGGCGGACGGCTCGTTCTGGAGCACAGATATGAACTCGTTTAATCATCACGCCTACGGCGCGGTCGCCGACTGGCTGTACGCCGCGGCAGGCGGCATCCGGCCGGGGAAGCCGGGGTATGAAACCGTGCTGTTCTCACCCATTCCAAACCGGCGACTGCAGCGATTTGAAGTAGTAGTAAATACGCCGCACGGAAAAGTGTGTTCATGCTGGAAATGGAACGGCCCCACAGTGACATATGTTCTTACTACGCCGGTCAGTGCCGAGATTCGGCTTGGTGGTGAACAGCACAATGTTGCAGCGGGAACATACACCTTTGTTCGGGGGGGATACGACAAATCGCCGTATGAAGCAAAGGATTTTCTGAACGTTCGAAGATAATTCGCGGTTGCCCATAGCGCCCATCGGAGTTATTAGCAAATGTAGATATGAGAGCTGCACCTAAAAATATGATAGTTGGCTTGTGTCATTTTGAGCCATGCCATGTTATAATAAATACGGAGAAAGAGTAGCAATTGAACGAGCAAAAACTGTATCAATATCTGGGCGCAAATGTCTATCGGCTGAGGAAACAGCGTGGGTTGACACAGTCCGAACTTGCTGCATATATTGGCTGCAATCAGAAGTATATCTCACAAATTGAGACAGGCGCTGCAAAAGCAAGCGTTTCGATTTGTTATAAGATAGCAAATACTTTTTCGGTATCGGTCGATTCGCTCTTTACGGATCCGGAAAAATGCGTGAACGCTGGTGAGAATACTTCAGATAGAGAGTTCGCTGAGAGTATCACTCGAACGATTATTCAATACCTAGACACAAAGAAATAGCGGTGTTCCAGCGAACACCGCTATTTTTAACCCTCAAATTTCTGCTTCCGCATCAGGCGCATCATACCGAGCAGGAATTCCTGCTGCTCGTCCGAAAACGTTGCCGCCAAATGGGATATCTCGTGTAAGCGGGCATTTTGCTCTTCAAACTCTGGATAGATGAGCCACTCGGTCGGTGCGCCCAGCGTCCGCAGCAGCTTTTCCATTGTATTGAGCGTCGGCCGCCGCTCACCTCGTTCCAATGCGGCGATATGCCTTGTGGTAAGCCCAACCTGATCCGCAAGCTGTTCGCGCGTCATATTCTTCCCCTCGCGCAATTCTTCCAATTTTTCACCGAAACGCTCCTCTAATGGAGTATTATAAATCGACACCAGTAGTTCACCTCCGACACGAGTATTGTACAGAATACCCGCTGTTTCAGAAATGCTCTAATGGTGTCGAATTTTGTTCACTATCAGAGGACGAAATAAGGAAATACCTCCAGCGCCGCATATAAAAAAGCGGCAGTGCTGGAGGGCGATCCGTGCGACTAAAGCGCTCCATTCCTGCCGGGATGGAGCGTTTTATGCTATTTTCCCCTAAAAAGAGGCGCGGGCTGCGCCTCAAATGGTGACCAGCAGCCCAGAACACCGGTAGATTCCACTCGTGCCGCAAGCCCGCTTTCAAACAAGTGGCAGTTGTACGGCATCGAGTGGAACTACTGGTGAATATTTTTAGCGTCCGTCAGTGTGCAAACGCTGCAAATTGCAGCCGCAGCACACTGGCGGATTTTTATTACCCTATCCGCGCCCCTCCGTTTCTGACATTTGCCCATCCGCGCAAATGAAATTCAGAAATGGAGGCAGCGATATGCTGATTAAAATTGTCCAAAATGGAATCGAATCTGACTGGTTCCAGCTCACGAAAAAGGCCCACCGCGAACTGATCAAAATGAAGCCAGAAGCGGCGGTTATACATATCGAGGACATTTACCCAGAATCTCCGGATGCCGGGCGCGTGATCCGCTTGGACTTCCGGCTGTTTACGGTTTTGACACGGGAATTCAAACTGGAAGATCTCAAACAGGAGAAGCGCGATGAGCGTCATGTAGAAAAGCTCCGGCTGGAAGCCAGACCTGCCAATGCTCCAGAGTTGGCATCAAAGACGCTGGACGAACAGTACATCCGTCAGGAGATTAAAGGCTTGCTGGAGTCTGCACCTGCACTCGCAGGGCTGACACCAACACAGCTACGACGATTCCAATTGTTTGCTGAGAATGGCAAGTCATTTCGAGAAATTGCACAGCTTGAACATTGCGAATACAACGCTGCACGGAAGTCTGTGAATCAGGCAAAAGAAAAAATTAAAAAATTTTTGAAAAGAGGGTGCGCAAAACGCGATTTTCTGTCGGATTAAATAGAGGGACATTTACCTCGGTTGTTCTTTGAAAAGTAAAGATCCGATTCAACAGTACATCAGTTGGCAGAACCCGACGAGGGAAAGCGATTTGGCGGATGCGCGAAGACCACCTGTACAGCTCTGCTGTATAAAGACGGCCCAATAAGGTGACGAGCGGCCCCATCCAGCCGGAAGCAGCTTTGGCAAGCTGTTTTGCGATGACCCTGCCAACCTATAATGGTACACCTGTCCAGCCACAACGGAACGTAATGGGGGCAGCTCGGAGAGATCCTCGGAGGGGTACAGACCCGTGGAGCGGCAACCAGCCGCCGCTGTTTGAAATCGCCCATTGGCTTGGGAAGTAGCGACGAATAAAGCCAAAAGCACAAATGTCAGAAACCGCGGGAACCGTATCCCGCTATGGAATACGGTTCCCGCTTTGTGCATAGGAGAAATGCAATGAATCCAAACATTGATTTTTTAGGCATCTGCCAGCTCCTGAAAGCGCTCCGAACGGTCGGTTTTTCTGAGAATGAAATCAAAAAGATCGCGCGGCGGATCGCTGTCGAGCTTGGTGCAAATTTCACACTTTACGCTTGATTTTTCTCCGTTTTGGTCATAGCTATTCTGTAAATATTGTAGTAGTGTGTGTTGCTGCAGGGAGGTGAGAATGTGGCGAAAAAGCAAACCGACGGAAGCCTTGCGCTGGAACAGCAGCGCGTCATAGTCATCCCAGCGCACGACGAGATCGTCGCACGGAAGCTGCGCGTCGCAGCCTATGCCCGCGTCAGTTCCTCCAGCGAAGATCAGCTCAACTCCTACCGCGCGCAGAATCAGTATTATTCCGAACTCATTTCCAGCAACCCGGATTGGGAAATGGTCGATATCTATGCAGATTCCGGCATTACCGGCACTTCTGTTGACAAGCGCGAGGACTTTAAGCGCATGATGGCAGATTGCCGCAAAGGAAAGATTGACCGCATTCTGGTCAAGTCCATTTCCCGCTTCGCCCGGAACACAAAGGACTGCCTCGCAGCCGTCCGGGAACTCAAGGAGCTTGGTGTGAGCGTCCTGTTCGAGGAACAGGGCATCGATACTGCCAGAGTGTCAAGCGAAATGGTCACGGCGGTCATGGCGTCGCTGGCGCAGAAGCAAAGCGAGTCTATTTCGGGGAATGTCAAATGGGGTGTCCAAAAAAGAATGCAGGATGGCACATTCATTCCCTCTTACCTCCCATATGGTTACAGGCTGGTCAACAAGCAGATTCAGATCAATGATGTGGAAGCAGCTATTGTGCAGAAAATCTTCTCTGAATTCCTTGCGGGCAACAGCACCGAGAAAATTGCAGAAGCATTATGCGTACATAAGATACCGTGTAAAAATGGAAAGGTACAATGGGATTCGTCATCCATACGGTATATTCTAAGAAATGAAAAATACACCGGAAATTCAAGGTGGCAAAAATTTTATACGCCCAATGAGTTCCCTTTCCGTTGTAAAAGTAATCATGGAGAATCATGCTCATATTGGGCAGAAAACACACATCCAGTTATTATATCAGAAAACGAATATCGTCTGGCTCAAGAGTTAATGAAAAGAAAGTCTCAAAGAATTGCAAAAAGGCATGATAAGCCATATCCATTACGGCAGAAAATCTATTGCGGATCGTGCAATTCCGTGTTTCGCAGAAAAGAAATCGGTACAACGGTCTACTGGGTGTGTCTGGGACATGACCGATCTTCGGGATGCATAATCCGTCAGATTCCGGAGGAAACCATCAACGCGGCTTTCTGCCGTCTGTACTACAAGCTCAAGCACCACGGCGAACCCATCTTCTCACAGATGCTCTCCAATCTTCAGAAAATCCGCTTTAGCCGGATGCTCTGGAGCGAGGACATCATCTCTCTCAACAAAAAAATATCCGAT
>OHBE01000883.1_pt1 | contig 30063 bp, 17 predicted proteins | sample 1577231 | NCBI WGS metagenome assembly OHBE01 (sample SAMEA3541506, study PRJEB24748) | human gut metagenome | biome: human gut; feature: human-associated habitat; material: faeces | place: China | collected 2012 | reverse complement strand
GCTGCAAAAGTAATAGGATATTTTGAAATATGCAATATCTTTGCAAAAAAAATATGGATAATGGACAAAATAATAGGACTGGGCAATGCCCTTGTCGATGTACTCGCTACTCTGAAAGACGATTCGCTTTTGCACGAAATGGGGTTGCCCAAAGGGAGCATGCAATTGATTAATGACGATAAGCTGCAGCAGATCAATTCGAAGTTCTCGCAGATGAAAACTCACGTAGCTACGGGCGGGTCGGCCGGAAACGCCATTCTGGGGTTGGCTTGCCTCGGAGCGGGCACGGGCTTTATCGGAAAAGTGGGAAACGATGAATATGGAGCTTTTTTCCGGGAGAATCTGCAGAAAAACAGCATCGAAGACAAATTGCTGACATCCGCGGAATTGCCTTCGGGGGTGGCGTCTACCTTTATTTCGCCCGATGGGGAACGTACGTTCGGCACGTATCTGGGGGCGGCCTCTGCCTTGAAAGCGGAAGATTTGACACCGGATATGTTTAAGGGTTACTCGTATTTGTTTATCGAAGGGTATCTGGTGCAGGACCACGAGATGATTATCCGCGCCATCGAGCTGGCGAAGGAAGCCGGACTGCAAATTTGCCTGGATATGGCGAGTTACAATATTGTGGCGAGCGACATGGAGTTCTTTACCTTGCTCATCAATAAATATGTAGATATTGTTTTTGCCAACGAGGAAGAGGCGAAGGCGTTTACCGGCAAAGAGCCGGAAGAGGCGTTGAAGCTGATGGGAAAGAAGTGCAGCATTGCCATTGTGAAGATCGGCGCGAAAGGGTCGTACATTCGCAAGGGGACGGAGGAGATTAAGGTTTCCGCCATTCCGGTGGGCAATGTGGTAGATACGACCGGCGCCGGAGATTATTTCGCTTCGGGCTTTCTCTACGGATTGACCTGTGGTTATTCTCTGGAGAAGTGTGCCAAGATAGGTTCGATTCTTTCCGGTAACGTGATTCAGGTGGTTGGAACAACCATGCCCCGCGAGCGTTGGGATGAAATAAAGTTAAATATAGACCGCGTTTTGACGGAATAGTCGAGGATTGAGTTATTTTTACTTCTCATTTTAAGGAAAAAATATGAAAAAACTGCTGAATATACGGATCATTGCTGCTGTTGCGGCTGTAGTGTCCGTTGTCGCCTTTTTCAGCTTCAAAAGCGGCGACGACCGAGTGTTCCGGATAGCTAAGAATCTGGATATCTTCAATGCGATAGTGAAGGAGCTGGACATGTTCTACGTGGATACGATCAATCCGGATAAAACCGTTCGGGAGGGAATCGACAATATGCTTTTCTCGCTCGACCCTTATACGGAGTATTTCCCGGAAGAAGACCAAAGCGAATTGGAGCAAATGGTAAAAGGCAGCTTTGGAGGTATAGGGTCTTTGATTACTTACAATACGAAGCTGAAACGTTCGATGATTGCCGAACCTTTCGAGGGCACTCCGGCAGCAAAAGCCGGATTGAAAGCGGGAGATATTCTGATGGAGATCGATGGCGAAGACCTCGCGGGCAAAGACAACGCCCAAGTGAGCCAGATGCTGCGGGGACAGGTCGGTACGAGCTTTAAACTGAAGGTGGAGCGCCCCAACGAGAAAGGCGGACGTACGCCGATGGAATTCGAAATCGTGAGACAGACTATTCAGACTCCTCCTATACCTTATACTACGATGATGGAAGGGAATGTGGGGTATATCAACCTGAGCACCTTCTCCGGCAATCCTTCCAAAGATTTTAAAAAGGCGTTTCTGGATCTGAAGAAACAGGGGGCGGCTTCGCTTGTAATCGACTTGCGCGCCAATGGCGGAGGACTGCTGGATGAGGCGGTGGAGGTAGCCAATTTCTTTTTGCCCCGCGGCAAGACCATCGTCACGACGAAAGGGAAGATCAAACAGGCAGGCAACACATACAAAACGTTGCGCGAACCGCTGGATCCGGACATCCCGATTGCCGTATTGGTAAGCAGCGCCACGGCGTCGGCTTCCGAAATCCTTTCGGGATCTTTGCAGGATTTCGACCGTGCCGTGATTGTGGGCAACCGCACGTTTGGCAAAGGTTTGGTGCAAGTGCCGCGTTCGCTGCCCTACGGAGGAACGATGAAGGTGACGACATCCAAATATTATATTCCGAGCGGACGGTGCGTGCAGGCCATCGACTACAAACATCGCAATCCGGATGGAAGCGTGGGAGCCATACCCGACAGCCTGACGAAGGTGTTCCATACGGCTGCCGGCAGGGAAGTGCGCGACGGAGGCGGAATTCTGCCCGACACGGTGGTGAAGCAGGAAAAGCTGCCGAATATTCTGTTTTACCTCATACGCGATAACCTGATTTTCGATTATGCTACTGGTTATTGTCTGAAGCATGCCTCGATAGCTGCGCCGGAAAAGTTCGAAATAACCGATGCCGACTACGGCGATTTCAAGGCAATGGTGAAGAAAGCCGGATTCAAATACGACCAACAGAGCGAAAAGATTTTGAAGACGCTGAAGGAAGCGGCGGAATTCGAAGGATATATGAAAGATGCTTCGGCAGAATTCAGCGCATTGGAGAAGAAGCTGAGCCATGACTTGGACCGCGACTTGGATTATTTCTCGAAGAACATCAGGAAGATGATAAACAACGAAATCGTCAAACGTTATTATTACCAGAGAGGAAGCATCATACAGCAGTTGAAGGATGACGCCGACCTGCAGGCGGCTTTGAAGATTCTGGGCGACCCGGTGAAGTATAAAGAGATACTTGGCGGCACAGTGACACAATAATTGCAAAAAAAGAAACTATACAAATCAAGAAAAGAAAACGATATGTCTACAGAAGAATTGTTTACCACACTGCCTTATAAAGTGGCAGATATGAGTCTTGCCGATTTCGGGCGCAAAGAGATTGAACTGGCGGAAAAAGAGATGCCGGGCCTGATGGCATTGCGCGAGAAGTACGGAGAAACAAAACCATTGAAAGGAGCGCGTATCATGGGCTCGCTGCACATGACCATCCAGACGGCGGTGCTCATCGAGACGCTGGTGGCCTTGGGAGCCGATGTGCGCTGGTGTTCTTGCAATATCTACTCCACGCAAGATCATGCGGCGGCGGCGATTGCCGCTTCGGGAGTTCCCGTTTTTGCATGGAAAGGCGAGACTTTGGCGGACTACTGGTGGTGTACGTTGCAGGCATTGAGCTTCCCCGGCGGCAAGGGGCCTACGGTCATTGTAGACGACGGAGGCGACGCCACGATGATGATTCATGTCGGTTTCGAAGCCGAAAGCAACGCTGCGATACTCGACAAAGAGGCGCATGCCGAAGACGAGATAGAGCTGAACGCCATCCTGAAGAGAGTGTTGGCGGAGGATGGAAACCGCTGGCGCCGGGTGGCAGCCGAAGTGCGCGGCGTATCGGAAGAGACGACGACCGGTGTTCATCGCCTGTATCAGATGAAGGAAGAAGGCAAGCTGCTTTTCCCGGCATTCAACGTAAACGACTCTGTGACGAAGTCGAAGTTCGACAATCTGTACGGATGCCGCGAGTCGCTCGCCGACGGTATCAAGCGCGCTACCGACGTGATGATCGCGGGCAAGGTAGTGGTTGTGTGCGGTTATGGCGATGTGGGCAAAGGATGCTCTCACTCGATGCGTTCTTACGGAGCGCGTGTGCTGGTGACGGAGGTCGATCCCATCTGCGCGTTGCAGGCAGCCATGGAAGGATTTGAAGTGGTAACTATGGAAGAGGCATGTACGGAAGGAAACATCTTTGTCACCACAACGGGCAACATCGACATCGTTCGCATCGACCACATGGAGAAAATGAAAGACCAGGCCATCGTATGCAACATCGGCCACTTCGATAATGAAATACAGGTAGACGCCCTGAAGCGTTATCCGGGTATCCGCCGCGTAACTGTCAAGCCGCAGGTAGACCGTTACTTCTTCCCCGACGGGCATAGCATCATCTTGCTGGCGGACGGGCGTCTTGTCAATCTGGGATGCGCCACCGGCCACCCGTCGTTCGTCATGAGCAATTCATTCACCAATCAGACGCTGGCGCAGATCGAACTCTTCAACAAGAAGTACGAAGTAGATGTTTACCGCCTGCCGAAGCATCTCGACGAAGAGGTGGCCCGCCTGCATCTGGAGAAGATCGGCGTGAAGCTCACGAAGCTGACTCCCGCTCAGGCTGCTTATATCGGCGTTCCGGTGGATGGCCCTTATAAGGCTGAACATTATAGATACTAATTCAACGAGAATGTGTAAAAAGCGAGTGTATATGAAGAGAATCCTTCCCGACCTGATTGCCGTTCTGGCTTTTGTCATTCTTTCTTTTGCCTATTTCTTTCCGGCGAATATCGAAGGACGCGTTTTGTTTCAGCACGATTCGGTGGCGGGAGTCGGCGCCGGGCAGGAAGCCACGGAATACTTCGAGCGCACGGGCGAACGTACCCGTTGGACGAACGCCATCTTCGGAGGCATGCCCACTTACCAGATGTCTCCGAGCTACGACTCTACGAAGCCGTTGAAGTGGATAGAGAATATCTATCAACTCTATCTTCCTCCTTACGTGGTGCTGACGTTCATCATGATGCTCGGCTTCTACATCCTGTTGCGGGCGTTCGGCCTGTCGCCCTGGCTGTCCGGCTTGGGCGGAGTGATCTGGGCCTTTTCCTCCTACTTCTTTATCCTCATTTCGGCGGGGCATATCTGGAAGTTCGTAACGCTGGCCTATATCCCGCCTACGATTGCCGGCATGGTGTTGGCGTACAGGAAGAAATACCTGCTGGGGGGCATCGTTACAGCCCTGTTTGTCGCCCTTCAAATTCAGTCGAACCACATTCAGATGAGCTATTATTTCTTTTTTCTCATCTTGTTTATGGTGGGAGCCTATTTCGAAGAGGCTTACAGAAACAAAGAACTGCCCCATTTTTTCAAAGCGAGCGCCGTGCTTGTGCTGGCGGGGCTGATTGGCGTATGCGCCAACCTGTCGAATCTGTATCATACGTATGAGTACAGCAAGGAAACCATGCGGGGAAAAAGCGAGCTGAAGCATGAAGGAACTGCCGCCGCTCAAACGAGCAGCGGGCTCAACCGCGATTATATCACGCAATGGAGCTATGGAATCGATGAAACGCTCACTTTCCTTGTACCTAACGTAAAGGGTGGGGCGTCGGTTCCTCTGTCGAAAAGCAAGACTGCGATGGAAAAGGCGAATCCGATGTACGGCGGGCTGTATTCGCAACTGACACAGTATTTCGGCGACCAGCCGATGACGGCAGGTCCCGTGTATGTGGGCGCCTTTGTCCTTTTCCTTTTCTTTCTGGGGTGTTTCATCGTCAAAGGTCCGTTGAAGTGGGCGTTGATAGGAGCTACCCTCTTCTCCGTTCTTCTTTCGTGGGGAAAGAATTTCATGGGGCTTACGGACTTCTTCATCGACTACGTTCCGATGTACAACAAATTCCGGGCGGTGTCTTCCATCCTGGTGGTGGCGGAATTTACCATTCCCTTGCTGGCGGTGCTGGCTTTGAAAGAGGTATTCACCCGTCCCGACGCGTTGAAATGGAAAGAAAACCGTACCGGACTGATAGTGAGCTTCGCTCTTACCGCAGGCGTTGCCTTTATATTGGCGGTGGCTCCGGGCATTTTCTTTTCCGGCTACGTGCCTGCTCAGGAGATGGCGGCGCTGCAACAGGGAATACCTGCCGAGCAGTTGGCTCCTGTGCTTGCCAACCTGAATGAGATGCGCGAAGCCTTGCTGACATCCGATGCATGGCGCAGCCTGTTCATTGTCGTGTTGGGATGCGGACTGCTGCTTCTCTATCGTCAAGGTAAGCTGAAGGCTGCTTATACGGTGGCGGGCATCGCATTGCTTTGCCTCATCGACATGTGGGGAATCAACAAACGGTATCTGTATGATGAGGAGTTTATTCCCAAGTCTCAGCAAACGGATGTATTCCGCAAGACACAGACCGACGAACTGATTCTTCGGGATTCCGGTTTGAACTATCGCGTGCTGAACTTCGCCACCAATACATTCAACGAAAACAACACGGCCTATTGGCACAAGAGCGTAGGGGGTTATCACGCCGCCAAGCTGCGCCGTTACCAGGAGCTGATCGACCGTCACATCGCGCCCGAGATGCAGGAGACGTATCGTGCCGTTGCTTCCGCAGCCGGCAGGATGGATAGCGTGGATGCTTCCAAGTTCCGGGTGCTGAATATGCTGAATACGAAGTATTTCATTTTCCCTGCCGGAAATCAGGGACAGACTGTTCCCGTTGAGAACCCTTATGCGTACGGAAATGCCTGGTTTGTGGATAAAGTGCAATATGTCGATAACGCGAACGAAGAGATCGATGCGTTGGCGCATATCGTGCCGACGGAAACAGCCGTGGTCGACACGAAGTTCAGGAATCAGCTGAAAGGCGTTATCGATGGATATAAAGATACTCTCTCGTCCATCCGCCTTGTGAGCTACGAGCCCAATCGCCTGGTGTACGAGACTTCGACGGCGAAAGACGGCGTGGCGGTATTCTCCGAAATCTATTACCCCGGCTGGCAGGCGACGGTCGACGGCAATCCCGTCGATATCGCCAGAGCCGACTATGTATTGCGCGCGATCCATCTGTCCGCCGGAGAACATCGTGTCGAAATGTGGTTCGACCCGCAAAGCCTTCATGTGACGGAGACTATCGCTTATTTGTCTTTGCTGCTCCTGTTTGCCGGAGGATTGGTCTGGGGCGGTTTGTGGTGGAAGAACCGGTGTAAAACAACCGCGCTATCAAAGAGAACTTCATCCCTTTGATAGCGCTAACTATCTGACAGCCACACTTTGTGTTTTTGCATTATGCTACGTCCTTTTTTATGGTTTCAACCCCATGCAGCCTGATGTGGACAAAATTAAATGCGTTTGTACTGTCAAGCCTTGCCTGTCATTGTTTACTCCTTCTCCCCATATGCGAGATCGCCCGCGTCTCCCAGCCCCGGAACGATGTAAGAATGGTCGTTGATTTCGGGGTCGATGGCGGCGCACCAGATGGTTGTTTTGTCCTCGGGGAACACTTCGCAGATATGGTCGATAGCCTGCTGGCTGGCAATGATGGAAGCTATGTGGATGTTGCTCGGTTTACCTTTTGTCAGCATGGCCTGATAGCTAAGCTCCATGCTGCTGCCCGTAGCGAGCATCGGATCTGTAATGATCAATGTCTTTTCGTCGATGCGCGGAGAGGCGATGTATTCGATGTGTATATCGAACTTTAACGTATCCTTGTATTTGCGGTAAGCGGAAACGAATGCATTTTCGGCATAATCGAAATACCTGAGGAATCCTTGGTGAAAAGGAAGTCCGGCACGGAGAATGGTGCTGATGACCAACCGATTGTCGGGCGTACTGACCGGAGCGATCCCCAATGGGGTTTGGATGTTTTTTACCGAATATTGGAATTCTTTACTCATTTCGTAAGCCATTACTTCACCGATTCGTTCGATGTTGCGGCGAAAGCGCAGGCGGTCGTTTTGTACTTCTACATTTCTGATTTCCGAAACATACTGGTTCAAAATGGAGTTTGTCCGGCTAAAATCAATTACTTTCATATATTCTTCTTGTATTTTATTCCGAAGAGGCTGCTTGCCAGCCTTTAGTGACTTCGTACCGGATTGCAAAGTAAGTGATAATCTCGTTAATTTGCAATATTCAGGTTGCATATATTGTTAGGATTTGATAAAAGAGGCACAATTAGAGAAAAATTTCTCTAATTCTTTTTTGCTTTGAAAAGAAAGTACTATTTTTGTGTCCGGAATTGAAATAGGAAAAGAATAAAAACAAATACCAATTTTTTAATTAATTCAAAGGAAATGGCAAATTTAGATTTAAGCAAGTACGGTATTACCGGCGTGACCGAGATTCTTCACAATCCGTCTTACGATGTTTTGTTCGCTGAAGAAACAAAGCCGGGTTTGGAAGGATTTGAAAAAGGGCAAGTGACTAACATGGGAGCTGTAAACGTTATGACAGGTGTTTATACCGGACGTTCTCCTAAAGATAAATTCTTTGTAAAAGACGAAACCAGCGAAAATACTGTATGGTGGACTTCGGAAGAATATAAAAACGACAACAAGCCGGTTGACGCGAAATGCTGGAAAGCGGTGAAAGAATTGGCAACCAAAGAACTTTCCAACAAAAAGTTGTATGTTGTTGACGCTTTCTGCGGAGCTAACGAAAACACTCGTTTGAAACTGCGTTTCATCATGGAGGTTGCTTGGCAGGCTCACTTTGTAACGAATATGTTTATCCGTCCCACCGCTGAGGAATTGGCAAGCTTCGGTGAACCCGACTTCGTGATCATGAACGCTTCTAAAGCTAAAGTTGAAAACTACAAAGAACTGGGATTGAACTCGGAAACGGCTGTTGTGTTCAACTTGACAGAAAAGATTCAGGTAATTCTGAATACTTGGTACGGCGGTGAAATGAAGAAAGGTATGTTTTCTTACATGAACTATCTGTTGCCTTTGAAAGGTCTGGCTGCTATGCACTGTTCCGCAAATACCGACAAAGAAGGTAAAAGCTCCGCTATTTTCTTCGGTCTGTCAGGTACCGGTAAGACTACCTTGTCTACCGATCCGAAACGTCTGTTGATCGGTGATGATGAGCACGGATGGGACGATGACGGTATCTTCAACTTCGAAGGCGGATGCTACGCTAAGGTTATCAATTTGGATAAAGAAAGTGAACCCGACATCTGGAACGCCATCAAGCGCGACGCTCTGTTGGAGAACTGTACCGTAAATGCTGAAGGCGAAATCGACTTTGCCGATAAGTCGGTAACAGAAAACACTCGTGTTTCTTATCCTATCTATCATATCGATAATATCGTTAAACCGGTATCTAAAGGTCCTCACGCTAAGCAGGTGATCTTCCTGTCGGCCGACGCATTCGGCGTATTGCCTCCGGTATCTATCCTGAACCCCGAACAAACTCAGTATTACTTCCTTTCAGGATTTACTGCTAAGTTGGCAGGTACGGAACGCGGTATCACCGAGCCTACTCCCACCTTCTCCGCTTGCTTCGGAGCTGCTTTCTTGTCATTGCACCCCACTAAATACGGTGAGGAATTGGTTAAGAAGATGAAGAAAGCCGGCGCGAAAGCATACTTGGTGAACACCGGTTGGAACGGTACGGGCAAACGTATCTCCATTAAAGATACCCGCGGTATCATCGACGCTATCCTCGACGGTTCTATCGACAAAGCTCCGACAAAGGTTATGCCTTACTTCAACTTTGTTGTTCCGACAGAACTTCCGGGTGTAGATCCGAAGATTCTTGACCCTCGCGACACATACGCCGATGCCGCTCAGTGGGAAGAAAAAGCAAAAGACTTGGCAGGACGTTTCATTAAGAACTTCGCTAAGTTTACAGGTAACGAAGCCGGTAAGGCTTTGGTTGCTGCCGGTCCGAAACTCTAATTTGCATATTAGACATAGCACACAACGGAAGGCGTCTTGCAAAAGGCGCCTTCTTTTTGGTTATTATCAGGCCGGCCAGATGATTCGGGGACGGATAATGAAATGCTTTTCGTTTGAATTTTTGAACAATTAGTCCTATCTTTGCTTTTTATAAAGAAACGGATGTATGAACTCGCCTGAGAACCACACAGATATTATCTCCTTTAACCGGCTTTTTACGGAAAACCATGCGCGCTTTGTCCGCTTTGCCTCGACGTATGTCGACGACCGCATGGCGGCGGAAGATATCGTGATGGAGGCGATGATGTATTATTGGGAAAACCGCTGCCGGTTGGATATCGGAACCAATTCTTCAGCCTACATCTTTACCGCCATAAAGAATAAATGCCTCAATTATCTGCGAGATAAACAATACCGCCGGCAAGTTTCCGATCAACTGATGGAACATGCCTCCTGGAAGCTTTCGCTGCAACTCGCCACTTTGGAAGCGTGCGATCCGGAAGAGCTTTTCTCCGATGAAATAGAGCGGTTGGTGAATGAAGCGTTGGGCAGGCTCCCCGAAACTACCCGGCGGATATTTATAATGAGCCGTTTCGAAGAAAAGAGCCACCGGGAGATAGCAGCGGAGATGAACATGTCTGTCAAAGGAGTAGAGTATCACATCTCCAAAGCAACTTCGGTATTGAAGCATGCGTTGAAAGATTTTCTCCCCATCCTGCTTTTTTTATTGAAAGTTTATTCGTAGACAGCCTGCGGATTAACCATATATATCCACCCTGCTGAGTATATATGGCTATGGGTGATGAGTATATATGGCTACCGTGGTGGGCATATATATCCACCGGGCTGACTATATATGTCTACCGACCGGAAGATGTATACCCGTCGTTTTTCTCCTCTTTTTGCATTTATTAACTAGGGTGCCCTTTTGTTTATGTGTTATTGATATAAACAGGTTTCCTTTTTTATTTTTAACAGCAAACTCTGATGCATTTGGATAAAGAACTGTTGTATCGCTTTTTCTCCCAGCGCACAACGCCGGATGAAGAGATGAAAATCCGGCTTTGGTTGGAAGAGTCGGACGAGCACCGTCGCGAATTCTTTCGCGAGCGGAAGCTGTTTGACGCCCTCATCCTTCGGGGAGATGCGGGCTCTGTTTTAAAAAACCATGTCCGCCGCCGTTTTCTTTGGAGGAGGATAGCTGTCGCCGCTTCCGGTATTGCAGCTGTTTTTATATTGGCTGTAACAACGGCCTATTACCTTCTGGAACAGTCGATGAAAGAAGAAGTGATGAATACGGTTGCCGTTCCTCAAGGGCAGCGGGTGAGCCTGACGCTGGCAGACGGCACCCATGTATGGCTCAACGCCATGACCCGGATGGAATATCCGCAAAGCTTCAGAGCATCCGACAAGCGTATGGTGCGTATCGACGGAGAAGCCTATTTCGAAGTAAGCCGTAACCCGAAGAAGCCTTTTGTGGTATGCACCGACAAAGGAAACGTAGAGGTATTGGGCACCAAATTCTATGTCGACGCCTACAATCGAACGAACCGCTTTGAGACGTCGTTGGTGGAAGGAAGCGTCAAGGTGTCCACGCCTACATCCGAACTTATGTTGCATCCCAACGATAAGGCTGTCATGCTGGCCGACGGAAGCTTGATTCGTGAAAAGATAACAGACATGGATGTTTATCGCTGGAAAGAGGGACTCTACTGTTTCAAGGATCTTCCCTTTTCCGAAGTGTTGAAACAGTTTGAAGTGTATTACGATGTACGCTTTGCGTTTAGTAAACGCATGAAGCACAACCCGGTCATCAGCGGTAAGTTCAGGTTGGTCGACGGAGTGGATTATGCGTTACGGGTATTGCAGCGCGATATCCCGTTCTCGTTCCGGAGATCGGAAGAGTCGAATATAATCTATATAGAATAATTTGTTGAACCTTTAAAAATCAGTAGCGCCTATGTAAACACACACCATCCAAACAAAAATGGCAGATACTGCCAATATCTGCCAAATCTTGAGAAAGAAAACGCTTTTCGCTCCTGCATGAAAAGCATTTATCTACAATCTAATCGTAAAAATATGAAAAATAATCCATTAAATGAGGCTGTCGAGTTGAAAAAGCCTCATGTTAACCTATTTTATAGAATTATGAGAATCACAACATTCTTGCTATTCTTCTGCACGTTCTGTTCTTTTGCGGGCACCGCACATTCGCAGTCGTCGAAGGTTACCATCAAAAAGAGCAACGTTTCTTTGCTGGAAGTCCTGAACGAGATTGAAAATCAGACCAACTATTTGTTTATTTACTCCAACGACGTGGATGTCACACGTCCGGTATCCCTCAACGCAGACCGGAAAAGCGTAGCCAGCGTGCTTTCCGCTCTTTTCAAGAAAGATGACGTACACTATGTGTTGGAAGGTACCCATATTGTGCTTACCAAGCGCAAAGTAGCCGACGACAGCCGCAGCATACAGGAAACGGCTCAGGCAGAACCGGTGAAAGGTGTAGTGCTCGACCGCAACGGCGAACCGATTATAGGCGCTTCGGTGGCAGTGAAAGGCGGTACAGTAGGCACCATTACCGATTTGGATGGTAAATTCTCGTTGGAAGTACCTCAGAAAACGATATTGATTATTTCTTATATAGGCTATAAAGCACAGGAAATCGTTGTAGGAAAAGAACGTAAAATAACAGTGCGTCTGGAAGAAGACTCCCAAGCTTTGGATGAGGTTATTGTTGTGGGATATGGTACAAGTACAAAGCGTGCTTTGATCGCTTCGGTTTCTACTGTAGATGCCAAACAGATGGAAGACATTCCTGTTGCCAATATGACACAAGGGTTGGCCGGTCGTTCTCGAGGATTGATAGTTGTCGGTAACGGCGGTGGTGTTAATAAGATTCAGAATATCTCTATTCGTGGTGGTGCTACTCCATTGGTTGTCATTGACGGCGTTATTCGCGACTACAATGATTTTGTCACCATGTCTCCTGAAGATGTAGAGAATTTGTCTATTTTGAAAGATGCTTCAGCCACAGCCGTGTATGGTTCTCGGGCGACAAACGGTATCTTGCAGATAACAACAAAACAAGGTGCGAGCGGTAAGCCACAAATTGAATATAATTTCAATCAAAGCTATTCACAACCAGCTATTTGGGCTGATAAACTGAACTCATGGGAACGTGCCGAATATGCCAATATTGCTCGTGAAAATGACGGTTTGGAAGCTTTGTATCAACCGGATGCTATTCAGAAGATGAAAGATGGAACCGACTTGTTGAACTATGGCAATACAGATTGGAGAAAACTGGTGTTGAAAGATTGGGCACCCCAGACAAAACACAGTATCCGTATGATTGGAGGTACGGAGGCAAATAAATACTATGTTTCGCTGGGGCATATCGACCAAAAGTCTCTTTTTCGGAATTCAAACGTCAATTATATGAAGCGTACTAATTTCCGTTTGAGTCAGACTTCTTTTATTACTTCTATTGGTTTACGGACAACTGCGACTTTGGATGGTTATATGCAAAAAGTTGTAAATCCTTATACTTCCACAGCAAGCGGATATTATCATATCTTTTCTCATATCCAGAACAAGAATCCATTGACTCCGGGTGTGAATAAAAATGGGTTACCATATAATACTTCTGACAATCCGGTGGCGGAAACGGCCTCTGATGGTGGTTACCAGTTGGAACGTAAGAATGCTATCAATGGTAACTTGGCATTAGAGTGGAACTTACCTTGGGTAAAAGGATTAAAAGCTAGAGCAAATGGAAATTATCGTTATTATCATGAGACACATAAGAATTGGCGTAAAGACCCGGCGACATATGATTGGGAATCTGAGATTCCTCAATATGCAAACACACCGAAATTGGATTACTCTACCAAAGTAGAGAAGACATGGAATTTGCAATACTTCCTTGAATATAGCAATACATTTAAGAAACATAGTGTTACCGCTTTGGGAGGATATGAATGCACGTATTCCAGTGGAGAGTTTTATAGCGCGGGGCGTGAGAATTATATTTTCCCTATCGACCAATTGTGGATTGGTCCTTCGGGTACGCAAATCAACTCCGGGAATGAATGGGAGAGCGGACGTGCAGGTTGGATTGCCCAATTGAAGTATAATTATGATAACCGTTATTTCTGGGAAGCGGCACTTCGTTACGACGGTTCTGATAATTTTCCCAAAAATCGTCGTTGGGGAACCTTCTTTTCCACTTCACTAGGATGGGTGGTTAGCGATGAAGCGTTTATGGAATCACTTCGTGAAAAGCACATCATCGATCTTCTTAAACTTCGTGGTTCATACGGGCAAGTAGGGCTTGATAATTGGGGTAGCTCAAGTAGTCCATATCATTTGGGACGATTCGAGTATCTGAATTCATACAATTTAAATAATAAAGCATGGGTTGTCAATGGAAAATATGTACCGGGATTCTCTGAAGGTGCTATCCCGTCGCCTGATATAACCTGGTTTACAACACATCAATGGAACCTGGGTTTCGACTTCGGATCATTGAATAATCGCCTGTATGGAGGATTGGATTATTTCTATTATCAAACTTCGGGTTTCCTATATGCTCCCGATCCTTTGAAAGTAGGTTATACAGCTCCGTTAGGCATGAATTTGCCTCGTGTTTCTACTGATGGAGAGCTTCGTCGTGCAGGTTTTGAATTCCAATTGGGATGGAAAGATAACATAGGTAAAGTAAAATATGATGTATCTGCTAACTTTACTACTTACAACACGATGTGGAACCGTCAGCCGGCAGAGGCCACAACCGCATTGTTGAATCCTTACACCCGCTCCACTCAGGAATATGGTTATTATGGCTCTATGTACACCAGCCAAGGCTACTACAAAGATGCGAACGATGTTTATAACAGTCCGAAACTTCCGGGTTCATACAATTTGACAGCTGGAGACATTAAATACAAGGATGTAAATGGTGATGGACAAATAAACGAAAGTGATTATTTGCGTTTGGGAAAAAGCAGCTCTCCTCGTGGAAACTATGGCATCAATTTGAAAGCAGACTATAAAGGTTGGTCGTTCAGTGTACTTTTCCAAGGTGCTACACCTTTCGACATGTATGCCGGAGATGCCCTCCGTATGAGCAGTGGACAAACTGCAGGTGGTATGTCGGTAATTTATGATTTCCAGAAAGATTTTTGGACGAAAGATAATCCTAATGCAAAGTTTCCTCGCTTAATGTCAAGTGCCGGACTCAATGGGGGAAATAACTATAAGTATAGTGATTTCTGGTTGATTAATGGTGCTTACTTCCGACTGAAGGATTTTAAAATAGGATATGATTTCAAGCACTCTCTTTTGAGAAGTGTAACTTGGCTGAGTAGGGCGAACGTAGCTATTACCGGACAAAACATCTTTACTATCTCGGAAGTCACTAAGTATGGACTTGATCCGGAGAACTCCAGTATGGAGAATTACGGTTATCCTAATGAACGTGCTTTTGCAATCAGTATTAATCTTGGATTTTAAAACAAATATTATGAATAAAGCAAATAATTTTATAAAGTCGGGCCTGCTGCTGGCTGTCGGTATTTTAGTCTTCGCTTCATGCGATGTCATGGACACTAAGCCTAAAGCATCTTTCTCTGAAGAAATGGTTTGGGGATCTGAGAATACCGCAGATGCTTATGCTATTAATTGCTATAGAAGCGTTATTGGCTATTTTACGGGTTCAGCGGATATGGAGTCTCTTACTCCCAATGGAGTGAAATGCTCACAAGTAGGTGAAGGAATTAATAATATAGCTACTGAACTGGGACTAAACTCAAATACGAATTGGGGATTTGGACGTTTTGGGGAACTTCGCGTGGTTAATCTTCTGATAGATAAAGCAAGTAATTCTACGGTATTGAGCGAACAGAAAAAAACAGAGTTGATTGCAGAAGGAAAGTTTTTACGTGGTTCTTTGTTCTTTGATATGGCACGTAAGATGGGACGCTTTGTTCCGGTGACTGAAGTTCTTGCGTCATCTGACTCGCTCAAGTTCAAGAAGCCTGTTACCAAAACAATATCCGAAAGTTATCAATATGTGATGGAAGATTTGAAAGAAGCTGCCAACAAAATGCCTGAGGAATCTTTACCCGGACGAGCCAATCGTTATGCAGCTTATTTGATGCTCAGTAGGGCAGCTCTTCAAGCTTATGCTTACACCGGAGAGACCAAATATTTGGATGTTTGCATAGAATCGGCCAATGCAATAATCAAAAGTGGAAAATATCGTTTAACGTCGAATTACGGTTCGTTATTTAATGAGGTAGGAGCGCAAGATGCAGAGATTATACTCGGGCGTTATTATCTGTCAGAAGATTTCACTTGTGGCTCAGTTGCAGAATTAATTAGGGTATTGCCTAACATCTCTTCCGATGATATAGATGATGCTATGGGTGTTCCGATGAAGAATACAAATGGGCGCACTTTTGAGTGTTGGGGGATCTATTTCCCTACGCAAGATTTAATTGATCAATATTTGGCTGTTGACGAAAAAACGGGTAAAGCTTTACCATGGTATGAAACTTCTCAATTTCAAGAAAATGTAAATGTGTTGGATCCTCAAAGTGTGACAACTAAAGGTCAGTTGGATACGTATACACGTAAGAAAGGGGAGCAGAGGTATTTGCCCAGCGCACAAGACTTGAGAACCGGTCGCAAAGATTATCCTCTGGTCGAACGATATATTGAAATGAAGCCTGGAAAAGCTATGAATATTTCAGATATTATGTATAAAAACAGAGACAAGCGCTTGGCTGCTACTGTAATTTATGATAATAGCGATTTCATGGGTGAGCATCTCGATTTGAAATTTGATGGCAATGCAGCGCAAGGTGTACGTGATAAAGAAGACGGTGGATGGTATAATACAGTCAGTGGTTATTATTGGAAAAAAGGAGTTTACACGAATATTTCTCCACGAGCCTATTATTCGGCAAAAACGAATTATCATTATGTGGTGTGTCGGTTGGGTGAAGCTTATATGAATTTGGCCGAAGCCTTACTTCTTAAAAAAGATATCAAAGGAGCTGTGGCTGCCCTAAATCAAACTCGTCAGACACACGGAGGACTTTCGGCCTCCGACGCTACAACTGAAGAAGAGGCTTGGAAAGATTATATGCGCGAACGCCGTGTAGAGATGGCTTATGAAAACGGAGATATTTATTACAGTTATTTACGTTGGGGTAAATACGGCGGATATAGCAATTACGGCGAAACCGGTGCTGTAGGCAAAGAACAGGGAGCTGTTATTAAAGATCTATCTCGTCCTGTTTATAAAGTTCAAATTACCCGCGATCGTCAAAAAGCATTGGTAAGTCAAATTACATTGTTGGATAGTTGGAATCGTAATTTTACTGCACGTCGTTATTTATTCCCTATTCCGCAAAGTTCTATTGATAATCGCTTGATTTATGGAATTGATGACGGACAAAATCCCGGTTGGTAATCTATCACTTATAAACTAAAGAAGAAAAATGAAAAAGCTAGTAAATACATTATTTTTATTGTGTGCGGTTATTTCGCTATCCTCATGTCTGAAAAGCGGTCTTGAGGATTTGCCTGAGTATGAGGATGCCGAAATCTTATCTGTTCATCGGGTAGAATACCGCTTTATCAGTCAGGATGTCTCAAATGCGAGTGGACAGCCCATTGTCAAGTTTGCCACATTGACCCATAGAGGAACTGTGAATAAAGAAGAAGGAACAGTGGCTATCAAAGTGACTGTGCCCAACAGCTTTCCCAAGGCGGAACTTCCTAATTTAGATGCTTCGAAACTGGTCGTATCCCTCAACTTGTCTAGCGCAGCTCGTATTGTTGCATTAGAAGGGTCAGCTCAATTGGGTACTCCTGCAGATTGGACTAAGGAAAATCGTTATGTGGTAACTGCCGCTAACGGTACTAAAAAAGAGTGGAAAGTTTCTCTAGTGTTAGATAAATAGTCGTATCTTTATTATTAAAGATGGTTTGTAAGAATCCGCACGGGAAATGTTTTTCGTTGCGGATTCTTTTGGTTTATAATTATTTATGATGAAGCGATTTATTTTCATATTTGCTCTTTTTGTGATACAAAGTATTTCGGCACAGAACCCTGAGGAGACGTTGCGCGAAGTAGCAGGAGTCATTCAGCGTTTTGTTGGAAAGATTCCAATAGAAATGTCCTTATCAATCGAAAAAGAAGAAGGAAAAGACGTGTTTGAACTGACCGAAAGTGAAAAAGGACTCTCTATTAAAGGAAGTAGTGGTGTGGCGCTATGCCGTGGCTTTTATCATTCTTTAAAAAACAAGAACGCGGGAATATGTTCGTGGAGCGGTAATCGTATAGATAAACTTGCTTTTGCAACCAAAACCAAAGCTGAGAGGGTTGTATCACCTTTCCAACATCATTATTATCTCAATGTTGTGACATACGGATATAGTATGCCTTATTGGGATTGGGAGCGATGGGAACGTGAGATCGATTGGATGGCTTTACACGGTATAGACATGCCTTTGGCTTTGGTGGGTAACGAAGCTATATCAGCGCGAGTTTGGAGAAAGTTGGGACTTACCGATGAAGAAATAAATGCTTATTTCGTCGGACCGGCACATTTGCCGTGGATGCGCATGGGGAATATCAGTGGTATTGATTCGCCTTTATCTTACAGTTGGCATCAAGGGCAAATCAATCTGCAACATCGTATATTGAAGCGAATGAAAGCACTGGGAATGAAACCTGTTTGTCCGGGGTTTGCAGGATTTGTTCCTAAGGCATTACAGCGGCTTTTTCCTGAAATAAAACTTATTGAGACTTCGTGGGGTAATAATTCCTTTCATAATTGGATGCTTCCACCTGATCAGGAACTTTTTCATAGAATGGGAAAAATGTTCATTGAAGAGTGGGAGAAAGAGTTTGGGGAAAATGAGTATTATTTGGTCGATAGCTTCAACGAGATGGAACTTCCCTTTTTCCCTAAAGACCCTGACGAACGTTATGAATTACTTGCCAACTATGGAGAACAAGTATATAAATCTATTAGTGATGGAAATCCGAAAGCTACTTGGGTAATGCAAGGGTGGATGTTTGGTTATCAACGCTCAATATGGGATTTCAAAACATTGCAAGCTTTATTGAGTCGGGTTCCCGATGATAAAATGTTACTGTTGGATTTGGCGGAAGATTATAATCACTGCTTTTGGAAGAACGGTGCAAATTGGGAATATTATGAAGGCTTTTTCAATAAACAATGGATATATAGCGTTATCCCAAATATGGGAGGAAAAGTAGCAATGACAGGAGACCTGGGATTCTATGCCAATGGAGGGAGATTAGAAGTTTTGTCTTCTCCCAATAGAGGAAAGTTGGTGGGGTTTGGCTTCGCTCCCGAAGGAATTGAAAATAATGAGGTGATTTACGAATTGCTTGCTGATGCGGGGTGGACAGAAGCCCCTATAAATTTAGATGAATGGTTGTTGCAATATTCTATGTGTAGATATGGAGGTTTCGTTCCTTCTATGGAGAAATATTGGAAGGGTTTATTACAATCTGCTTATGGTTCATTCACTGACCATCCTCGTTTTATTTGGCAGTTTCGACCGGGAACCGTTAAAAACGGAACAGTCTGTACTAATGATAATTATTATACAGCTATTGAGTCTTTTGCTGAAGCAGCTTCTGTATTAGGTGATTCTGAACTTTATAGAATTGATTTGATAGAAATGATTGCTCAATATATAAGCGGTAAATTGGAGATGCTTATACGAGCTATAGAAAAAAACGAAAAAGAAAAAGAGGGGAAGGTCGATTTTTTGAAATCTCGTTTCATACACTTGTTTTTGGGGATGGATCGTTTACTGGAATCTCATCCGAACCATAGATTGGAACGTTGGATTGAACACGCACGTAAACAAGGAAGTACAGAACAGGAAAAAATGCAATATGAAAAGAATGCTCGTCGTATTGTCACGATTTGGGGACCTCCGGTAGATGATTACTCTGCCAGAATTTGGTCAGGTCTTATTCGGGATTATTATTTGCCTCGTTGGATAAACTACTTTGATAGTAAATGTATCGGACGCTCTTTTGAATTTGAGCAATGGGAACGCTACTGGGTAGAAGATTCTAAAGGGCTTTCGAAGGTTACTCCGTATGTAAATACAATCGAAGCTTGCTTAAAGCTACTTAAAGAAGCGAAAGAAGTACATGAGCATGTGTGATGAACAAATACAAACAATGGATGATTTCTATTAAAAGTTTTGCAGGGTAATATTTATTCTTGTTTTTCTTTTTCTTTTTCCTCAAAAAATATAACCATCTATAGGCTAAGATGCGTTCTTGATAATAATTATAATTTATGAATAATAGTTCTTTTTCCACGTCTAAACGTTTAGATTCGCTTGATATCTTACGCGGATTCGATTTGTTTCTTTTAGTGTTTTTTCAACCCGTGTTTGTGGCTTTGGGATACAAACTGGATCTGCCATGGCTCAATAGTGTTTTATATCAGTTTGAGCATGAGTCATGGGTGGGATTCCGCTTTTGGGATCTTGTGATGCCGCTTTTCCTTTTTATGTCAGGGGTGTCGATGCCTTTTTCTTTTTCTAAGTTTGAGAATGATCCTGATAAAAGACCTGCTCTTAATAAAGTATTGAGGCGATTTGTCTTACTTTTTATTTTGGGCATGGTTGTTCAGGGTAATCTGCTGGGATTCGATCCGCGCCATCTATATTTCTATTCCAATACTTTACAGGCTATTGCATCCGGTTATTTAATCGCTGCGATTATTCAACTTCATTGTAGCTTTAAATGGCAAATTATCAGTACTGTGTTATTATTGACTGCATATTGGATACCTATGACGTTTCTGGGAGATTTTACTCCTGAAGGGAACTTTGCCGAAAAAGTGGATAGGCTGATACTTGGTCGCTTTCGTGATGGAGTGTATTGGGATGAGGCGGGAGAATGGCATTTCTCACCTCATTATGCTTATACGTGGATATTGAGCAGCCTTTCTTTTGGAGTGACTGTGATGCTGGGCTATTTTGCGGGGAGAATAATTAAGCAGGGAAGAGAAGACGGTAAGCGGGTTGTCCGTACGCTGTTGTTAACAGGGATATTACTGGTCGGAATGGGGTTGCTATGGCACTTGCAGATGCCTATTATAAAGAAACTATGGACTTGCAGCATGAATCTGTTGTCCGGCGGATTCTGCTTCTTGCTGATGGGGGTGTTTTATTATTGGATAGATTATAAAGGGCATTCCTATGGGTTGAAATGGTTGAAGGTTTACGGAATGAATTCCATAACGGCTTATATGCTGGGAGAGGTTATCAACTTTCGTTGCGTAGCAGCTTCTGTCAGTTATGGTTTGGAACAGTATCTCGGTTCTTATTATCCTGTATGGCTAACCTTTGCCAATTATCTCATCATCTTTTTGATATTGAGGCTAATGTATAAGCATCATGTTTTCTTGAAAATTTAAATAAGTTCTTGAATAATGTAAGCCGGTAGCGATTGGGCAGTTTCTTTTTTGCTATTGAACTCCGGAAGTTTGAAAATTGTGTAAAAACTTGATAAATATTTATGTGATGTGGCATTTATAATGCATCTTTGTACGCACAATCTTCATGTACATAGAGCGATAGCTTGAAGAGAGAGTCCGCAAACATATTTTTATACTTTAGAAAAACGACAATGAAATGATGAAAAGAATCTTTTCGCTACTACCTGCACTTATTATGCTATGCCCTCTCCGGGCCGGTGAGCATACGAGAAATTATTCCATTTGGTTCGACAAACCGAATACTTTGGAAGGACGAGCTGTCTGGTACGGCGGGCGTCCCGACATGTGGAAGGGGGAGAATAAACCTGAGTCCGCCGGAGATACTGCGCGGAATCCTGATGCGGCTTGGGAGTCGAGGTCGCTGCCAATCGGTAACGGCAGCTTGGGAGCAAACATTTTGGGTTCGGTGGAGGCCGAACGAATTACTTTCAACGAGAAAACTCTGTGGCGCGGAGGGCCTAACACGTCTAAAGGAGCGGCTTATTACTGGAATGTGAATAAGCAGTCGGCTCATGTCCTGGATGAAATCCGCCGGGCGTTTGTTGACGGAGACGGGGAGAAGGCGGCGCGGCTGACACGGGAGAACTTCAATAGCGAGGTTCCGTACGAGGCGTCGCGCGAGAATCCTTTCCGGTTCGGTAATTTCACTACGATGGGGGAGTTCTACATCGAAACGGGACTGAGCGCTGTGGGGATGAGTGGCTATCGGCGCAGCCTTTCGCTGGATTCGGCGGTGGCTGTGGTGCAGTTTAAGAAAGACGATGTGGCATACAAGCGCGACTTTTTCATCTCTTATCCCGCCAATGTGATGGCGGTGCGTTTTGCCGCCGACCGTCCGGGTAAGCAGAACCTTACGTTCAGCTATGCGCCCAATCCGGTGTCGGAAGGGGAGATGAGGCCCGACGGAAACAGCGGACTGGTATATTCCGCCGCGTTGGATAATAACGGGATGAAGTATGTGGTACGCATCCGTGCGGTGGCGAAAGGCGGAACGTTGAGCAATGCCGGCGGAAAGATAAGGGTGGAGGGAGCCGATGAAGCCGTGTTTTATATCACGGCGGATACGGACTACAAGATGAATTTCGATCCTGACTTCAATGACCCGAAGACGTATGTAGGCGTGAATCCTGACGAAACCACCCGTCAGTGGGCGGATGATGCGGAAGCGAAAGGATATGAGGCCTTGCTTGCCGAGCATTACGCGGATTATTCATCCTTGTTCCGGCGGGTGAAGTTGAACCTGAATCCCGGTATGCAGGTTGCCGATGTGCCTACCGACGAGCGTTTGCGGAATTACCGCAAAGGGCAGCCGGACTATTATCTGGAAGAACTTTACTATCAGTTCGGACGCTATCTGCTCATCGCAAGTTCGCGGCCGGGCAATATGCCTGCCAATCTACAGGGTATATGGCACAACAATGTGGACGGTCCCTGGCGTGTGGATTACCATAATAATATCAACGTGCAGATGAACTATTGGCCTGCCTGCTCAGCAAACTTGGACGAGTGCATGCTTCCGCTCATCGACTTTATCCGTACGCTGGTGAAGCCGGGAGAGAAAACGGCCCGCGCTTACTTCGGGGCGAGAGGGTGGACGGCGTCTATCTCGGGCAACATCTTCGGATTTACCGCTCCGCTGGAGAGTCAGGATATGTCGTGGAACTTCAATCCGATGGCGGGGCCGTGGCTTGCAACGCATGTCTGGGAATATTACGACTATACGCGCGACAAGAAGTTCCTGAAGGAAATTGGTTACGAACTGATTAAAAGCAGCGCCCGGTTTGCGGTCGACTACTTGTGGCATAAGCCCGACGGCACATATACTGCGGCTCCTTCCACATCGCCGGAGCATGGCCCGGTGGATCAGGGAGCTACATTCGTGCATGCCGTGGTTCGTGAGATTTTGCTGGATGCCATCGAAGCCGGTAAGGTGCTGAATGTAGACCGCAAAGAGCGGAAGGAGTGGGAAGAGGTGCTTGCCCGGCTGGCTCCTTATCGGATAGGGCGCTACGGGCAATTGATGGAGTGGTCGGCAGATATCGACGACCCGAACGACCATCACCGGCATGTGAATCATCTGTTCGGTCTGCATCCGGGGCGTACCATCTCTCCCGTCACCACTCCCGAATGGGCGAAAGCTTCTAAGGTGGTGCTGAGGCATCGGGGCGACGGAGCTACCGGATGGAGCATGGGATGGAAGCTGAACCAGTGGGCACGCCTGCATGACGGCAATCATGCCTACACGCTGTTCGGCAACCTGCTGAAAAACGGTACGCTGGATAATCTTTGGGACACACACCCGCCTTTCCAGATCGACGGGAACTTCGGAGGTACGGCGGGCATCACCGAGATGTTGTTGCAAAGCCACATGGGATTCATTCAGTTGCTTCCGGCTTTGCCCGATGCGTGGAAGGAAGGCTCGGTGAACGGTATTCGTGCGAAAGGAAACTTTGAAGTGTCTATGAAGTGGAGAAACGGGAAGTTGACAGAGGCTGTCGTTCTCTCCAATGCCGGAGAGCAGTGTATACTGAAGTACGCCGGGCAGACGCTTTCTTTCAAAACGGTGAAGGGGGCGAGCTATCGGATTTTGTGTGATGATTCCGGAAAATGGTTCAAGGAATTGATAAATTAATAGATTAAGAAGTTTTTGTCTATGAATAAACCAATCGTTCTTTTCGTGATGTTGCTTTTCGCGCTTGGGGTTGCGGCGCAAGAGCATTTGTCCGCTTTGCTCCCTTTCCCCAATCATGTGGAACAACGGCAAGGGATGTTCCGCTTGTCGAATAAGGAAACAATTGGTGTCGGTTCCGGCGATTTGCGATTTGCCGCCGCAGAGTTGCAACAGGTCTTTAAACAGCGGTTCGGCTTTGCGCCTGCTGTGGCGGATAACGGAAGAATCCGCCTGATGCTCAATCCCCGGATGGAGGGAGAGGAACAGTATCGCCTGACAGTCGATGCCAAAGGAATAAGCATTGAAGGTAGAACGGCTGCGGGAGTGTATTACGGAGTGATGACGCTCGATCAGCTCTTGTTGGGCGATGTGGCGAATACGAAGCAGGGGCGGATACAAGCAGTACGTATAGACGATGCGCCGGCTTATCCGTTTCGGGCGTTGATGCTCGATCCGGCACGCCATTTTCTGCCTGTGGAGGCAGTGAAGGGGTATATCGACTGCATGGCGCATTACAAATTCAATACGTTGCAACTGCATCTTTCCGATGATCAGGGTTGGCGCATCGAAATCAAGAGCCATCCGAAACTGACGGAGGTCGGTGCGTTCCGTAACCCGAAAGCGCCGGCAATCAGTCCCGACAATGGTTACTACACGCAGGAGCAGATCAGGGAACTGGTGGAATATGCAGCCCTGCGCAACGTAGAAATCATTCCCGAGATAGATGTGCCGGGGCATACGGCAGCTATTCTTACGGCGTATCCCGACCTGCGTTGCGATTTTCTGAAAGATTCTGCTTTCGTATTCGGGAAAACGGATAATGTGATGCTGTCGGCTGCCAACCCGAAGGTGTACGAGGTGCTCGACGATATTATCCGTGAAGTGGGCGATGTCTTTCCGTCGAAGAAGATCCATCTGGGAGGAGATGAGTCGGCTATAGGGCGAAACTGGGCGAAGAGTCCCGAGAATCTGGAACTGATGCGCAGTCATGGCTACACATCCCCCGACCAACTGATGAATGTCTTTTTCGGCAAGGTGCTGGCTTCTGCCAAGAAATACGGGCTCCACGCCATTCTGTGGTGTGAGCTGGACAATATACGCCTGCCTGCCGATAAGTACCTTTTCGACTATCCGCAAGATGTGACGCTCGTTACGTGGCGCTACGGGCTTACACCCAAATGTATCGAGCTGACACGCGAATCGGGCAATACGCTGATTCTGGCGCCGGGCGAGTACACATACTTCGATTATCCGCAGTATGCGAACGACCTGCCCGAGTTCAACAACTGGGGAATGCCGCTCACCACACTTCGGAAGACGTATGAATTCGACCCTACTTATAAGCTCGAAGCCGGACAGCGAAAGCATATAGCGGGGGTGATGGGAACACTTTGGGGAGAGGCCATCAAAGACATAAACCGTGCCAACTATATGACTTATCCGCGCGGACTGGCTTTGTCCGAAGCGGGTTGGACGCAGATGTCTCTCCGCAGTTGGGACTCGTTCAGGAAAAGGCTCTATCCGAATCTGTCGGAACTGATGAAGCGGGGAGTGTCGTTTCGGGTTCCTTTCGAGATTGCGGGCGAAGGACGCTGAAAGGCCGGTTCGGCGGAAAAGAGTTTTATTGTGTGCCGACTTCCAAATTGCCGGGAGTCTGACAAACATCCGAGACTCTGACATGAATACGTTCATAGTTCGATGCGAAAGTATTCAGAGCCTTTTGTACGGAAGCTGGGCATCTTTTCCAAGGAGATATACGTTATTTACGGGATAGGTGTTCGGCATCGACAGGTTGAGGGCTTGGGTATCGGCGCGAAGGTTATGAATTGGCATATATTTATGAAATATCTGTAAAGCGATTGATTGTATGATGAAAACTTTCTATTCAATTCTCTTTTTTCTTTTTGGTATGGTTTTCTGCTGTGGCATGGAGGCCAAAGAACGTGTGTATGAAGCGGCCCGTTACGGGCTGAAAGCCGATAGCAGGCGAAATGCCGCTCCTATGGCCCGCAAGCTGTTGGACAAGATAAAGGCGGAGTATCAGCCGGGCGACAGTGTCGTGCTGCGTTTTTCTCCCGGCCGCTATCATTTCCATGAAGAGGGGGCGACGGTGCGCGAATATTACATCTCTAACCACGACCAGACGAATCCGAAGAGAGTCGGTCTGGCACTTGAAGGCTTGCAGCACTTCACACTCGACGGACAAGGGGCGGAGTTCGTTTTCCACGGACGGATGCTGCCGCTTTCGTTGCTTCATTCCGAGAACTGTACGCTTCGGGATTTCAGCATCGACTTCGCCAATCCGCACATCAGCCAGGTGAAAATCGTGAAGAACGAAGGAGAGAAGGGGATTACCTTCGAAGCGGCTCCCTGGGTGAAATACCGCGTATCGAAAGAGAAAGGGTTTGAAAGTTATGGAGAGGGATGGACGGGGCGTCCGCAAACGGGTATTGCTTTCGAAGAGCAGACCAGGCGGCTGGTGTACCGTACCAGCGACCTCTCTATCGATACGCGCGAAGCGCAAGAACTTTCTGCGGGAATGGTCTATGCGCCGAAATGGAAAGACGGACGTCTCGTGCCGGGCACTGTGGTAGCCATGCGTACCTATTTCCGTCCTGCGCCGGGTATCTTCTTGTCGCACAACAAAAACACTGCCATTCAGCGTGTCAAGGTGCATTATGCCGAAGGCATGGGATTGCTGGCGCAGCTGTGCGAGAACATTTCATTAGACGGCTTCGGGGTGTGCCTGCGAGGTGAAGAAGATCCGCGCTACTTTACCACGCAGGCGGATGCCACGCACTTCTCCGCCTGCAAAGGCAAGATCATCTCTGTGAACGGCTTGTACGAGGGAATGATGGACGATGCCATCAATGTGCACGGCACGTACTTGAAGGTGGTGAAGAGAATAGACGACCATACGCTCGTCGGACGTTATATGCACGGACAGTCGTGGGGCTTTGAATGGGGGCGAGTGGGAGACCGGATACAGTTCGTACGTTCGGCAACGATGGATTTAACCGGCGGAGAGAACGAGGTGGCTGCCATCGAACCGCACGGAACGGACCAAACGGAAGGCGCGCGTGAATTTCTCATCCGCTTCAAACAGCCGGTGGATGAGGGCATCAGCGAACGCGAAGGTTTTGGCATAGAGAATCTTACCTGGACGCCCGAAGTGGTGTTCGCGGGCAATATCGTTCGCAACAACCGGGCGAGAGGAACCCTGTTCAGTACTCCGCAGCAAGTGGTTGTGGAGAACAACCTGTTCGACCACACTTCGGGTACGGCCATCTTGCTTTGTGGCGACTGCAATGGCTGGTACGAAACGGGAGCCTGCCGGAATGTGCTGATACGAAAGAATCGTTTCGTCAATGCGCTGACCAACATGTTTCAGTTTACCAATGCCGTTATCTCCATTTATCCGGAGATTCCGAACTTGGAAGGTCAACAAGGTTTTTTCCACGGGGGAAAGGATGCGGGTATCATCATCGAAGACAACGAGTTCGATACATTTGATGCTCCCATCCTCTACGCCAAATCGGTAGACGGGTTGGTGTTCCGCCGCAATAGGGTTCGCACCAATGCCGACTACAAGCCATTTCATTGGAACCGTAGCCGCTTCCTCCTCGAGCGCGTGAACCGGGTGCATATATCGGAAGAGTAGCGTGGGGAAACATCTTGCAGGATCTCTGAGATCTTCGTGAACCGGGTACAGGTATCGGAAGAATAAGGAAACGAAAAAAGAATCCCCCGTCGGCATTACGCCGACGGGGGATTCTGCTTATTAATCAAATCAAGCTTTCGCTTAGTCTTTCAGCTTCGCAATGATAAAGTCGCGGTTCAGGCGGGCGATGTTGCTGATAGATACGTTCTTCGGACATTCGGCTTCGCAAGCGCGGGTGTTGGTACAGTTGCCGAATCCGAGCTCGTCCATCTTCGAAAGCATGGCTTTCGCACGGCGCAACGCTTCGGGCTTGCCTTGCGGAAGCAAGTTCAGCTGGCTTACCTTTGCCGAAACGAACAACATGGCCGAACCGTTCTTACAAGCAGCCACGCAAGCTCCGCAACCGATGCATGAAGCAGCGTCCATCGCTTCGTCTGCTATCGGTTTGGGTATCAGGATAGCGTTTGCGTCCTGCGGAGAACCGGTACGTACGCTTACATAGCCTCCTGCCTGCATGATTTTGTCGAATGCGGTGCGGTCTACCATCAAGTCTTTGATGACCGGGAAACCGGCCGAACGCCAAGGCTCTACCGTTATGGTATCGCCATCATTGAAACGGCGCATGTAGATCTGGCAGGTAGTAGCTCCTGTTGCCGGACCGTGAGGATGTCCGTTGATATAAAGCGAGCACATTCCGCAGATTCCTTCGCGGCAGTCGTGGTCGAATACAATCGGCTCTTTCCCTTCGCTGATCAACTGTTCGTTGAGAATATCCAGCATTTCGAGGAATGAAGTATCGCCGGGAATATCTTTCATTTGGTAGGTCTCAAAAGCGCCCTTGGCTTTCGGCCCTGCTTGGCGCCACACCTTCAGTGTAAATGATATATTTTTATCCATTTTCTTCTAATTCTTTTTAATGTTTAACTTCACCGATTAGCTCTTGTAGTTACGAGTTTGAACCTTGATGGCTTCGTAAACGAGCGGCTCTTTGTGCAGCACCGGTTCTTTCTCGTCGTCGCCTTGGTATTCCCAGCATGCTACGTAGAAGAAGTTTTCATCGTCACGTTTTGCTTCACCTTCTTCTGTTTGGTATTCTTCGCGGAAGTGACCGCCGCAACTTTCGTTACGGTTCAGCGCATCGTAAGCCACAAGCTCACCCATTATGATAAAGTCGTACAGACGGATGGCTTTGTCGAGCTCAACGTTCATACCTTCTTTCGAACCGGGGATGAACAGGTTCTTTTCAAACTCTTTGCGAGCTTCTTTCAGTTTGGCCAAGCCTTCTTTCAGGCCTTCCGCAGTACGTCCCATACCCATGTATTCCCACATGATATGTCCCACTTTCTTGTGGATCGTGTCTACCGATTCTTTTCCCTGAATGCTCATGAAGCGGTCTATCTTGTCTTGGATAGCTTTTTCGGCTTCAGCAAATTCGGGCAAGTCGGTAGAGAAGCGCGGAACGGTAATCTGGTCTGCCAGATAGTTCTGGATGGTGTAAGGCAATACGAAATAACCGTCTGCCAGACCTTGCATCAATGCGGAAGCGCCGAGGCGGTTGGCTCCGTGATCGGAGAAGTTGCATTCGCCGATGGCAAACAGACCTTTGACGGTAGTCTGCAATTCGTAGTCTACCCAGATACCTCCCATGGTGTAGTGGATAGCCGGATAGATCATCATCGGGTTGTAATATTTCATTCCGTTGACTTCTTTGGCAAGTTCACCCGGATTTACGTCGGTGATCTCTTCGTACATATCGAAGAGGTTGCCGTAGCGTTGAAGCACGATATCGATACCCAATCGGTTAATAGCTTCCGAGAAGTCGAGGAACACAGCCAGACCGGTGTTGTTCACGCCGAATCCTTTGTCGCAACGCTCTTTGGCGGCACGGCTGGCCACGTCGCGCGGAACGAGGTTACCGAATGCCGGATAGCGGCGCTCCAAGTAATAATCGCGGTCTTCTTCGGGGATGTCGCTTCCCTTGATTTCGCCTTTCTGAAGTTTCACGGCGTCTTCTTTCTTTTTCGGAACCCAAATGCGTCCGTCGTTACGCAAAGATTCGGACATCAGTGTCAGTTTCGATTGCTTGTCGCCGTGTACCGGGATACAAGTCGGGTGAATCTGAACATACGCCGGGTTGGCAAACAGAGCGCCTTTGCGGTAGCAAGAGATGGCGGCCGTACAGTTGCAGCTTATGGCGTTGGTAGAAAGGAAATAAGCGTTTCCGTATCCGCCGGTGGCGATTACTACGGCATGGGCGGCGAAACGTTCCAGTTTACCGGTGATTAAGTTTTTGGCGATGATGCCGCGTGCGCGACCGTCTATGATTACCACATCCTGCATTTCGTAGCGGGTGTACAGTTTCACCGTACCCGCGTTTACCTGACGGCTCAGGGCCGAGTAAGCGCCCAGCAGCAACTGCTGCCCGGTTTGTCCTTTGGCATAGAATGTACGAGAAACCTGAGCGCCTCCGAATGAGCGGTTGTCGAGCGTACCGCCGTATTCGCGCGCGAAAGGAACTCCTTGAGCCACACATTGGTCGATGATGGCGTTGGAAACTTCTGCCAAGCGGTATACGTTGGCTTCACGGGCGCGGTAGTCGCCACCTTTTACGGTATCGTAGAAGAGACGGTAAATAGAGTCGCCGTCGTTCTGGTAATTCTTTGCAGCATTGATACCGCCCTGCGCGGCAATA
>OHBE01000876.1_pt1 | contig 30217 bp, 29 predicted proteins | sample 1577231 | NCBI WGS metagenome assembly OHBE01 (sample SAMEA3541506, study PRJEB24748) | human gut metagenome | biome: human gut; feature: human-associated habitat; material: faeces | place: China | collected 2012 | reverse complement strand
ATCAAAGAAATCTTCAAAATATCGCAGCTTAAAGATAATGAACCGATTTGTATAGGATGAACAAAAAAGGAAGTGCATCGTGCATTACGACACACCTCCGCTATTGAAACAAAAGTTTCCCCGGTGGGAAACAAAAGTTTCACCGAAGGGAAACAAATGATTCGACGAAGGGAAGCAGAAGGTTCGTTGAAGAGAAGCAGAGGATTCGTTGAAAAGAAACGAAGGATTTGTTGAAGGGAAAAAGAAACTTCACCGAAGGGAAGCGAACGGTTCACCGAAGGGAAGCGAACGGTTCACCGAAGGGAAGCGAACGGGCCAACGAAGAGAAGCAGAGAATTCGTTGTAAAGAAGCGGACGATTCGCCGAAAAGAAAACAAACGTTTCACCGAACGAAAACCCAACGCAAACACAGAGAAAGAGTTTCAGCCCGCGAACCAATGCTCCCGGACAACGATTTCCGGTCCGGCAAACCGTACGCCTCATCCCCGCTAAACTCCTAAATCAGTTGCCTCGACTTCATTTCGAGATACTTGTTGATCACATCCGCCGAAAGATTCTCCGGCGTGGTGAGCAGCGCCGGAATGCCTTGCTGTTTCAGGGTGGACACGATGAGCCGCTTTTCGAAGACGAACTTCTCGGCAATGACGTGGCGGTAGTACTCTTCCGTGCCCTGCGGAGGACGGGAGATGTAGGCCTTCAGTTCGGCATCTTCGAAGAAAACCACCAGCAGACGGTGGCGATGATTGAGCTGTTGCAGGTAAGTCAGTTGGCGGTTCATACTGCTCATGGTCGAGAAATTGGTATAAAGCACCAGCAGGCTGCGCTTGCCCACGTATTTGTTCAGATGTACGCAAAGAGACGAGAAGTCGGTTTCGCCGAAATCCGTCTGCTGGCTGTACAAGCTCTCCAACAGGCTTTGCATGTGCCCCGTCTGTTTGGAAGCGGGGACAAAAGAATCGAAGCTCTTGCCGAAGGTTGCCAACCCGGCTTTGTCTTCCTTCTTCATCGCCACGAACGAAAGCACCAGCGAAGCATTGATGGCATAATCGAGCAACGTCATGCCCCGGAAAGCCTGCTGCATCACCCTTCCCTTATCTATCACATTGTATATCTGCTGCGAACGTTCGTCCTGATAGACGTTCACCATCAGTTGGTGGCGGCGCGCGCTGGCTTTCCAGTTGATAGTGCGGTAGTCATCTCCCTTCACATAGTCTTTTATCTGTTCGAACTCCGTGTGATGCCCCACCCGGCGTATGCGCTTGATGCCAAGCTCCGTAAGATTGTTGCTTATAGCCAGAAGTTCGTAGTGATGAAGCATCCGGTAAGAAGGATATACTTTGATGTCCTGAGGCTCTGCACAGGTGTAGCGGCGGGAAAGAAAACCTATCCGCGTAGCGGCGAACACCCTGATTCGCCCGAACGAATAGACTCCCCGTCGCGTAGGGCGAAGGGAATAGACAAGCGTTTTTTCTCCCTCGCGGCGGAGCGCGACGCGCATCTGCCGGTCGCGCTGCTGAAAGATGAAAGGGATTTCGTCGATTACCTCCAACCGCACCGGATATCGGTAACTGCTTTCCAAGCGGATGCGGACTTCATTCTCATCGCCGTTGGAGAAACGGTCGGCGCAGCTGCGGAAAGCCCGTATGCCCCGCACACGGTAAAGCAGGAAGCCGTCCGCCGCCACAAGCAGGATGAGCAGGAGCAACGCCCACCGCCCGGCAACGAACAACGGAGCGAACGCATAGCCGCTACCCAGCAGGAGGATAACGAACGTGAGGGCTATATAGAAACGACGGGTAAGGTACAAGGGGCAACGATATAATGGTGATACAATCAGGCTAAATTCAGTCAAAACTTTCAAAGAAAAGCAGGCTAAGACGACGCTACATACTCGATGATCGGGCGATGACGCGAAATCTTTTCCAAATTATTTCGGCACTTCCACCTTATCGATCAAACGCCGGGTGACTTTCACCGGCGAATAACCCTCCATCTCCGCCTCCGCCGTAAGTATGAGACGGTGCTGAAGTACGTACGGAGCTACGAACTTAATGTCTTCGGGCGTCACAAAGTCTCGTCCTTGCAAGAGGGCGTAGGCCTTGGCACACTGCATCATCGCCACCGACGCGCGGGGCGAAGCGCCGAGGAACACCGCTTTGCTGGTGCGTGTCTGCTGCACGATGAGAGCGATGTATTGCAACAAGGTGCGGTCTACAAACACATGGTTCATCATTGCGCGCAGGGCGAGTATCTCGTCGCGCGTGATGACGGGCGAAACATCTTTCAGTTTCACCAAAGCAGCGTTGGCATGGTGGCGTTCGAGGATGCTCACCTCTTCTTCCAAAGAAGGATAGTCGACGGTTATTTTCATCAGGAAACGGTCAAGCTGGGCTTCGGGAAGTTTGTAGGTTCCCTCCTGCTCCACCGGATTCTGTGTAGCCATGATGGTATAAAGCTCGCCCATCCGCCGGGTCGTCCCGTCGATACTCACCTGCCGCTCTTCCATCACTTCGAACAATGCCGACTGCGTTTTGGCGGGAGCACGGTTGATTTCGTCCACCAGCACCACATCGGCGAATACCGGACCGGGATGGAAGTCGAAATCATTGGTCTTCATGTTGAACACCGTCGTGCCCAACACATCGCTGGGCATCAGGTCGGGCGTAAACTGCACGCGGCTGAACCGTGCGTCTATCAGCCGGGCGATGAGTTTCGCCAGCAAGGTTTTCGCCACCCCCGGCACTCCTTCTATCAGCACGTGCCCGTCGGCGAGTATACAGGTTATCAGCAAGTCCACCGTTCGCTCCTGTCCTACAACGACAGCGGCGATCTGCTTCTTCAACTCGCCGATCTTTCCCGAAAAGAGTGTCAAGTCCACCCGTTGTTCTGCATGTTCTTCCATAAGTTCTTCTTTATATGTGTTCGATTATTTCATTCATTTTATCTATATACTTCTTCATGTCTTCCACCGTAATGTCGCGACCGCCGTAGATTACCGGACGAAGTTCGCGTATGAAGGCGGCTATTTCCGCAGCGTCCATTCCTGTCTTCAAGGCGATTCTGCCGAACGTACGCTCGTCCTCCGCCACATCTTCGACATCCGCCTGAATCTCGCGCCGCAACACTTCGGCAAAGTAGACGAACTTCTTTTGCACCAGATCGGCATGGCTTTTGCGCTGATAATAAAGGGTTCCTATGAGTTGCGTAAACTCCAACGAGCGGTTCGCCGGTTCTTCGATAACGGGAATGGCACGCTGCCGCCTTCTGGCGGTGAACAGCATAAAGAGCACTATTCCCGCCACGGTGAGGTACAAAGCCCATCGGAGCGGTTGTCGCGAAAGGAAATAGCGGAAAGGCGACTGCTGCTCTTGGGCAGTCTCTTTCAGATAGCTTTCCAAGCGAATCACCGGGACATCTCCCATCTGCGAAAGGAGGCGGAAGATGTAATTCACATTCTCCCCGTCGAGCACTCCGTAGTTGGTAAAAACAAGCGGAGTGGAAACAAGAATAATCTCTCCTTTGCCCCAAGGTTGCGCAAAGGCTACAGGCATCGGAACTTCTTCTTTTTCGGGAATCGCAGCCCGTGCCGCAGTATCGGTCGCCGCCGTGCTGTTTGCCGTTATGCCGTCTGCTGTCACCCGGTCCGCTGCCGCTTTCTTCGCCGTAATGCGGTTCGCTATCACGCTGTCCGCGGTAATGTCTGACGAATGAAGCTTCCCTTCGTGACGAACAGAGTGGTTCGCCGTCACGCTCTCCGCAATAATGCTGTCTGCTGTCACGCGGTCCGCTGTAACGTTCTCCGCCGTTATGCTGTCTGCCGTCACGCTGTCCGCCGCAACCGGAACACCTGTTGCGTGTTTATCGTATGCCCCTCCGCGAACCGGTTTCCCCTCTTGTTTTACTGCAAGCGGATCCTGCACCGACGCGGAATCGTAGCGCAAGAAGAACGACTGGCAGAAAGGAGGATAGAAGAGATAAGCCTGTGGGGAATAGCGTGCCGGGTCTCCCAACCAGCAAACGGTATCTTTCGCGAAAGCAGAGGAAGTGGCCATCTTCTTCAAAACGGCGGGAATAAAACGGGAATAGCCGCATGCGAACCGCAAAGTGTCTTCGAGGGCACGGTCGAACGAAGTGCTTGCAAGCATTATCTTATCGCCTCGCTCTGCCATTTCGAGCAGTGCCTTGACGTCTGTATCCGTGAGTGAAAGGTTGTTGGCAACAAGTAATACGCCCCGGCGTTGCGTTGAATCTTCGCGCGCCAATTGCGGAAATGTCTTTCTCGACACGTCGTATCCGCGGGGAAGAGATTTGCGAAGCAGGCTGTCGAACAGCGCGCAACCGAAAGGCTGTTCGTCGTAACGGCTGAAGGTGGGACTCCAGACAAACTTCTTCGGCAACCGGTATTGGAAGGCAAATACCAAAACAATGAAAACAAGCACGAAGCCTACGAACCAGCGGTTTCCATTCATCTCTCGCCTCCTTCCTTCATCTCCGCCTGCAATGTCCGCATCGCGTCGAACAGTTGTTCCGACGCATCGAAGTTGCCGTACCTCACCCGCAGGAAATGGTTGGTCAGCCGGGCAAAGGCAGGTGTCCGTTCTTCATGCACATATTGCGTAGGCGTCTTATACAGTTGCCAGTCGATGCGCCCCTCATCGCTGAGCAGCTTCAGTGTCTGCAAATAAAGCAGCCGCACGGCCTCGCGGTAATCGGGGCGGGAAAGCGCCTCATCGATGGCTTTCTCAAAGTCTACTCCGTAGATGGTGTCTTCCTCTATCGCATAAGCCGGAGTTTTTTTGTCGGTACGGACGAAAAGTCCCGGGTATTTCTTATAAACAAGCCACCCCAGCAACCCAAGAATGATGATGGCAATCACGATTAAAACAACCGCCGAATACTCTTCGACAAAACGGCTTCCGAACACTCTGCGGAGCAAGCCGAAGAATTTCTCGGAAAGCCACTCAAAGACATTGATATCGGGAGTGACCAGCTCGCGGTGATAGGCAAACCGCTCGTCGGACTGCCAAACGGCAATCTGCGCGGTATCGCACACCAACGTATCGACGGAGGAAGTAATCTGCATCTGCCGGCTTTGTTGTTAAAGGGTGTCGAAGTTTTCGATGTCGCTCTCTACCGTTACGTTGTCTGCCGTTTCCGAAGCATGCCCGTATTGATAAGCGATTCCCACCAAAGAGAAAATCATCGCGAGATAGGTTCCGAAGCCTTGAACTACTCCGAGCAGATAAAGCATGAAGTTGTATGCGGGAGATACAGCGCCGGCACCGGCATCACTCATGGCAAAGACGGCTTTGATAATGGAAGCGACATACCAAGGAAGCATGGTGACGCCTTGCAGGATGCTTCCTATCAATCCCATGACAAACATGATAAGGAATGCGCCTCCCCAAGTCATGAAACCCAAACGCAACGCTTTCTTTAAAGAAGCGATGAGTCCGATTTCTTCGAACAGATACACGGGTGCCCACAGCATCAGCGGAACAACTACCGCAAAGATAAACGGCAAGGTGAATATCAAAGTGTACAGAGACAATGTCGCAAGAGCGCTCACAAACAGCAGAAGAACGATTACGAGTACAACCGACAGGAGCATCAGTCCGATCATTCGTTTCACATTGCGCAGCAGCAGAGGCTTCAGGAACCCGAGCGTCACTCCTTGCAAGCCTTCTTCACGCTCGCGGTAAGTACGCATCAACGCATAAACCAAAGACGCAATGAGAATGGCGCCTATCAAATAGAACACCAGGTACACCGCATAGTAGATGATCAGATACGACAACGCCGCCACATTCGCGCCTTCCGCCGCCATCTTCTCCATGGAGAAGGCTCCCGCCATCATTCCGTTCAAACCGATGGCTTGTACCAGGCAGACGGGTAAAAGGAGGTAGACGGTAAACTTCAACAACAGTTTCCAGTTCTCTTTTATAAAGTCGAAAGAAGCATTCATTTTCGCGCCGAAAGAGCGCTTCGCGTACAATGCGATTTTAGTTTTTTGTGATTCCATGTTTTCTCCTGTTAGGTAAATAAATATAGTAGAATATGACAAAAGCCAAAGAGACGAAAATCAGACTGAGCCTCAACGCATCGGGCAAATGGGTGTGACGCGTAATAAAGCCTTCGATGAACCCCGCCGCGATAAATACGGGAACAGCGCCGACAACAATCTTCGCTCCGCGCTTTGCGCCCCTGCGAAAAGATTCGCCGCGCGAATAGCTGCCGGGGAACAACCATCCGTTTCCTAAAGCCAGCCCTGCCGCTCCGGCAACAATGATGGCGGAAATCTCCAAAGTACCGTGCAGCCAGATGGCCAATGCCGATTCCCAAAGCAGGTCGTGCCGGTAGAAAAAGGTTTGGAAGGCTCCCAGCATGATTCCGTTAGACACCAGTATATATCCTGTGCCGAAACTCGTCAGCACTCCCATGGCGAAACAGGAAAACGAAACCATCACATTGTTCAGGGTGATTTGCAGAAACATGGGAGTTTCGCTCATTCCGCCGTACACCGCCATCGGCTTTCCTGCGGCAATGTTATCGAGCGTCATGTCCACGTAGTGATTGCCCAGAATCAAACGTACGAAATCGGGATCGTTCAATGCCGAAACCGCGCCGATAAACACAGCGGCAAGGAAAACCAGAAAAGAAACCAACAATTCCTTACGGGCTTCGTACATTATATCGGGCACTTCCTGTGTCCAGAAAGTGACGAGCCGGCTCCACTTCTCGCGTTTGCTCCTGTATATTTCATTGTGCATGGCCGAAGCCAGATTGTTCAAATAAACGGTGATGCGCGAAGTGGGGAAATGGGTTTGGGCAAATGCCAGATCGGCGGTGAGCTCCATATATACGTCGGCAAGCCGATCGGGAGACAGCGACTTGGCTTCCTCCAGCCTCTTCTCGCTTTCTTTCCACTTATCGATGTTCCGACGAATAAATGTGACCTCTTTCATACGTGTTTGTAAAATGTCCCGGAGAAGTTTTGTCCGAAAGTGGAAGCAAAAGTAAGAGATTTATGATATATTTGCAACCTAATCTTCAAAAGATTTGATAGAGCAATGGCAGAATCTACGATCATTACCGGACAATTTGTGCGCATCAGTCAGACGCCCGCCAGTATCGGCGAGCGGTTGATCGCCCGATTTATCGACCTTCTCGTTATTGTGATTTATGTATATTCTACAACGGCTTTGCTGTTCCGCATGCTTCTTCCTTCGGGCACGAACCTGTTTATATTCATGGCGGCCATCTACCTGCCGGCGCTGTGCTATCACCTGCTTTGCGAAATATTCAACCGTGGGCAGAGCCTGGGCAAACGCGTCATGAAAATACGGGTAGTGAAGGCAGACGGTTCAACACCGGGACTGAGCGCGTACCTGCTTCGCTGGCTTCTGATGCCGATCGACGGCCCGCTGACCGGAGGTTTGGGGGTTTTAGTGATACTGCTTACGAAAAACAATCAGCGGCTAGGCGACCTGGCTGCCGGAACAATGGTAATCAAGGAAAAGAATTACCGCAAGATACAAGTCAGTCTCGATGAATTCGAGCATCTGGCACGAAATTATCATCCGGTCTATCCCCAATCGTCCGATCTCTCTTTGGAACAGATCAACCTCATCAGCCGCACATTGGAATCGAAGCAAAAAGACCGCGAACGACACATCGCCCTGCTGTCGGAGAAAGTACGGAACAGCCTCTCCGTTACTCCTCGCGAAGGAAGTGCGGAAAACTTTCTCCGTACGATTCTCCGCGACTACCAGTATTATGCGTTGGAAGAAATGTGATTTTCTCTGCACACCACCGAGCACAAAACTTTGAGGATGCAGTTCAGAGTGCAGCATACAACCTCAATCTTTTTAATCAAACGCGAAATTTTTCTTAGGCAAAAACATTTTTTATCCCTTGAAAACAAACAGGATATTTTATAAAACAGTATTTTTACTTTCAGATAATAAAAAACAAGTAAAGGAGGAAGGATATGAGACTTGACGGCAGGCGAGAAAGCAGCAATGTAGACGACCGCAGAGGTCGCAGAGTTGGCAAAGCCTCTTTAGGTATCGGGGGCACGATCATTGTCGGACTTTTAATCTGGCTGATGGGAGGCAATCCGCTCGACATTGTCAATAGCGGTTTGCAGGAAGGATCATCGGCAGTATCGCAAGAAGGACAATACGTCCCTACGGAAGAGGAGGAGGCGCTGGCGCAGTTCTCCAAACAAATTCTGGCGGGAACGGAAGATGTATGGACCAAAGTGTTCGCACAAAAAGGACTGACCTATCGGCCTCCCAAAATGGTTTTATTCACCGAGTCCGTCCACAGCGGTTGCGGAAGCGCTTCGGCACAGTCGGGACCGTTCTACTGCTCGGCGGATCAGTCTTTATACATCGACCTCTCGTTCTTCAGAGACATGAAAAAGACACTCGGAGCATCGGGAGACTTTGCGTATGCTTACGTCATTGCCCATGAAGTGGGGCATCACGTACAATACCTACTGGGGACACTCGACAAAGCGCATGCGCAAATGAGGCAAGTGAACCAAAGCAAAGCCAACGCCATCAGCGTGCGCCTCGAACTTCAGGCCGATTACTATGCGGGGGTATGGGCGCATCATGACGATGACATGTTCAATTCGATGGAGATAGGCGATCTGGAAGAGGGACTCATTGCCGCCAACGCCATCGGAGACGACCGGTTGCAAATGAAATCGCGCGGGTATGTAGTGCCGGAGTCGTTCAACCACGGAACATCGAAGCAACGATCTTCGTGGCTGAGAAAAGGATATCGGATGGGAACCATCGAAGACGGAGACACCTTCAACCTTCCCGATCCGGAATAAAGTCGGAAAGACTTGTTCTGTAAGGGAATGAAAGCGGCTTCGACCAACTTTCCCGCCGGCAAAAACCGAATCGGCACAACCGGATGAAAATGGGGCAACAGGTCACAAGCTGCCGTGCTGAATCAGGTTCATAAACTCCTCGCGGGTTTTCGCCTGATTGAATGCGCCGGTAAAATCGGAAGTGGTAGTAATGGAGTTCTGTTTTTCCACTCCGCGCATTTGCATGCACATGTGCTTGGCTTCTACGACAACCATTACACCCAACGGATTCAGCGTATCCTGAATACATTGCTTGATCTGCAACGTCATACGCTCCTGCACTTGAAGGCGGTGAGAGAATATATCTACCACACGGGCTATTTTGCTCAACCCCGTGATATAGCCGTTGGGAATATAAGCCACGTGCGCTTTCCCGTAAAACGGCAACATGTGATGTTCGCAAAGAGAAAAGAAATCGATATCTTTTACGATAACCATCTGGCTGTACTCTTCCTTAAACTTGGCCGAAAGCAGCACTTCATGCGGGTCTACACGATAACCGTGAGTAAGATTCAGCATCGCTTTCGCCACCCGCTCCGGTGTTTTCAACAATCCTTCGCGGTCGGCATCTTCGCCCAACAAAGTTATGACACTGCGATAATGGCTTTTCAGTTCCTCCAGATTAGGAGAATAGTTCTTTTCTTTTTCAAACATGATCGTATTATAAAGGAACATTAATTTGATCTCTGACGATAGAGACTTCTTTAAACACACCCGTCGCTTTGAGCTTTCGCATCACGGCATCCGCTTCTTCGATACTGCGGAAGTCACCCACACGGCAGATCCAGCGAGGCGGATTGAAAGAAGTGTACACGGCCAATTCCGGGAAATATTGCCTGACACGCGCGGCAACTCCGTAAGCGTCATTCTTCGCTGCACGAGTATTGTTGCCGGCATAAGCCTGTATCCTGAATCCGGTCGTCTTTATTACTTTCTGCTCGCCGATGGATGAACGTTCCACACCCAACAGCGCTTCGATGCGGGGATCTTGATGGATCGTCACTTTGCCTTGCCCCGGCACCGTACGTTCCAGACTCTTGATAATGCTTTGCGCCTGTGCACTCGCTCCTATCAAGACAAACGATAAAATAAGTAAAGAAAGTTTCTTCATCGGAGTTTAATAAAGAGTATAACGGATTTCGAAGAATCACACAACGGAAATATGAGGCTGTGCAATTCTGCGAAATCCGCAATAAAAATAATTATGCGTTAAATGCGTCGATGATTCCTTTGAAATCGGAGACCTTCAAAGCCGCGCCGCCAATCAGGCCACCGTCTACATCAGGATTGGCAAACAGTTCCTTTGCATTGGAAGGTTTGCAGCTGCCGCCGTAAAGAATCGAGGTATTATCGGCAACTTCTTTACCGTATTTGTCGGCAACGATTGAACGGATGAAAGCATGTATCTCCTGTGCTTGTTCGGGAGTAGCAGTCTTACCTGTACCGATAGCCCAAACCGGCTCATAAGCCAAAACAATCTTGGAGAAGTCTTCAGCAGACAAAGAGAATACAGATGCCATTTGAGCGGCAACAACCTCATTCTGCTTGTTCGCCTCGCGTTCTTCCAGCACTTCACCGATACAGAAGATAGGAGTCAGGCCGTTTGCCAGAGCCAATTTTACTTTTTCTTCAAGAATAGCAACTGTTTCACCATAATATGCACGACGTTCAGAGTGCCCCAAAATCACATATTTGGCACCGGTAGAAGCAACCATGGCGGCAGAAACTTCACCTGTGTATGCGCCGGATTCTTTGTCCGCACAGTTTTCAGCACCCACTCCGATCTTCGCAGCGTCTACCAGCGGAGTAACAGAAGCCAAGTGAATAAACGGAGTACAAATTACTACATCGCAGTTTGGCTTTTCGTTAGCCAATGCTTCATTCAACTCTTTCGCCAAAGCGATACCCTCTTGAAGGGTTTTGTTCATTTTCCAGTTTCCTGCAACAATGTTCTTTCTCATTTTTCTTTTTATTTAAAGGGTTATTAATATAGCTTCTTTTTTATCTTTCTTTTTTCACTCACTCGTCTCCTACGTCTTTTGCTTGTCAAGCCTCCGCTTATCCTTACGACGGATAATCAGAATATCTGCTCCCAACACGAACAGCAGCGGTACGATAAACCATAAGAAGACATACCCTACAGTATGGAGGTCGCTCTTAACCTTCTGCTTTCCCAAGGGAAGACTCTCCAGCCTGTCTGTAAGCACATACTCGTCCGGCAATTCTTCATCGCTCCACTTGTTCAAAATCACACCGTTCTTTATCAGCATCAGTCCCGGATTAGAGCGAATCATCGTCCTTAGCGTAATATCATCCGCCCGACAGAAAGGATATTCTGCCCCGGTTTTATCTCTCCATTGTTCTATCTGTTCATCCGATGAAGAAGTGACGCAATAAAACTTGTAACCATGCTCTATCGAATAGTCGTAAATCTCATTAATCAAATCGATATTGCTGTCATCCGCTATCTCGATACGATGGGCTATCAGCAGAAATGTATAATTCATATCAGTCAACACATCCTCAGTTATATCGTTTCCCGTAGCCGATTCAATCATAGAGAAATCGCGGATAGGCGGCTCATAACCTTTCTTTTTAAGAATTGAACGGGCATCTACGAATGTCCATGTGCTGTCGGGATAATTCTCCAGTGTAAACTCTTTCTTTACTCCGTCCTTCTCCAATATAAAGATATTCTCGTATATGCTCGGTTGCGCCCCATCGGGAACGGTCATTCCTTGAAGTATATTCCGGCCGATCTTATAGGGTCGAAAATCCAATACGGGCAAGTGGTTCAAACAATAAAACGACAAAGCAAAAACAAACAATATCGTATACAAGGAAACCAACCATTCCATTTTGAAAGTGATAAAACGAATCAGCGACTTACGCTCCCTGAACACTACAATGGCGGCTATAAGCAGCACAGCGTTTTTGAGAAACGTTTCCCAATTTGTGAGTTTCCATGCATCTCCGAAACAACCGCAGTCTTCCACCGGATTGGAAAAAGCCAAATATAAAGTCAGCGGAGTCATGAAAGCCATGAATATCAATGCCAACGTCGAAGAGACAGTTCTACGAACGCCAAAGAACAAGAAAACACCGATGGAAAATTCGATTGCCGACAAGACAATGCCGGTGAATAAAGGGAAAAAGGAGGGAAACCAAGACAGTATGCCAAACGCAGCGAGATAGTCCTGTATCTTATACTGCACGCCTAAAGGATCGACAGCTTTCACAAAACCGGAAAAGATAAAAACTGCGGATAGAAAAAAGCGGCACAAATTGGCTCCTGTCTTTCGAATAATATGTAAATTCTTATCCTTCAAATTCTATTTTAATCAGCCCGAAAACGGCATAATTGATCATATCCATGTAATTGGCGTCGATTCCTTCGGAAACCAATGTGTCTCCGGACAGGCTTTCAATCTGCTTAGTTCGGTATATTTTCATTAGAATCAGGTCGGTATAAGAACTGATTCGCATACTCCGCCATGCCTCATCATAATCATGATTCTTTGCCAGCATTAACGCCAATGCTTTATGCGAATATTTATCATACAAAGCCAAGGCCTCTTCATTATCGATATCAGCCGATTCGGCATATCCTAATTCAAGTTGAATCAACCCGATAATTCCATAATTAACAATAGCTATAAACTCCGAACGAGCGCCCTCGTCTATCAAGGTCACCCCTTTCGTTTCAATACTGCGGATACGGTTAGCTTTAATAAAAATCTGATCGGTTACGGAAGCCGGACGCAGAATGCGCCATGCGGGACCGTAATCATGTAGTTTCTTAGAAAACAAATCACGACAAAAGGCAATGACATGTTCAAACTGTAACTTGGTATCTTTCATTTTCTTCCAAATAGAACGCAAAGATAACAATAATTAAGTAAAAACAGCAAGAGGGCACTCTAAATAATATTAAAGTACCCTCTTCTATAACTTAGATATAATTCTTTATGAACAACGCAATACCTGTCCTATGCGTAAAGTGGTTGTCGGCTTTATCCGGTTCAACTTACAAAGCTTGCTCACAGAGACCCCACGTAGCTTGGCTATACGTGAGAGTGTATCCCCGCTCTTCACTTTATGATAACGGATAGCTCCATCAACGTCTCCACTATCGTGGGAGCCCGCACGGTGGCGCTCCATTCCTCTTGTCTTGCGGAACGTATATGAATCGGCTACCACATCTTGTTTTGGAAAATCGAACATATAAGCGGGATTGATAGCAATACCCAAAAAGCGAGTCTCAAAATGAAGATGCGAACCTGTGGAACGCCCTGTGTTTCCACCCAATCCAATCGCTTCGCCGGCTTTCACCAACTGGTTCTCTTCAACCAATTGCTTCGATAAATGCCCATATACGGTTTCCAAACCATTATCATGTCGGATTACAACGTATTTCCCATATCCTCTGCGTTCATACTTTACAATGCGTACCTTTCCGTCAAAAGCAGAAACAATCGTATCTCCGACATTTACTTTCAAATCTAAACCGTTGTGCATTCTCCTCCAACGAGGCCCGAAAGGCGAAGTAATCTTCGTACTCGGAGTGGGCATGCAGAAACCTGTCAGATCAATATTGTAAGTCTCAGGAATAATGGCTTCTTTCCCATAAGCATGTACGTATTGATTGTTCCAATTCGGATAAAGATCCAAGGCGGGATATTCCGACTGCTCGATACGGATTTGCCTTTGTAATGCCAAAGAGTCTACAACTTTTAATTTTTTATCAATGGGAGCCTGACGCGCAATCAGATCTTGAGAGAAAGAACTCAAGCTAATCATAGCCGCTACAGCAGTAAGTCCTGTCTTAATAATACAACTGAAATTCATTCGTCTTTGTCGATTGTTCGATTAATATTCATCATTCGCATATAAGTAGTCAAAAGTCGCCTGCTTATATTCAAATAGTTCTTCCGGTTTAAAAAATCTCTTTAATTCGATGGCTGCCGTTTCCGGTGAATCGGAAGCATGAACAATATTTTCCTGAAAGCTCATGCTATAATCTCCACGGATTGTTCCGGGCGCAGCAAAACGTCCGTTCGTCGGCCCGGTCAGTGTACGCACGGTTTGAACAGCATCTACACCTTCATAACAACAAACGATGACAGGAGCTGCCATCATGGCATCTTTTACTCGTTGAAAAAAGGGTTTGGCACTCAAATGCGCATAATGTTCGCTTAACAGTTCATCTGTCAGATGCATCATTTTCATACCGGCCAACCGCAAACCTTTACGTTCGAAGCGGCGAGTAATCTCTCCAACCAGTCCCCGTTGAAGGGTGCACGGCTTCAAAATGACCAGTGTTTTTTCAAGCATATTATGTGACTTTTTAGATGGTTAAACGAATACATTCACTAAAAAATTCCCCCAAAGGTAATATTTTCTGATGAAACCAGCACTAATTTATTAACTATTTTTCAAATAGAAGGCTAGATAATAAGCCTTTCATATACCTGCAAGATACTATAAACAGGGGATATAGGGCTAAAATATGTTTTTCAGCACATCCGTAAAAACCAGCTATCTGTTTAACCGAATTTCAACTAATTGCCGCCCAATTAACATTTGTTTTTCTAAGCGACTTAAGCTGTTTCCACAAGATTTCGTTCTCCGGACGTTGTGCTCCGGGATCATGCTCCACAATATCCTCCGCTATCGAACGGACATATTGTAACAGTTGGGCGTCGCGCGCAATATCGGCAATCTTCAAATCGAAAGCGATGCCGCTTTGTTGGGTACCTTCCAGATCACCGGGGCCTCTCAACTTCAAATCGGCTTCGGCGATCTCAAACCCATCATTAGTACGCACCATAATCTCCAACCGTTTCCGGGTATCTTCAGTCAGTTTATAGTTTGTCACAAGGATACAGTAAGATTGCTCTGCGCCACGCCCTACCCGTCCGCGCAGCTGATGTAATTGGGAAAGCCCGAACCGCTCGGCGTTCTCTATAACCATGACCGAAGCGTTAGGCACATTCACCCCTACTTCGATGACCGTAGTAGCTACCATTATTTGCGCTTCCCCCGAAACAAACAATTGCATTTGCTTGTCTTTCTCGGCTGTTTTCATCTTGCCATGCACTTTACACACAGTATATTCCGGAAATTCCTCTCGAATATGCAAATACCCTTCTTCCAAATTTTTCAAATCAATTTTTTCGCTCTCTTTTATTAAAGGATATACAATATATATTTGGCGCCCCTCTTCAATCTGCTTCCGAACCGAACGATAAAGGCTCTCTCGCCGATTATCAAATTGATGAATTGTAGTTATCGGCTTTCGCCCCGGCGGAAGTTCGTCGATAACAGAAACATCCAAATCTCCATACAAAGTCATGGCAAGTGTTCGCGGAATGGGAGTGGCTGTCATGACAAGCACATGTGGAGGCTGAATATTCTTACTCCAAAGACGAGCACGTTGCTCCACACCGAAACGATGCTGTTCATCGATAATAACCAGCCCCAACGAAAAAAAGTGAACAGCTTCTTCGATTACGGCATGAGTACCTATTAAAATGTTCACCTCACCGGTCAATAACCCTTTTAATACTGCTTCTCTCTTTTTCCCTTTCACAGAACCCGTTAATAGCTCCACACGTACATCCATACCGAAAAGAAGACTCTTAATTGTTTCATAATGCTGATTGGCCAATATCTCGGTAGGTGCCATCATACAAGCCTGATAATCATTATCTATTGCCAACAGCATACTCATTAAAGCAACCAATGTTTTCCCACTTCCCACGTCACCCTGCAATAACCTGTTCATTTGCCTGCCGCTGCCTACATCGTTTCGGATTTCTTTTAATACCCTCTTTTGAGCTCCGGTCAATTCGAATGGGAGATTTTTTGCATAAAACGTATTAAAAACATCGCCTACTTTTTCAAAAATATAGCCGCGATACTTTCTTTGACGATCTTTCGCATATCGAAGAATATTCAACTGTACATAAAAAAGTTCTTCGAATTTCAAACGATACTGTGCTCTGCGCAACAGATCGGGATTGCCCGGGAAATGAATGTTTTTAAGCGCCTCCGTCAACGACATCAAATGATTTTTTGTCAAAATCTGAAGAGGAAGGGTCTCGGGTAGCGGTTCTTGCATTTGCTGAACGACAGTTCTCATCATCTTTTCAATGGCATGGGAATTAAGAAAACTCCGTTTCATTTTCTCCGTAGTGCTGTAATAAGGCTGTAAACCCGAAGAAAACAATTGTCCGTCATCAGGTTTATCGACATCCGGATGAGCGACATTGATTCTGCCATTAAACAAAGTGGGTTTCCCGAAAACGATATATTCCTCGTGAAGTTTGTACTTATTAAGCACATATTTCACTCCCTGAAACCATACCAGTTCAACAACTCCCGTACCATCGGAAAAGTGAGCAACAAGGCGACGGCGACGTCCTTCTCCGAACGTCTCAAATCCTACAATTTTACCCTTTAACTGGATATAAGGCATATTCCCATCTATTTCATGAATGTAATAGATGCGGCTCCGGTCGACATATTTATAAGGGAAATAATAAATCAAATCGCGCAAGGAGTATATTCCCAACTCTTTGCTTAGCACTGCTGCTTTCTGAGGACCTACACCGGAGATAAACTTGATATCGCGTGTGCTTAAATCAAACATTTAGAAAGGCATCTCCTATTTTCAAATCAAAAGGAGTCGTTATTTTTATATTTTCCCGATTGCCTTCAGTGAGAAAAACGGGTATATTCATCGCTTCCACAACAGAAGCATCATCTGTAAAAAGCGGATTAAAGTCCTGCCTGTACGCTTGCTTTAGAAGTTCCGTATCAAATACTTGCGGAGTTTGCACCAATTTATACTCGGCTCGGTTTACCGTCCGGCTTCCGTCTTTCGTAACCACACGAAGGGTCTCGAACACATCTACTACCGGAATCACCGCCTTTCGTTTAGCAGCTAAATCATAGCAACGGCGAATCACTTCCAACGATACAAAGGGGCGAACTCCGTCATGTACCGCCACTAAGCCCGGCTCCTGCACAAACTCCAATCCGTTCTTAACCGAATGAAAACGTGTTTCTCCTCCATCAGCCAGCTGATGCTCCACTTCAAAAGCATATTCACGACAAAGTTTCTTCCAAACGTTATGTTGCTCTTTCGGAAGTACAAGAATGATTTGAAGCGACGCATCATAATGGCAAAAAGCCTTGATGGTATGCATTAAAACAGGCTTTCCGCCGACAGGTAAAAACTGTTTGGGAAGCTCGCTCCCCATTCTTAGCCCCCTCCCGCCGGCGACAATGATAGCATACTGTTTCATAAGCCAACTCTAATCTTTCACGCACATAGCGGCCTTCAGTTCGTCCACTTTGGTTTGTCCCATCAGCAGGGCTACAATAGCCAAGGCGAAGTCCATAGCAGCTCCCGGTCCTCTACCTGTTACTATGTTTCCGTCACAGACAACCGGTTGTTTCAGGTACTCGGCCCCTTCCAAATAGATTTCAAATCCCGGATAACAAGTTGCTTTCTTCCCTTTCAGCAGTCCCAACTTACCAAACACCATAGGAGCGGCACAGATAGCGGCAAGAGGTTTGTTCTTCGAAGCAAAATCCTTTAAAAGTTCACATAATTTCTTGTGTTCTCCAAGCGTAGCCGCTCCTGGCATACCGCCCGGCAACAAAAGAAGCTCCGCATCACGAAAGTCACAATTATCAAAATTCACATCACATAGTAAAGACACATCATGAGCGCCTACCACAATTTCGTCCGGAGTAACAGATACGATTTTCACATTCAATCCGGCTCGTCTCAACACATCGACAGCAGTCAAGGCTTCTATTTCCTCAAAGCCATCCGCAAAAAAAACATATACAGTTCCCATAAGCCTCCTTGTGTGCTCATTACCGACAAGCAAAAACCTCAAGCCGGTTGCGCACTTTTTATAATTTAGTAAAACAATAAATTCGGTCTTTTATAAAATCCCTTTCTAAAAGAACAGATTCGTTATCATCGAAAAAACGAATGATTTCTCATACCTGTTCGTGTTTTGAATGATTACAGCCACACAGTCACTTCAACGTTCAACTCCCAACTCTTAAAACAATAAAACGGGAAGATAGCTCTTCTTTTATCGCAAATTGAAATAATATGTAATGGTTCCGGTTTGATTGTTCATCCCGTCTATCTCATTAAAGCGTGCTTTTTTTGCAGCATCTTCCGCCGCTTTGCGCAAAGCGGAGCTTACCGTATTCGTTTGAGGGTTGATACCGGTTGCAATTACTTGTCCTGCAGGATTCACCGTAATATTCACTACCACCCGTCCTTCTTCCTGCACATTATAAACAGGCTTGGGCAGGCTACCCGTACCCAAAGAACGGCCTCCGAGGTTAAACGTGCCGTAACCGCCACTGCCGGTCTTCGATCCGACAGAAGAGTCGCCCCCCTTACTACCTTCGGTTCCGGATCCCTGACTGGAAGTTCCTTTATTCCCTTCCATCTGAGCCCCTTTCCCGAAAGCGCCTGCCACTTTCTTTCGCGCCTGCTCTTCTGCTGCTTTCCGTTCACGTTCAGCCTTTTCTTCAGCCATCCGCTTGGCTTCCGCCGCTTTTTCAGCCTCGGTTTTCTCCGGTTTCTTTGCCGGTTCTTTGGGCTTTACAGTCTCTTTGTTTTTTGTCGGCTTCGGTTTCAAAGCAACGGTTTCCTCTTCAGTCTGTGTCAGCAAATCTTCTTCTGAAGGAAGTGTTCGTCCCTCATCCGGGGCATTGACGGACTCCTTTGGCAATAGGTCCACATCAACCAAAGAAGGGTCGTCTAATCCACTCGCTTCTTCTATATTTCCCAACATAACAGGCACTCCGCCCATCTCCTCATCCTGCGGAGGAACAGTAAATCCTATCAGAAGCAAAAGAGCAATCACCGCCATGTGCACCAACAGTGTACCCAGCGCGCCGATATATTCACTCTTTTTTCTTCTGTCCATTTTTTCGTCATTTTTAGCCTACAGAGTCACAAGACAAGCAAAAGAAATTCCTTTTGTCCAATCTGTGCTCCTGCCTTTATATCTGCATTCTTTTATTTCTTCCCGGGCGGGCGTGTAGCCAGCACCATCTTGAAATGATTCTCATTGGCAATATTGAGTATCCTCACAATTTCACGATAAGGCACTGCTTCGTCGGCATACAGCGCCACATACATTTCCGGTTCTTTTTCAGCGCAACGCTGTAAGAACGGAGTCAATTCATCCAACGTCAGTTGTTTTTCCGTTTCATTGCCGAAACCGGCATAATAATTCAGGTCTTTATCAATAACGACTCTCGTCAGCGGCCTTGCCGAAGTTTGCTGTTTCCCCTGCGGCAAAAGCACTTTAATGGCATTAGGAGAGACCGCCGTAGAGGTAATCATAAAAAAGATCAGCAACAGAAAAATGACATCCGTCATGGAAGCCATACTGAAATTGGGCGATATTTTATTTCTTCTTTTTAGTCCCACTTGGTTAGTTTTTAATGAGTGACAAATAACCGACAAGCTCTACTCCAGCGTCCGGCAATCGGATAAAGCGATAAGGAATTATCTTTATCAGCTCGCCCGATCCGGAAATCCTGTCCGGGATTTTCACTTTTTCTGCGCCGGTTCGTTAAGCAAATCCATAAACTCCATGGTGCGCAACTCCATCTTATTCACCACGCGGCCTACCAGCATAACCAGATAGTTGTAGGCAAACATGGCAATAATTCCGACAATCAAACCACCCACCGTTGTAATCATTGCCTCGTAGATGCCTCCCGAGAGCAATGTGATATCCACATTCCCGCTTCCGGCATTCGCCATCTTATAAAAAGCACGAACCATGCCGGTCACCGTACCTAAAAATCCAATCATCGGAGCACCTCCTGCAATCGTAGCCATTACGGTCAGTCCTTTTTCCAATTTAGCTACTTCGATATTTCCGACATTCTCAATGGCAACCTGCACATCATTAATAGGGCGTCCCAAGCGATTAATTCCTTTTTCAATCATACGTGCCGAAGGAGTATTCATATTTCGGCAATAAGCAAGAGCCGCTTTCAACTCCCCACTATGGATATAATCCTTTATGCGTTCCATAAACATAGGATCTTCTTTTCCTGCCTTACGGATAATATAATTTCGTTCGAACAGAATATAGAAACAAATCAAGGAAAGTAGACCGAGCACAATCATTATCCAACCTCCTTTAGCTGCCATATCGAGCATATTCATTTCAGGTTCACCGACCGAAGTCAGAACCGGATTGGCAGTTGCCAAAGAGTCGGCCATACTCACAGTTCCCTGTAGCAATAACATCCATGCATTCATTACTGTAAACAGTTTTTATATTCCCTAATGGTACGCTCCAGTCCGAAATACAACGCGTCACTAATCAACGCATGCCCGATGGACACCTCGTCCAGCCAAGGAATGTTTTTATAAAAATAATTTAAGTTCACAAGACTCAAGTCGTGTCCGGCATTCAGCCCCAAGCCGAGACTGCGTGCTTTTTTTGCCGCCTCTATAAAAGGCGCGACAGCCGCTTCCGGGTTTTCCGCAAATTTCGAGGCATAAGGCTCCGTATACAATTCCACACGATCGGTTCCCGCTTTGGCGGCATACTCCACCATTTCCGGATCGGCAGCAACGAATACGGAAGTGCGTATACCTGCGCTATTGAAACGATCGAGCACATCCGTCAGAAAATCCAGATTGGATTTCGTATCCCAACCGGAATTAGAGGTTATCTGCGAAGGGGCATCGGGAACCAGCGTCACTTGGTGCGGCTTCACCTGTAAGACCAGTTCGATGAACTCCGGAGCCGGATAACCTTCAATATTGAATTCGGTCCGCAACAACGGTCGCAAATCATATACATCCGTCCGACGAATATGGCGTTCGTCCGGTCGCGGATGCACCGTAATACCATCGGCCCCGAAGCTTTCACAATCAAGCGCTACCTTCACCACGTTCGGCACATCTCCTCCGCGCGCATTCCTCAGCGTAGCGACCTTATTTATATTTACACTCAGTTTAGTCATAGCTCAACACGCAATGTTTGGTGCAAAAATACAAATATTATTATTAGTTGCCTAATAATGGGAAACGCATTATCCGTTCTTTTTTTGTTATTTAAAGTAGAAATCCAAGAAAAAATGCCAAATTTGCAAACACATATAACTAAATCGCTTATGAAATTTGCTATTATCGGGAATACATATCAAGCCAAAAAGTCATCGCATGCTGAAACGTTGTTCCAAATACTGAAAGAGAGGCAAGCCGAAATTCATGTATGCCGGGAATTTTATCGTTTTATAACTTCAGAACTGGGCATTAATGTTTATGCAGACAATTTGTTCGACGGAGAAGATTTCAGCGCCGACATGGTTATCAGTATCGGTGGCGACGGAACGTTTCTGAAGACAGCCAGCCGAGTGGGACGAAAAGGTATTCCTATTTTAGGAATCAACACCGGGCGTCTGGGATTTCTGGCAGACATATCGCCCGAGGAGATGGAAGCAACATTCGACGAAATTTATACCGACCGATACAGCATAGAAGAACGGAGCGTGCTGCAACTCATCTGCAACGACAAGCATTTACAATCATCACCTTATGCATTGAATGAAATAGCGGTGCTCAAGCGAGACAGTTCTTCGATGATCAGCATACACACCGCCATCAACGGAGCATACCTGAATACCTATCAGGCCGATGGGCTAGTGATAGCCACCCCCACAGGCTCCACTGCCTATTCACTGAGCGTGGGCGGCCCGATCATCGTCCCTCATTCCAACACCATAGCCATTACCCCGGTGGCTCCGCACAGCCTCAACGTGCGACCTATCGTCATTCGCGACGATTGGGAGCTATCATTGGAGGTAGAAAGCCGCAGCCACAATTTCCTCGTAGCCGTGGATGGAAGAAGCGAGTCGTGCAAAGAAACAACCCGACTCACCATCCGGAAAGCAGATTACAGCATCAAGGTAGTGAAACGCTTCAATCATGTCTTTTTTGATACGCTTCGCAGCAAAATGATGTGGGGAGCAGACGGAAGGAACTGACAAGTCGGTTTTTACTCCAATCCGAACTTTTGAGAGCCAATCAAGTTGCCGCCCTCAAAAATATCTACCCGGTAGTTTCCGGCATACAGGAATTCTTCCACATCCCAATAGGCAGTGATATTCTGCTCTTCACCATCGTATTCTATATATTTTTTTATAGAATATCCCAACTCGCGATTCTCATAAGGGAACGTATTAGAGGGGCTCTTTGTCAACACATCGTTGTCGGGCTTGGTAATACGTATATAAAGAGTGCGCTCACCATTCTCCGCCGTAATATTCTTTACAATGGTAAAACTGACCGCCATTTTCACCACATCCTTCACTCTTTTCGCCACCTTTCCCCTTTTGTTTCGCGCCTCTACACGGATATTCGTAGCATCCAGCTGCGCCGCAAGCGTCACTTTTTTATCCAGATTCTTTTTTTCTTCCGAAAGGTTGCTGATTTGGCGCGAAGCATCGTTGTATTTCCGGGTCACTTCCGCAATCTCTTCTTTCTGCTGTGCGGTAAGCTTGTTCAACGAGTCGATCTGGTTGATATACCCCACCATTATCTTACGCAACGTGGCCAGCTCGTTCTTCAGCCGCCGGATTTCAGAAGCATTCGAACTTTTGACCGTACGCAGCTCCTCCAGCAGACGCTGGGTCTTGAGTTGTTCCTGTTCCAGCAATTGAGCAAGCGAATCGTTCGAAACCGTCATCTTCAGTTCGTCATATTGCTGTGAAAATCGAGTGTATTCTTTTTCCAGATCTTCCTTATCTAATTCAAACTCTTCCACCAACTCACGGTTCGCGCGTTTTTCGGTAATCAGTAAATATGTAATACCGATCATTGCTATTACGAGCAACGCTACGGCAGCAATCAGAAGGCTCTTTTTATTCATATTCGACAATATCTAACAATTATATGGATAACAGACGCAAAAGTAAGCATTTCAGTTCATTTCACACATGTTCCATCATTCAAATTCCAAAAAAACAAATACTTTTGCAACATTTTAAGACCTTATTTTAACTTTTACCCGATTTCTACCGCGGACATCTGAGAAATAGCAAATATAAATTATTCGCGCTGGAAAGAAGTTTGCTACCGACAAAATACTCTCGACCCAAACAGCCGTTTGCCTAAAAAATTGCGCTTAAGCAAACATGCGTTTTTTAGGCAAATGACTGTTAATAAGAATATTTTTTTGCATCCACATGGAAACTATAAAAAGAAAAAACAGATGCGCAAAAGACCAATTTGCATTGTATCCCCACAAAGAGTTCCTCTTTAACGAAAATTATTACGGAAAAATTTCTTTAATCAGGAATAACATTGTAATTTTGCGGATACGAAAAGAAAAACCAATTATCAACTTTTAAATAAAATCGTATTATGTCAAAAGTAACTGTAGTAGGCGCAGGAAATGTAGGTGCTACATGCGCAAATGTACTTGCTTTCAATGAAGTAGCAGACGAAGTAGTAATGCTGGACGTAAAAGAAGGCGTTTCAGAGGGTAAAGCAATGGATATGATGCAGACAGCCCAATTATTGGGCTTCGACACGACCTTGGTGGGTTGCACAAACGATTATGCTCAGACAGCCAATTCAGACGTAGTGGTTATCACTTCAGGTATCCCCCGCAAACCGGGCATGACTCGTGAAGAGTTGATCGGCGTGAATGCCGGTATCGTAAAATCAGTAGCTCAAAACATTCTGAAACATTCTCCCAATGCTATCCTCGTTGTAGTTTCCAACCCGATGGACACCATGACCTATCTATCATTAAAAGCTCTGGGATTACCAAAGAACCGCATTATCGGCATGGGTGGCGCTCTTGACAGCTCTCGTTTCAAATACTTCCTCTCTCAGGCTTTAGGATGCAACGCTAACGAAGTGGAAGGTATGGTAATCGGCGGACACGGCGATACAACCATGATTCCGTTGACTCGCTTCGCTACTTACAAAGGTTTGCCCGTAAGCAACTTCCTCTCTGAAGAAAAATTGAATGAAGTAGCTGGTGCCACTATGGTTGGAGGTGCAACTTTAACCAAATTACTGGGCACTTCAGCATGGTATGCACCAGGAGCTGCCGCAGCATTCGTTGTCGAATCCATCCTTCACAACCAGAAAAAGATGATTCCTTGCTCAGTATATCTGGAAGGCGAATACGGTGAATCAGACATTTGTATCGGTGTGCCTGTAATCCTTGGCAGAAACGGCATCGAAAAGATTGTAAAGCTAGAACTAAACGCTGACGAAAAAGCGAAATTCGCAGCCAGCGCAAAAGCTGTTCATGCTACAAATGCAGCTTTGAAAGAAGTAGGCGCTCTCTAAGCCTATACAGATAGAAAAAGTCTATCGGCTACATATTTAATATAAATAATAAGGTAGCGGATATGATGATAGAATGCGGATGAACACAGATTGACACAAAACGAATGAACTTCGCTAGTGTGAATCGTATTCATCCGCATTTTCATAATATCACTTCGAGACAACAAAAACAACTTTTTTCACGATTCATGAAGACACATTATTCTTTTCAGTGCTACAGTTTACTGTTTCTACTATACAAGTTATCCGTCCGGCGTTCGTGTCCCATTCGTCTTTCGTCTGTGTTTTATTCGTCTGCCGAACGAGAGACGAATAAAACACAGACGAAAGACGAATGCTCGTTTAAAAGAAAAACGATATTTATCAAACAAACAAAGACTAAAATGTAAATGATACTTTAATCCCGATTGTCCACCCCGGGATGGAATTAATTCATCGTTATCCCAAGCCAAAACGCATTGAGAAAGAATCTGGAAATCGAAATATGTATAAAAAATCCGTTTCTATTTGTCTCTATTTAAAAAAGGCTAATTTTTTTTGTAGTTCAATATAAAGTAGATACTTTTGCATCGTTGTTTATGCAATTATTCTTTATAAAAGAAGTATTAAGTAATCCTATTTTTAAGACGTTATACACAATGAAAAAAGTACTGATTCTAACCTTTATATGTTGCTTGGCATCCATGGTTAAAGGGCAAAGCGTTCTCAACTTAGATAGTTGTCGTGCATTGGCTCTCGCCAATAACAAGGATTTGCTGATCAGTAACGAAAAAATAGAAGCCGCATATAATCAGAAAAAGGCCGCATTTACAAACTATTTGCCTGACATCACGGCCACAGGTGCCTACATGCGGAATCAGAAAGAGTTTTCAATCTTAAACAACGACCAAAAAGCTGCACTTTCAGGATTGGGGACCAATATGGCAAACAGTATAGCCGGTCCCTTTCAAGAAGCTGCTCAAGCAATAGTTATCGCTCATCCGGAGATGGCTCCGCTCATTTCTTCTCTTGGGAATTTGGGGCAACAGTTAGGTTCTTCCCTTGTTCCTGCCCTCAACAATGCAGGGAACTCAATAATCGACGCGTTCCGCACAGATACCCGAAACGTATATGCCGGCGCACTCACCCTTACTCAACCCATCTATATGGGAGGGAAAATACGTGCCTACAACAAAATCACCCAATATGCGGAAGAGCTAGCGTGCCAACAACATCATTCGGGCATGCAAGAAGTAATATTGAGCACCGACCAGGCCTATTGGCAGGTGATATCGCTCGCCAACAAAAAGAAATTAGCCGAAGGTTATCTGAAACTTTTGCAACAGCTCGACAGCGATGTAGAAAAAATGATTGCCGAAGGAGTAGCAACGAAAGCCGACGGATTATCGGTACGAGTAAAAGTCAACGAGGCAGAAATGACACTCACCAAAGTTGAAGATGGGCTAAGCCTTGCTCGAATGCTGCTGTGCCAGCTTTGCGGAATCGATCTGAGTACCCCTATCCGTTTGGCAGACGAAGAGATGGACAATCTGCCCGTACTTACACCAGATACTTATTTCGACATGGAAGCAGTTTATGCTAACCGCCCGGAAGTACGCAGTCTGGAACTGGCAACAAACATATACCGCCAGAAAGTAAACGTAACGCGTGCGGAACATCTTCCTTCTCTTGCTCTCATTGGTAACTACGCAGTTACTAACCCTTCGATGTTTAACGGATTCGAAAACAAGTTCAAAGGAATGTGGAATGTGGGAGTCATGCTGCAAGTCCCCATTTGGCATTGGGGGGAAGGGACTTATAAGACCAGAACCGCTAAAGCGGAAGCCCGTATTGCCGAATATCGGCTGCAGGATGCGAAAGAGAAAATCGAGCTGCAGGTAAATCAAGCAGCATTCAAGGTGAATGAAGCCGGAAAGAAATTAGTGATGGCAACCAAGAATATGGAAAAAGCGGAAGAAAATCTGAGGTATGCCACGCTCGGCTTCAAAGAAGGAGTGATTGCCACAAGTAACGTACTCGAAGCACAAACGGCTTGGCTGTCAGCGCAATCGGAGAAAATCGATTCTCAAATCGATGTGAAGCTGACGGAAATCTACTTGAAGAAAGCGCTTGGGACACTTAAATAATATAAAAATCCAAGACAAGACCGGCAAAAGGACTACAGACCGCGCACATAGTCAACTCGCCCGCTTGTCGATAAAAAAATAAAAATTAAAAAGCTAAAATATGACACCTACAAAATCACAAAACAGTAATATGCTACTTGCATTCCTTACTTTATTGGGAGTTATCGCAATCGTTGCAGTCGTTGGTTTTTTCATGCTTCGCAAAGGCCCCGAAATCATTCAAGGGCAGGCTGAGGCTACCGAGTATCGTGTTTCGAGCAAAGTACCGGGACGTATCTTGGAGTTTCGTGTAAAAGAAGGACAGAAAGTAAATGCCGGAGATACTTTGGCAATATTGGAAGCACCCGATGTTATGGCTAAGATGGAGCAAGCACGCGCAGCTGAAGCTGCCGCACGGGCTCAGAATGAAAAAGCTATTAAAGGAACCCGACAGGAACAGATACAAGCGGCCTACGAAATGTGGCAAAAAGCTCAGGCAGGTGTTATCATTGCCGAGAAATCGTACACCCGCATCAAGAATTTGCACGAACAAGGTGTGATGCCGGCACAAAAACTGGATGAAGTGACGGCGCAGCGAGACGCTGCAATCGCCACGGAAAAAGCCGCTAAATCGCAATATACAATGGCAAAAAACGGTGCCGAACGAGAAGATAAAATGGCTGCTGAGGCGTTGGTTAACCGTGCAAAAGGGGCCGTAGCTGAAGTAGAATCGTATATCAAAGAAACATATCTGATTGCCCAGACTGCAGGTGAAGTATCTGAAATATTCCCCAAAGTAGGTGAGTTGGTAGGTACGGGGGCCCCCATCATGAATATTGCCGAATTGGATGATATGTGGGCCACATTTAATGTACGCGAGGATCTGCTGAAAAACCTGACAATGGGAGCAGAATTCGAAGCCATCGTTCCGGCATTGGAAAATAAAACCATCAAACTAAAAGTATATTATCTGCAAGATTTAGGCACCTACGCTGCCTGGAAAGCCACCAAGACAACCGGGCAGTTCGACCTGAAAACATTCAAAGTGAAAGCTTCTCCGATGGAGAAAATAGAAAATCTTCGTCCGGGTATGTCGGTTATCATTAACAAATAATATATGAAAGAAAAAGAAAAGAAATACATCGCTTTGTGGCAAGTCATGCTGCGAGAGTGCCGTCGTCTGGTGTCACGGCCTCTATACCTTTTCAGCATGGTAATCTCGCCTCTATTTTGCTATGTATTCTTTACTACTTTGATGAGTTCCGGACTTCCCGAAGGTCTGCCGGCAGGTGTGGTTGACATGGACAGGTCTGCTAATTCCCGCAACATCATTCGCAATCTGGACTCATTCACTCAAACAGAAATAGTTGACCATTACAGCAATATAGCAGATGCTCGCATCGCATTGCAAAAAGGAAAGATATACGGTTTCTTCTATATTCCCGAAGGACTCTCGGCAGACGCTCAGAGCCAGAGACAACCTAAGGTCTCTTTCTACACCAATTATTCCTATCTTATTGCCGGCTCTTTGCTGTTCAGAGACATGAAGATGATGGGAGAATTGATTTCCGGGGCAGCATCCAGAAGCATGCTTTATGCCAAAGGAGCTACAGAAGATCAAGCTATGGGATTTCTGCAACCGATCGTCATCGACACACATCCGCTGAACAATCCGTGGTTGAACTACTCGGTGTACTTATGTAACACTTTGTTACCCGGTGTACTGATGCTACTCATATTCATGGTAACAGTTTATTCCATTGGCGTGGAAATTAAAAATCGGACAGCACGCGAATGGCTACGAATGAGCAACAATTCCATTTACATCGCATTGGCAGGGAAACTAATACCGCATACGGTTGTCTTTTTCATTATGGGAGCATTCTATAATGTGTACCTATACGGTTTTCTGCATTTCCCGTGCAACAGCGGAATCATTCCTATGTTGCTCGCCACCCTTTGCCTCGTGCTGGCTTCGCAATGTTGCGGAGTGCTTATGATAGGAATATTGCCCACGCTACGTCTTGGGTTGAGTTTCGCTTCATTATGGGGAGTAATCTCTTTTTCCATCTCGGGATTTACATTTCCGGTGATGGCGATGCACCCGATCTTGCAGGCGTTAAGCAACTTGTTTCCATTGCGTCATTACTTTCTCATTTATGTCGATCAGGCACTCAACGGATACAGCATGGCATACTCGTGGGCCAACTACACAGCCCTGTTAATATTCATGATGCTTCCTTTCTTTGTAGTACATCGGTTGAAAGAAGCATTGATTTATTACAAATACATACCGTAAATGAAAGATATAAAATTGAAAGACAAGATAGCCGAGGGTATCAACGACCTGTTTTATATCTGGAAACGGGAGTTTCAAACCACTTTCCGAGACCAGGGGGTACTGATATTCTTCATACTCGTTCCTCTAGGATATCCGTTGCTATATGCCTTCATATACAACAATGAAGTTGTACGCGAAGTGCCCGCAGTAGTAGTCGACGATTCCCGTTCATCATTCAGCCGAGAATATCTTCAAAATATCGATGCCACCCCCGATGTGGACATTGTCTCCTATTGCGCCGACATGAAAGAGGCACAACAGATGCTGAAAGAGCGGAAGGCTTACGGTATCATATATATTCCTGTCGATTTCAACGACAAATTGGTGAAAGGAGAGCAATCTCAGGTGCACATTTACTGCGACATGAGCGGCTTGTTATATTACAAATCGATGCTTATAGCCAATACGACGGTTTCTCTTGATATGAACAAGGATATCAAGATTTCGCGTAGCGGAAATACTACCGACCGACAAGACGAGATTACAACTTATCCGATAGAATATGAAGATATAGCCATGTTCAACCCTACGACAGGGTTTGCAGCTTTCCTTATTCCGGCCGTATTGATACTGATTATCCAACAAACTCTGCTTCTGGGAATCGGGCTTTCTGCCGGAACAGCTCGCGAACACAACCGCTTCCGCGATCTTGTGCCCATCAACCGACATTATAACGGAACGCTGCGAATCGTATTGGGCAAAGGGCTTAGTTATTTTCTGGTATACTCCCTGGTTTCTGTCTATGTGCTTTGTGTGGTGCCGAGAATCTTCAGTCTCAACCAAATCGGGCAACCCGGGACGCTGATTTTGTTTACGCTTCCATACTTAGCAGCGTGTATTTTCTTTGCGATGACAGCCTCCATCGCTATCCGCAACCGCGAAACCTGCATGTTGCTTTTCGTGTTCACTTCAGTTCCGTTGTTGTTTATCTCGGGCATTTCATGGCCCGGTTCCGCTATTCCGGCATTCTGGAGGTATGTTTCTTACATATTTCCGTCTACATTCGGCATCAACGGATTTGTACGAGTCAACAATATGGGAGCCACACTGAGCGAGGTTTCTTTTGAATATAAAGCCTTATGGATCCAAGCCGGCTTTTATTTTCTTAGCACTTTCTGGGTATATCGCTGGCAGATTCTGATGAGTCGCAGACACGCCATTGAAAGATACAGAGAGCTGAAAGAAAAAAGAGAACTTAAGAAGCGGCCTTAAACCTCGGAATAAAAGTGCCAATACTCCGTGCAAGTATAACCTAAAGCAATTCCACTTTCAACTTTTCTGCCACTTCTTGACTGATAGACTCACAATTTTATAATTGGTTATCGGATAAGAAGAATGAATCAAAAGAACCGCAGAAAAGCTGAAAGTGAATATTGCCGTCGAACTGTTCATGCTCAATCAGGCAACAGTCTGACAATCCGGTATAGGATTTGGAACTATCAAGGCAGTAAGCCTCCGGTAAAGTACGTATTGCAAAATACAAAAAATTAGTCCCGACTGGG
>OHBE01000875.1_pt1 | contig 30221 bp, 32 predicted proteins | sample 1577231 | NCBI WGS metagenome assembly OHBE01 (sample SAMEA3541506, study PRJEB24748) | human gut metagenome | biome: human gut; feature: human-associated habitat; material: faeces | place: China | collected 2012 | reverse complement strand
TTCGAGAGTTTCTCTCGGAGAGAATTTGATGAGAAAATTACACCTATACTTGGGCATAGTATAAACTTTGTGCAGGACAATGAATCCATGTCATCATACGGTGTGATGCGTGGACTACATTATCAGAGAATGCCTTATACCCAGAGCAAACTCGTTCGCTGCGTAAAGGGTGCAGTGCTTGATGTAGCTGTGGACATTCGTAAGGGTTCTCCGACATTCGGACAACACGTAGCCGTGGAGCTGACTGAGGATAATCATTGCCAGTTTTTCGTGCCGAGAGGATTTGCACATGGCTTTGCCGTACTGTCAAAAACTGCAGTATTCCAATACAAGTGTGATAACTTCTATTATCCTATGGCAGACGGTGGTATCAACATAAAGGACGAATCACTTGGTATTGATTGGCGCATACCTGTAGAGAAAGCCATTCTCAGCGAAAAGGACTTGAAGCACAAATGTCTGAAAGACGCTATGCTTGATTTTGACATCAACGACAAACTGTACTAACATGAAGGGAATTGTATTGGCAGGTGGTAGCGGTACTCGTTTGTACCCGATTACCAAGGGCATTAGCAAACAGCTTATGCCCATCTATGACAAACCGATGGTGTATTACCCCATCAGCGTATTGATGTTAGCTGGAATAAGAGATATCTTGATTATCAGTACACCCTTTGACCTGCCGGGATTTAAAAGGCTTCTTGGAGACGGGTCTGATTATGGAGTACATTTTAAATATGCCGAACAAGCCTCGCCTGACGGTCTTGCCCAAGCCTTCACTATTGGTAGGGATTTCATCGGTTACGATTCCGCTTGCCTCGTCCTTGGCGACAATATTTTTCAAGGCAACGGTTTCACTGCAATGCTTCGTGAAGCAGTCCGCACGGCTGACGAAGAGAAGAAAGCTACAGTCTTCGGCTATTGGGTCGCCGACCCTGAACGCTACGGAGTCGCGGAGTTCGACAAGGACGGCAATTGTCTCAGTATCGAAGAGAAACCAGTAAAGCCAAAGAGCAACTATGCAGTTGTCGGACTTTACTTCTATCCTAACAAGGTGGTAGATGTTGCAGCCAACATCAAACCATCGGCACGTGGTGAATATGAGATTACCACAGTTAATCAGAAATTCCTTGAAGATGGAGAACTTAAGGTGCAGACTCTCGGGCGTGGTTTCGCTTGGCTCGACACTGGTACTCACGATTCGTTGTCTGAGGCATCTACATATATAGAGGTACTGGAAAAACGTCAAGGTCTGAAGGTAGGCTGTCTTGAAGGAATTGCCTATCGTCAAGGCTGGATAACGGAAGAGCGTATGCGAGAGTTGGCAAAACCGATGCTAAAGAACCAGTATGGTCAATACCTCTTGAAGGTAATAGACGAGGTAAAAGAATCAGGTCGTTAAAATCTTTGAGAAATGAATATACTTGTTACAGGAGCCAACGGCCAGTTGGGTAACGAAATGCGCCTTATAGCTAAGAGCTCTACAGATAGATTCCTTTTCACTGATGTGATAGAGCAAGATGGTGTTAAGACTACATATCTCGACGTTACCGATTTGGATGCTATTCGCAAAATTGTTGCTAACAATGCGATTGAGGTCATCGTGAATTGTGCAGCCTATACTAATGTAGATGCAGCAGAAAGCAACGTAGAGCTTGCGGAAAAGCTCAACGCTACTGCACCTGAAAATTTGGCTGTAGCCATGAAGGAGGCGGATGGTCTGATTGTACATATCTCTACAGATTATGTGTTCGGCAAGGAACCTTATAATACTCCATGCAAAGAGAGTCAACAAGGTACACCAACAGGTGTTTATGGCATGACGAAATTACATGGAGAGCAAAAAATCATTGCATCAAGATGTAAGCATGTTATCATCCGCACGGCATGGTTGTACAGTGAATTTGGCAAGAATTTTGTCAAGGCCATGTTGAATCTTACCACTACAAAGCCACAGTTGAAGGTGGTGTTCGACCAGTGCGGTACACCAACTTACGCATACGATCTCGCCGAGGTAATAATGGTGATATTGTCTCAATATAAGTCACAGACTCAGAATCGGTCAATGTTTGGTGTTTACCATTTCAGCAACGAGGGAGTTTGCTCGTGGTACGACTTTGCAAAGATGATAGCTGAGTATGCCGGTAATAACGACTGCGACATTCAGGCTTGTCATAGTAACGAGTTCCCTTCAAGGGTTATCCGTCCTGCATACAGTGTCTTGGACAAGACAAAGATAAAGGCAACCTTTGGTATCAAGATACCTTATTGGACAGACTCCTTGAAAGTTTGTCTTGAAAGAATGAATAAATTTAACGAATTATGGAATTCAAAAGGAATATAGTTATCACTGGTGGTGCGGGCTTCATTGGCTCGCATGTAGTCAGACTGTTCGTGAATAAATACCCTGGGTATAAAATCATCAACTTGGACAAGTTGACTTATGCCGGCAATCTGGCCAACCTGAAGGACATCGAGGACAAGCCCAACTACAAGTTCGTGAAGATGGACATCTGCAACTTCGATGCTTTCTACAAGCTGATGCGGGACGAGCAGATTGACGGTATCATCCACTTAGCTGCCGAAAGCCATGTAGATCGAAGCATCAAGGATCCCTTCACCTTTGCTCGCACCAACGTGATGGGTACGTTGAGCCTTTTGCAAGCAGCCAAGCTCTATTGGGAGAGTCTTCCGGAGAAGTATGAGGGCAAGCGTTTCTACCACATATCAACCGACGAAGTATATGGAGCACTTGCGATGAACCATCCAGAAGGTATCGAACCTCCCTTCACCACCAAAGCTTCTTCAGGCAAGCACCACTTGGCATACGGAGATGATTTCTTCTATGAGACCACGAAATACAATCCGCATTCTCCCTATTCGGCATCCAAAGCAAGCTCCGACCACTTTGTACGTGCGTTTCACGATACATACGGTATGCCAATCATCGTGACCAACTGCTCAAACAATTATGGCCCTTATCAGTTCCCAGAGAAACTAATTCCCTTGTTCATCAACAATATTCGTCATCGCAAGCCTCTCCCCGTCTATGGCAAGGGTGAGAATGTTCGTGATTGGCTCTTTGTGGAGGATCATGCCCGTGCTATCGATTTGATTTTCCATAAGGGAACAATTGCGGAGACCTATAACATCGGTGGCTTCAACGAGTGGAAGAACATCGATATCATCCACACCATCATCAAGACTGTCGATAAACTCCTCGGAAGAATACCATCCGAACTTCAGAACCTCAGAACCTCAGAACTTCCAGACTCGGCTTGTCCGGATGTGGATCTGATTACATATGTAACCGACCGCTTGGGGCATGATGCACGTTATGCAATTGACTCGACAAAGTTGCAGAAGGAACTCGGTTGGGAGCCATCTTTGCAGTTTGAGGAGGGCATTGAGAAGACGGTTTTGTGGTATCTCGAAAACGAAGCATGGATGGATAATATCACTTTGGGTGAGTACGAGAAGTATTACGAAGATATGCATAAAGGAAGTTAAATATCGTTGATCGGTTTATCTTTGTTAAAAAGTTGTAATATGATAAATTTTAGATACTTGATAATTCGAATTCTTTCAAAGATACATACATTAATTTTATCCAATTCTTATAATTTTATAGGTAACAAGACTGTTGTTTATTATAGGTCAAGAATCATCAACAAAGTGAAAGGTGGTATAACGATTGGAAACAGATGTCTAATAGGAAGAACATCATACGAATACCATGCAGGAATGCCTTTTTATACAACGCTGTTGAATGATGGTAGTAATAGTTACATTTCTATAGGAAATAATTGTCGATTAAACGGAGTGTATATTCATTCTCAAGACTACATTACTATAGGGAACAATTGCGTAATGGCATCCGGCATATCAATTATTGATAGTAATGCACATCAAGTTAATAGCTTGAATAGGTTAGAAGGTCGTGATAAAGCAAAAGGAATAACCATCGGTAATAATGTTTGGATTGGTTTAAATGCAATTATTTTAAAAGACACTATTATTGGAGATAATTGTGTTATAAGTGCAGGAAGTATCGTTAAAGGGAACTTTGCTAAAAATTCGATAATTCAAGGAAATCCAGCAGTAATTGTTGGAACTGTAGGTTTCGATAATAATTAGTGAATTTTTTATATTAATTTACTCAATTGAGATGATTTTCTTTCAAACGCTTTTAGTCGTTCTGTATATTTATTTAATTATACAAAATTATAATAGATTTAAGAATAACAATATAACATTGGCTCTTACAATAGTTACCACTGTCCTTGCAACTGTAATGTTATTCTCTTCTAATACTGCAAATTTTGATTGGAGTGAGGTAGAATTAGATATGTCTGGATACCGTACAGTGTATGAAAAATACGATGTATTGGAACATCCTGATTTCAAAATGTACTATGTCTTTTATAGCAGTATGTATATTGGGCAGCAATTAGGTATGTCTTTCAGAGTCTGGTGGGGCGTAATGAGTGTAATCGCCATGTGTGTTGTTCTGTTTGCGTGCAAAATTCATAAATTCAGTTTCAACCTCTTCCTAGCAACCTTTATGGCATACTATGAGATGGTTTTTTATTCAGGGTTTAAATTTTTCTATGGTTTTTGTGTATTTCTTTGGGCTTTCGGTTTTTTGTTGAGAAATACAAATAAAGATAAAATTATATTTGCGATAATTACATGTCTTGCAGGTGGATTACATGTAATGTATTATTTCTTCTTAATATTTTTATTGAAACCTATTAAGAAACCAAAAGCTATAGTAAATATTATTGTAATTGTAACTATTTTTTTTACGACAATGATGCGACTAAGTGGATCGGCTGCGGCTTTTATGGCACCATTCTTCAGTGCACTGGATAATGAACACATTAGTGGCTACACTTTGGCGACTGTCAACATGGGTTTCTATATTGCAGTAATATTACATCTGATAGTAGTATTTGCTATTATAAAGATGAGAAACTTGAAAAAACAAGTGGATCCATCTAACGTGTCTATTGATACATTATATTACTTAGTATTATTGAGTTTGCTATTCATACCGTTCTATGCAATTGCGTTAACATTTATGAGATTAATCACTTCATTCTCTTTAGTTGCTTTGGTAGCTAGCAGTTGTATAATGATCAACTCAAAAAAAGAGAGAGCCTTATGTCGAAATATGTCAATATTAATTGTCTCTTCGTTTTTACTTATGCAGTTGCTCATTAGTTACGGTTCTCCACGTGGATTTATTGAAGTATCTATTAAACCATTCTTTGATGTCTTATAATCATGAAGAATAATAGTAGAGGTTATCTGTTAAAAATCAATTCGATCTCATCATTAGTGTGTCAGATTATAACCTTGGTGTGTGGATTCATATTACCTAGGTTGATCATGGGTTATTATGGATCGGCTGTCAATGGTCTGATTGCATCAATAACACAATTTTTGGGCATAATAGCTTTGTGTGAATTAGGAATGGGGGCTGTTGTACCGGCAAGCTTGTATAAACCATTAGCGGAGAAAGATAATGACCAAATAAGTAAGGTAATAGTATCTTCAGAAAGGTTCTATAGAAAGATCGCAGTATTCATGTTAATATATGTTATTGGACTAACGATTCTCTATCCATTTATAGTTGAAGGTTTTAGTTTTATTTACACGGCATCTCTTATTATTATTATTATTGCGTCTGGTACTTTTGTACAGTATTTCTTTGGTATAACCTATTCGTTGCTAATAACAGCTGATCAAAAGCAATATCTTACTTATTGTTTAAATGGCGTCACGATTGTATTGAATTTAATCATATCTTACATTCTTATAGAAGTAGGTGCTTCTATTCATATAGTGAAGCTTATTTCTTCTGCAATATTTATTTGTCGGCCACTCTTTTATACATATTATGTCAAAAAAAATTATTGTCTAAACAAACAGATAACATATTCCGAGGAGCCCATTAAACAGAAGTGGAATGGTATTGCCCAACATATCGCATACACGGTTCAAGAAAAAACCGGCATCATGGTGCTATCGTTTATGGCAACGCTCGAAGAAGTTAGTGTATATAGCATATATTTCTTAATAATGGAGGGGCTAAGAGGTTTTATTTACTCTGTAACCTCAAGTTTTACATCATACTTGGGCAATATTTTAGCAAAGGGAGAAAAAGATAAACTTTTATCGAATTTTACAAAGATAGAATGGGTGCTACATACTATAACGGTATTTACCTTTGCTTCATGTGCCGTTCTGATTATACCCTTTATTCGAGTATATACCCAAGGTATTAGTGATGCTGAATATGTGGTACAGTATTTCCCATTTATAATGTGTACGGCTGTCGGGTGTAGGTGTTTGCAACTACCCTATAACATAGTTGTTCAAGCTGCAGGCCATTTTAAAGAGACTCAAAATAGTGCAATTATTGAGCCTGTTATCGATGTTATAATTTCTGTGTTATTAGTTGGATATATGGGGCTATCTGGCGTTGCTATTGGTATGCTTGTTTCTATATTTTATCGTATGCTCTACTTATCTTTGTATTTGACAAAACGTATTTTACAATCGTCTAAAAGATTACTAATGAAACGTCTTCTTGTGGATATACTTATGGCTGTTGCTATCTATATGAGCTGTATATTTATTAATATGAGTAATGTGACGTACGTTTCTTGGATATTAATGGCTTTACAAGTTGTCACAATTGCTATATTAGTAACATTTGTTATCAATCTCGCATGTTATCGACAGTTTACCAAAGGCTTTCTTATAAATACAATATTGCGCTGTGTACATAAATAAACAAGTAAGCACTCAAAAAGGGCTGATAATTAAAAGATATACCTTCGTTGTGAATAAAATTTAGCAATTCTTTTCTTGTGTTACTAGTTTCACTCCAACTGTATCTGATAACAAGGGAGGGAATGTTCGAATTTGGTTTGAGCTTTGTATGTGTACCGGATTGCTCCTGTCTCAAAAGAATTTAAGCTATCAATTTTTAATAAGACTTGGTTTAAGGTACTATCTGATGCCTTAATTAAGGGGTGTGCCCTAAATCGAGTGCTTACAACAGACAATTTATATCCCATAATATAATGACTAATAAAAAATTCCTTTTACTTGAGAATAATTATATGGCATTCCATACGCTACAAGATGTGGAGGAATTGGAAACCGTATCAATATTCCATAGAAAAAAAGTCTCAAACAACAAGATAATTAACTTGTTATTTAACATTCATAATAGTGGAAAGATTGAAAAATATGTTACACTTCCTTTTCGAAGTATTTGGGATAATATCTTGTTCAAAAATGTAATTAAAGATTTATCTCCTGACTATATTGTATTTACAACTTCTTGGTATTCTGAACATCTTATTAAATACTTTCGCTGTAATAGCTCAAAAAGTAAATTGATTCTCCAATTTAGCGATATGGTCACAAAAGAGTTGGGTGATAAATATGATAGTCTTATTGAAAAATTACCAAAACAGTTTGATGGGATCTTGGTATATAGCCAGGAAGATGCTGATGAATATGGTTTTACATATCATAGTATTGGGTATTCTCCTGTAAAAAAAGAGTTGTTACAACCAAAGAAACAATACGACGTGGTTTTTGTGGGGGCAGACAAAGGTCGTATAAACAAAATTAGAGAAGCCTATAATAAATTCACAGCAGCCGGTCTTTCATGCTTCTTTTACGTTATTCTTGTTAAAGAAGAAGATCGATTGGATGATGGGATTATATATGCAGATAATGTGATGGATTTTGATGAATATCTGTCTTATGAGGTTTCTGCTAATTGTCTTTTTGAGATAGTGCAAGAAGGTTCATCGGGTCGTACCTACAGAATGATGGAATCCATTATCTATAATAAACCATTAATAACTAATTGTAAAGAAATTCTTGATACCCAATATTATCGACCTGAGTATGTTCAGTTATATAATGACGTGTCGGAAATCGACCCTTCTTTTGTCAACAGTCAAAGCCAACCAGTGAACTTTCATTACAAAGGGGACTTTTCCCCAATACGTGATTTAGAATTCATCGAAAATAATTGGGAATAATATAGATATGTGTTATATTTCGTTTATAGTTCCAGTGTATAATCTTAAAGAATCAGAGGTTCGTAACTGCATTCATTCGATAAAGCAGCAAACTTACGAAGATTATGAAGTTATTATTGTAGACGATGGATCTACAAATGGTATTGAAAAAGTCTGCGATGAAATTGGTGAAAGAGAAGGAATAAAAGTCATTCACCAAAAGAATCAAGGTCTAGCAGCTGCTCGAAATACAGGAATGAATGCTTCTAGCGGAGTATGGATTGTACACGTAGATGGTGATGATTGGGTAGATAGTCATCTTGCGGAAGAATTAAAAAATAAGAGTATTGATTCAACTGCAGATATTATTATTTGGGGGTTTGTATTGGATAGTGGTAGTGTACAGCAAGAACTTTTACTTAAGGATAAATGTGCATTCGACAGACCTTATTCCAAAATAAAAGAAAATGTTCTTTGTTCGATTCTGGATTATGACAATTCCTTTGCATCACTCTCGATAAATACCTCCTGGGGCAAAGCGTATAGGCGAGATTTTATTGAACGGAAGAAATTATTTTATGATCTAAGACTTCGACGTGCTCAAGATGTGGTTTATAACTTATATGCCTTTACTGTTGCTTCGAAAATTGAATACATTGATAAAGCATTGAACATTTATAGGAATGATAATGTATCATTATCTAGAGGTTATAATCCAAAAACTTTTGAATACCTAAGAGCAACAGCTTTGGCTGTAAATGAATATGTCAACGAAAACGATGTTTCGGAGAATGTTAAGATTGCATCTGTAGCTTTTATCCAAAGGTGTTTTCGTATGATAAATGAACAATCATTTCTGCACAAAAACAATAAGGATTCGTTTGCAACTCGAAAGCGCCAATTTACGGAAGCAATTAAATCAGAGCCATTTTTGAGCGCTTTTGCCTCTGGTGTAGTAAGAAATGCGATGCTTGACAAAATTACAGACATATTATATAAGCATAAGTTTTTCTTCGGAATCTCTTGTTACAATGCATGTTTGGGAGTTGCGTTTCAATTCAAGCGCATGCTAAGAACAAAATAAACTTAAGATCAAAATAATTTCAATATGGATATTAAAAGATCGTTAAAGCTTCTATTCCCGAACTTTTACGTATGGAGGTGTACACGCCAAATAAGACGTAACGCAAAGATGTTGGAGGAAGAAATTAAATCAGAAATTAGTAGGTTATATAGGTACTATGTTGGTCGTGATTTAGACTGGTCGAATTTGAAGCGATATACCGAAAAAATGCAGTGGAAAAAAATATATTCTATTGGCCCCCTTGAGAAAATGGCATCAGACAAATTTGCTGTAAGAAAATGGGTGGAAGAAAAGATTGGTCCTGAATATTTGATTCCTTTGTTAGGAGTGTGGGATAGATTTGAGGACATTGATTTCGACGAATTACCTGAAAAATTTGTACTGAAAACTACTCATGGCTCTGCCAGCATAGTAATTGTGAAGGACAGGAATACCTTTGATAGGAAATATGCTAAATTATTATTCAAGGTCTGGATGTCTTTTGATTATGCATACGCTAGTTTTGAGATGAACTATAAGGATATCCCCCGTCGCATTATAGCAGAAAAATATATGGAGGACCCAAGCGGTGAACTTCGAGACTATAAGTTTATGTGTTTTGATGGTAAACCATATTGCTGTTGGATTGATAAAGGACGTTTTTCTAACCATACTAGAGATATTTTTGATATGGATTGGAATTTAATGCCTTTTATCGAGCATTTCCCTAACTCCGGTGAGGAAACTCCTAAGCCTAAGAATTTCGATAAAATGATAGAGATTGCAACTAAGTTATCCGAAGGATTCCCACATGTAAGAGTTGACCTATACAATATTGACGGTAAAATATATTTCGGAGAATTAACCTTCTGTGAATCTAGTGGTTATTGCAAGATTACGCCAGATGAGTATGATTTTGAAATGGGAGAAATGTGGCATTTACCTATTGATGATAAGATAAAAACAAGTAACAATTGATTATGAACATACTAATAAATGCTTCAAATCAGAAAGGTTATGGTGGAGGTCAAGTAACTGATTCTCTGTGCAGAAATTTAAGTTCATATCCGCAACACAAGTTTGTTGTTGTGTTAAACCCATGTTTAGGATATTTAAAAGATGCCATTTCCGTATATGATAACGTTACTGTAGAACTTTATGGAATTAAGAATTCTCTAAAAACTCTATGTTGGGGCCGCGACAATTTTTTGGACAACCTTATTGTAAGGTATAATATTGAAGCTGTATTGTCCGTATTTGGACCTACAAGATGGAATCCTAAGGTCCCTCATTTAGCTGGTTTTGCATTATCACAACTGGTTATACCAGAGTCTCCATTTTATCAAATAATGACAAAAAAGCAAGCTCTGAGGCAATGGGTTAGAAATGCCACTTGGTTACATTTTTTTAAACAAGGCACGAAGTTTTTATATACAGAGAATCCATTCATTACAGAGCGAGTAAAGAAAAAATGGCCCAATAGGGAAGTTATTACTGTAACAAACTACTATAATCAGTTATTCGACAATCCCGATTTATGGAAAAAATTTGACTTGCCAAAATTTGATGGAACCACGATACTTACGTTATCTCGTAACGATGTTCACAAGCATATTACAATTCTGCCACGAATCTGCAATGTCTTAAAAACAAAACATCCTTATTTCAAATTTCGGTTCATTATCCCGGAAGAAGAAGTCAACTTTCCAATTCCTTCAGATCTGAGAGATAATTTTGTTTTTACAGGTGTTGTACCTATACAATCTTGTCCCTCATTATATAGCCAATGTGATATAGCATTTCAACCAACTCTTTTAGAATGTTTTACTGCTACATACCCTGAGGCTATGAGAATGGAGCTTCCTCTAATAACTTGTAATTTGGATTTTGCAAGAAAGCTATGTGGGGAAGGTGCTGTATTTTTTGAGTGGGATGATGAAAACCAAGCTGCAGATACTATTTATGAAATAGCAACTGATAAGAAACTCGCAAATAAGATGATTAGCGCAGGCAAGAAACAGTTACTTCATTTTGATAATTATGAACAACGAACTAGAAAACTTATAGAAGCAATAGAGCGACTGGCTTCTACTGGTACATTATACGAAAATTTTGCAAAATAAAAATGTAAATGAAAGCATTTGTATTCCCTGGTCAAAGTAGCCAGAAACTCGGAATGGGCAAGGACATGTACGAGAAGTGTCCGAAGGCGAGAGTAATTTTCGAGCAAGCCAATGACATCCTTGGCGAGCGTTTCTCGGATTTTCTATTTAATGCATCAGAGGATGTCTTGATGGATACACGTTACACCCAACCTGCAATCTTCATCTATCAGGTGGCTGCAGCTCTTGGACAGGATGCTGTTCTTGCTGATTGTACTGCAGGTCACTCCCTTGGTGAGTATGCAGCATTGGTTGTTGCAGGTGCACTCTCATTCGAAGAGTGTCTGCCTTTCATCAAGACTCGTGGACAGGTGTTTTATGATGCCTTCCAACGTAATCCATCTGCTATGGGTGCGGTTGTTGCTGTACCTGATGAACAGGTTCGTGAAGTACTGAAGCAGGTTAGCGAAGAGGATAATACTGGCCTCTATGTAGCGAACTACAATGGCCCTGGTCAGTTAGTAATCACTGGTGCACGTGATTCAGTTAAGAAGGCTTGTAAAATCCTGAAGGGTATGGGTGCAAAGCGTGCCATCGTACTTCCGCAGAAGGGTGTTGGCCACTCTCCTAATTCCGCAGAAGAGGGTCGTATCCTTGGCAAAGAACTGAAGAAGTTGCATTGGATGACTCCTCGTGTGCCTATATATATGGATGCTGATGGCAAGCCTCATATTGATCCTCAGGATATTCTTGAGACAGAATTGAAGCTGATGACCTATCCTGTTCAGTGGACAGACATCACCATGAACATGAAGGTTAATGGCGTAACCGAGTGGTATGAGGTAGGTTGTGATGATACCCTTCAGAAGATTGTATCGCGTATGGTACCCGATTTGACCGTTAAGTCTATATGGGATACTCCTGAGTACCAGGGTGTGAAACCATATGAAAATCCTGATTTTGAGCAATAAACCGTTATGCAACATTTTTAACATCTTAAAGATTTAAAGTTATGAATTTAAAAGAATTTGTAAGTCGTTTTGCGGAAGAGTTCAATGAGACCGAGGAGTCTCTGTTCTCTGCTGATGCTCACTTCCGTGAGTTTGAGGAGTGGGGTTCTTTGACAGCTCTCTCTATCATCGCTATGGTAGATGAGGAGTTTGATAAGAGCATTACTGGTGCAGACATTCGTTCTTGCACTACTATCGAGGATTTGTATAACGTAATCCAGAATAAGTAATGGTATATAATCCTTTTTCTCTAGAAGGAAAGACCATTCTCGTCACTGGTGCCTCGTCCGGTATCGGACGAGGCATCGCTGTCGAGTGCTCTAAAATGGGAGCTAAGATGGTTATTAACGGTCGTAATCTTGAGCGTTTGAACGAGACTCTTAGTATGCTTGAGGGTGATGGTCACATCGCTATTCAAGCAGACCTTTCAAGTCAGGATGATATTGATAAGGTGGTTGCGGAATGCCCTGAAATCAATGGTGTTGTACATAGTGCTGGTATTCCTAAGATTTGTGGCGTAAAGAACATTAAGCGTGATCTGTTGCAGGAAATCGTGAATGTGAATGAGCTTGCTCCTATTCTTTTGACTTCCGGTTTGCTTAAGAAAAAGAAGCTTGTCAAGAAATCTTCTGTTGTGTTTATAGCATCCATGTCAGGTGTATTCATCGGTAATACTGGTGAGGCTCCTTACGATGCGACAAAGGGCGCACTTGCAGGTTTCACCAAGAGTGCAGCTTACGAACTTGCAGCTCAAGGTACTCGTGTGAATACTATCTGCCCAGGACTCGTCCCTACCAGCATCCTCAGCCTCTCCAACGAGATGTTCTCCGAGGAACAGCTCAAGGAAACTATGTACGGTCGCTATCCGTTGAAGCGTGTCGGAACTACACAGGATATTGCTCATGGCGCTGTCTATCTGCTTTCGGATGCATCAACTTGGGTAACTGGTATTAATCTATTAATTGACGGTGGTTACTGTCTTGCATAATAAATATGGCATTATTAAAATTCAACAATATCGGACTTAAGGCTATTGCTGCTTCTGTCCCTCATAAGATTGTAAAAACGACTTCTCTTACTTCATACTATACAGAGGAAGAGATTGAGAAGTTTATTGCAGCCACAGGTGTTGAGGAGCGTAGATTTGCAGATCCTGATGTGTGTGCTTCTGATCTTTGCTATAAAGCAGCTTATCAGATCTTTGACGAGACTGACATCAATCGCGAAGATGTTGATGCGCTCTTTTTTATCAGTCAAAGTCCTGATTATAAGATTCCCGGAACATCCGGCATCCTTCAGAGTAAGTTAGGTTTGAGCAAAGAAACCATAGTATATGACGTAAACATGTCGTGCTCTGGTTTCATCCATGGTCTCCTTATGGCATATAACTTCTTGCAGCAGCCTGGAATCAACAACGTAATGATTATGGTTGGTGAAACTCTTACCAAGATGATTTCTATGCAGGATAAGGGTACAGGAAAGCTTCTTGGTGACGCTGGTACAGTGGCTGTTTTGGGCAAGGGTGAGCAGTATGGTGAGAGCTTCTTCTCGATGAATACAGATGGTGCTCATCTCAACTCTGTAATTCTTCCTGCAGGTGGCGCTCGTATTCCAAGTTCACTTGAGACAATGAAACTTGTTGAGCAGGAGGATGGAAGCATGAGAAGTCAAGAGCAGATAAATATGGTTGGTGACGATGTCTTCAGTTTCGCCATTTCTGTACTTCCAAAAGACATAAAGAAACTACTTGCTTTCGCAGGTAAGGAGATGGACGAAATAGATGTCTATGCATTTCATCAAGCAAACAACTTTATGTCAAATCACATAGCCAAGAAAGTTAAGGCCAATCCCGAAAAGATACTTCATTCAATTCAAAAATATGGCAATACGGCAGGGAGCTCTATTCCATTGTGTATGGTAGAGAATCGTGATAAGATCAGTCCCAATAGTTCTGTTTTGATGAATGCTATTGGTGCAGGCTTCGCTTATGGAACAGTCCTCCTCAATATTGCAGATTGTAAGATTCTTGAAAAAACCGAATTATAATGAAAGAAGCTTTTATAAAAGCAATTTCTTATCATTTGCCCAAAAAAGTCTTGACCAATGCTGATATTGCTAAGGATTTTCCCGAATGGACAGAAGAGAAAATTGCTTCAAAAATTGGAATTCTTGAACGACATATAACGGATGAAGGGGAAACCGCAAGTGATTTGGCATGTGAAGCAGCTAAAAGGCTGTTTTCGATTAACAATATCGATATTCAGTCTATTGATTATTTGATATTTGTTACTCAGAGTCCCGATTATCATCTGCCAACAACTGCATGTACTATTCAGACACGACTTGGCTTATCTAATAGAATCACGGCTATAGATGTAAATCTCGGATGCTCAGGTTTTGTTACAGGTCTTTCTTTGGCAAAAGCCGTGGTAGTGAGTGGGCAAGCTCAAAATGTGCTTCTGCTTACAGCTGAGACTTATTCAAAATATATGCATGAGCGAGACAAGAGCAACCGTACTATATTTGGAGATGGTGCAGCTGCTACCCTCGTTAGTACCGAAGGTATTGCACGTATAGGTAACTTTGTTATCGGTACGGATGGTTCTGGAGCAGAGAACCTGATCGTGAAATCTGGTTGTGCTCGTAATCCGAAGCCATTGAACGATTTGAAGTTCGATGACTACGATAATCCTCGTTCTTCGGATAATCTGTACATGGATGGTCCTGCTATTCTTAACTACTCTCTCGAGAGTATTCCTCAGCTCTTCAAAGATGTTTTGGAGAAGAATGGAGAGGAGAAGGATAACATCGACTTGCATGTATATCATCAGGCTAACATTTTCCTTGCCAATCTTGAGAGACGCAAGCTGAAGATTGTTCCCGAAAAATATTACGTCAATATTTCTAAGGTAGGTAATACTGTTTCATCAACAATTCCTATCGCTTTGTGTATGGCATTGGAAGATGGTACGCTTAAACAAGGGATGAAAGTGCTCTCCATGGCTCAGGGGCTCGGCTACACATGGGGTGGTATGGTACTCTATTTCTAAAATATGATTCAAATTAAAAGATTCATAAATGAACTGATGACATCCAATTGTTACATCGTCTGGGACAATGTAACATTGGATGCCTTAGTCATTGATCCTGCTAGTGAACATTCTTTACAGGAGATTGAATATCTTACTTGCAAAGGTCTTCATCTGGACTACATCATACTTACGCATGAACATACTGATCACACTTGGGGGGTGAATGCTTTGTTAGATAAGTATGACGCAAAAGTAATTTGTTCGGAAAAGTGCAAAGAAAACCTTCCAAATGCTGGAAACACGTATTTCCGCCTCTATTACGAGCGTGAAAATTATACTTATGCGGTTAGGCAAGTGGATTACACAATCGAACAATTAGATAATCAGCTGCAATGGGATAACTATTTGATCAAGTTTATTCCTACCCCCGGTCACAGTATGGGGGCGATATGTATTAATATTGATGGTAATCTTTTCACGGGCGATACTATCATACAATATAAAGCATACGTTAACAAGCGAAATGGGGACTTCGAACTCTACAAGCAAAGTATCCAAAACATAGTAGATCAATTCTCAGAAGAAACTATAATATATCCTGGGCATGGAGTAAGATTCTTATTGAAAGATAAAGACAATATAATAAAGTAAAATATGGTAGAATTCTATAACCTCACTTTTCGGGAACTTAAAACTCACCCAGATATTAAATATACCGATCCGCACAATATAGCAAGTTCTTTATGCCAATCCATGAAGAAGGCTGTACTGAACAATCCTTCTGGCTATCGTGACGATGAAGTTTGTCAGATTCTTGCTATTGACAACGGTGTTGTTGTGGGGTGTACAAATCCATATTCTGGTAGGGCATATATAAATAAGGAAATTATACCGGTTCAAAGCGGTTCCTATTTATTCTCTCATGAGGATTATCGTAAGGAGAATGTCGGTGGTGAGTTGTTCTTGAAGATTGCAAATCTGCATCCAACAAGAAATTGCTATTTCTCAGGCATTTCTCAAATGGCTATAGGATTGTATCGTGTCCTGAAGTTTACCCTTTTTGAGTTTCCAAGATTGATCTATTTAAGAAAGAGCAGAAGCATCATTCACTCGATATTTAAAACTGAAAGCAAAATTCTATCTCCGGTAATATGGTGTGCAGACTTCACTTTGTTGTTACACCGTACCATTTTGAAGTTATTTAGTAAAGAAGGTCGTAATGGCTATGAAGTAGTTGAATCGAAGGAAGTTCCGCAAGAGGTGGAAGACATAATCCTTAATGATCCTCACCCTTATGCAGAATATCATGGAAAGGATTGGATCGAATGGAATCTCAATTATAGCCTTACAGATGAGCCTCGCATGAAGAGGTTGTTTCTTATTAAGAAGCGAGGAAAAATAGAAGGCTTTTTTGTCACAAAACAGCAATTCTTTAAGCAGGCAAGCAGTAGAGGTTTTAAGAACGTCTATCTCGGTTCTATTATGGAATGGGGAATAGGTATCGGCTCACAACTTACAGAAAAAGATATTAATCTGATGGCAATTCATCATTTTGATGATAATGTAGATGGAATACAGGTTGCTACAACTGATGAATCTCTTGCAAGAACACTAAAAAAATACATTTTTGTGCCTATTGGTACTGCTAATGTTGGAATTCGTATGAAATCCATAAAGGATCCTGCTATTAAGGAAATGAAAAATTGGCGCATTAGAATCGCAGGTTGTGACACCCTCATGAATTAAAGTATGAAAGTGATATTACATGCCGATGATTTCGGATACGATAAAGATACGCTCGAAGCAACAATAGATTGCTTCGAGAAAGGAGCTTTGACAAGTTGTACCGTTATGGTGAACTGTGAGGCAGCCGAGGAGGCTTTTGCATACGCAAGGAAACACCCGGAGTTTAGCTATGGAGTACACCTGACATACGTTGATGGCTTGAAGCCTGTTCTGTCTGCCAAAGAGATTCCTTCGTTGGTGGATGAGAACGGTTTGTTCCTGTTATCGAATATCGTACGCAAACGTGCAATGATGCTGAAGTTGCCAAAAAGAGAGGTGATTGCAGAGAGTCAGGCGCAGATAGACAAGATCGAAAAGGCTGGTGTGAAAGTGAGCCATTTGGATAGCCATGGTCATCTGCATAAGTTCCTGAGCATTCTATGGAGCATAAAGTATCTGAAGGTAGGCGGAAAGCCTGTGCAGAAAGTACGAGCCTCACAGAATGTGTATGTGGTGAAGCCTTCGTGGAAGTCTCCTGTATATTGCTTGAACAAGTACTTCAACTGGTTTCTAAAACACACATTCAAGAATCCGGAGTACTTCTACATGAGTGCAAATAACATGGATACTGGTTGGGCAGATTGTATATTGGTGCAGATGAATAAGCTGCCACAGGATGCGGTTATTGAAATTGGCGTTCACCCAGGACACAAACAAGAGTGGCGTCAGCATGAGTATGACGATATCATTGAATTTGCCACCAAATTGCGTGCAAGTGGTAAGCATGAGATTATTAACTGGAATCAGTTATAATATTTAGAACATCAACTTTATATAATATGAAAATGTATAGAAAAGATCTTGATGCATTGAAAGGTTTTGCGATAGTAACTGTTGTACTTTTCCACATGGGGCTTCTGAAATCAGGCTACTTGGGTGTTGATGTCTTCTTTGTAATTAATGGATTTTTAGTAATTCCGTCAGTCATCAAAAAGATAGAGCATTCGGATTACTCTTTCTTCGGTTTTATGGAGAAACGTATTATTCGTTTATTACCTCTCATTGTACTAGCCTCTGCTATATCGTTAGGGTTGGGCTATTTTTTGATGCTACCTGATCATTATGAGAATCTGGCTCAATCTGTGATTGCAGGAAATTTTATGTCAGAAAACATCCTATCAGCTATAACAACAAAAAACTATTGGGATGTTGTTAATGAATATAAACCGTTGATGCACTTGTGGTATGTTGGAATTCTATTTGAGTTTTATATTGTATTCCCGATACTAATGTTGGTTGCTAACAAGTGTGCAATTTTGTTGAAACAAGACAGGAAGAAAGGGATGGTCGCTTCATTGTCTATTTTTACAGTTTGCTCTCTTATTTTATATGTATTGCCTTTTGTTTCTATTACAGACAAATTTTATTTCCTACATTATCGTTTTTTTGAATTAGGTATTGGAGGCCTGATAGCAATTGCAATTAATAATAGAGCAGGCTTAAAAATCACTAGTTCTTCAGTTGTACAAAATATTATTACTTGTCTATTGTTCGTTGTTATTTGTTGTTCGATAGTTAATGTTTTAACGGGTAATAATATTCAATCGAATAAGGTAATTGGTAAGGTTTATACAGGTTCTAATGGTATGCCATTTTCACCTCAAATTGCACTTCTGTTAACTGTAGTCTTAAGTGCTATCGTTGTTAGTTTTAAAGTAGAAAAAAATAATATCTTAAATTCAACAATTCTTGCTTGGTTAGGCAAGATGAGTTATAGTATATTTATTTGGCATCAAGTTTTGTTAGCTTTCTATAGATATAGTATATCATACGACATGGATGTTGTAGCTGTTATATTATTCTTGTTAGTCACATTGATAGTTTCCACAATTAGTTATTATTTAGTTGAAAAAAAAATAACGACTTCGCACTTATCATTTGCCAGTTGGGCTGTAGCTGCATTACTTGTAATATTACCTTCTGGTTATTTGTTTGTTCATGCAGGTGTTGTTCGCGATGTACCAGAATTGGGCGTTGTGAAAGGTACCGAACATAGAGGCATGTTTGGTGAGTATTGCGATAGAGTGTATTCATACAAGGAATTTCCATCTGAAAAGAATAGGAAGTATAATGTATTGGTTGAAGGATATAGCTTTGGGCGTGATTTTGCTAATATTTTGCTTGAATCAAATTATCGAGATAGTATAAATCTCTGTTACGCTTTCTTATTAGAAGATGAAGGTGTATTAGAAAAGGCAAAAAATGCAGACTACATCTTTACATTTAGAGCAAAAGAAGATGTTCCAAAAAATCTTATTAATTCTTTATCTGAAAAACAAAAAATATTTGGTATCGGAACAAAGAATTATGGATCATGTAACGGTATTATCTACAAAAATAGATATGAAAGTGATTATTTCTCACAATCAGCACAGATGGAAAACGGTTATAAAGCGTTAAATGATGAATGGAAAATATCATGGGGTGATGATTACATTGATTTATTGACTCCTGTACTTCTTGATGATAAACATGTAAGAGTTTTTACAGATGATAATTTTTACTTTAGTCAAGATTGTCGTCACTTAACTCAGGCTGGAGCACGATGGTATGCAAATGTGCTTGATTGGAAGAAGTATTTCTCTAAATAATATATGGATTTTAGGCAAAGGGCGTGGTGCTGGAATTTGGATTTTTTGCCTGCTGTTTGGGGGCATTTATCATTATATAGTTTTTGACGAAACAAATTTCAACAATATATGTTAGACATAACAACGATAATCCTTACATATAACGAGGAGAAACACATTAAAAGGTGTATAGATCACGCCAAGAGAACTGCAAAGCGGATCTATGTGATTGATTCGTTCAGCATAGATAAAACTTGCGAGATAGCGGAGGTATGTGGTGCTGTGGTACTGCAAAATAAGTATGTGAATCAGGCACAACAATTCCAGTGGGCGTTGGACAATTGTAAGATTAATACGGAGTGGACAATGCGATTGGATGCGGATGAGTATCTGAGTGAGGAACTGGAGAAGGAGATGGAGGAGCGGCTACTTCAGTTGGATAAGAATGTGACGGGGGTGTATCTGCGACTGGGTGTGATTTTTATGGAGCACCTACTGAAGCATGGTTACATCAAGCCTGTGACGATTCTGCGTTTGTGGCGTACTGGTACTGCTTACATGGAGCAGAGGTGGATGGACGAGCGTTGTGTGTTGAAGGTGGGAGAAGCCGTTACGTTCAAGCACATGTTTATTGACCACAACCTGAATGGTTTGACGTTCTTTACGAACAAGCATAATGGATACTCGAACCGTGAGGTAATGGTATATTTCAGTCAGGAATTGGGTTTGAGTGGTTCGGACGAGAAGAATGCTTTGCGTAACGCTTCGAAGGGTAAGTACTATGCTTTGCCTCCATTTCTGAGGGCTTCGCTATACTTCTTTATCCGCTATGTTTGCTTCCTTGGTTTCCTGGACGGTAAGGCTGGTTTCATTTGGGCAACTTTGCAGGCTTATTGGTATCGCTTCTTAATAGACAGTAAGTTGCATGAGATAAAGGTGCGCTTGGGTGAGAATCCTAAGCCAGAAAAGTTGAAAGAGTATATTAGGGAGTATTACGGAATACAGTTGTAATCGATAATCGAAATTAGGTATGAGCGATAATAAAAAGAAACGTATTTTGATTCATACACTGATTTTCAGCCCGGACGGGGTGAGCACGGCGTATCTGTACAACGACATTGCATTGGCATTCCAAAAAGCGGGATATAATGTGGTGGTGTTGAGTACGACTCCGCACTTTAATGTGGTTGAGGAGCAGTTAGCCGAGCAGCCTATGAGGTGGGGTGTGTGGGGCCTGTATAAGAAGAGTCTGTTTCACGGCATACCAGTGTATCACGTTCCGCAGAAGAAGTTCAAGAGTACGCTGCTGAGGTTGATTGGTTTTGTATATTGGCACCTAGTGTCGTTCCTGATGGGGCTGTTCTTGAGGAATATTGATGTGATTATGTCGCCTTCTCCTCCATTGACTATCGGTCGTCTGAACAACTGGTTAGGTAAGCTGAAGAGCTGCAAAGTGGTGTATAATGTGCAGGAGATATATCCGGATATTTTGAACAAGCCTAAGACGAGTGTGGTGCATCGTTATCTGCGTGGTATGGAAAAGAGGGTGTATAACAATTCGGATGCTGTGACTACGATAGATCAAGTGTTCTACGATACGATTGTGGATAGATTCGAGGATCGTAGGAAGTTGCACATCATCCCTAACTTCGTGGATACGGAACTATATCACGAGGGAATAAGCACAGAAGGTTTAGACAAGTCGTTGTTCCCCGAGACGGACAGTATCAAACTGCTGTATGCAGGCAACATTGGTTGGGCTCAGGATTGGGCGCCGCTGGTGCGTCTGGCAGAGAAGACGAGGGACATGAACGTGGAGTACTTCCTAATAGGTATGGGCAAGATGAAGAGTTGGGTTGAGGAGCAGAAAGTGGCTCTAGGACTGAATAAGCTGCATATTCTGGATTATCAGCTCAGACGCCTAATGCCTGCAATTCTGGCTTATAGCGATTTGCAGTACATCTTCATGACTCCGGAACAGGAGGGTATGGGATTATACGATTATGGCTTGTAGTCGTCCGTTGATAGTGTGCAGTGGGGAGAATACGCCTATCGTGAACTTCCTGAAGCCTGTGGGGTGTGCCAAGCTAGTGACGGACCATGATCTGGAGACCAAGACCACGGAAATGGCGGAGTGGCTGAAGACCATGACTTGCGAGAAACTCCGTGAAATGGGTAAGATGGGCGAGAAAGTGATTTTGTCGGAATACACCAAGGAAATCGTAACAAAGAAATATGTAGAGTTGGTGGATAGGCTTTTAGGAGAAGAGTAAAAAGTCCTTCTCTTCGAGAACTTCTGTGTAAACTAAGCTCAGGAAACAGGAAGAATGAAGTAGTGAATATACTTAGGATTAATACAGATTGCATCGGGTGTACGGGATGGATTGTCGCGTACACCTGATGTTGTTGAATGGAAAAAATATTGGACGAATCAATTGGCTCGATTAGGTTGAGTATATGAAAACCTGCTATGAGGTCAATGTGAAGGCGTATGGGAATGTAAAGCACATTGAAGACAAACTCAAAAAGCTTGTCTCAGATCTTTCTATGCCTATATACATTCTGAACCTTCGATACTTCTGTCATCTGCAGATTTCATCGTTATCTTTCTGATTCGTCATCTCGATCAGCGTTTTACAGGAGGGCTGTTACTTTGAGGCCGCTGTTGGATTGGGGATTGTCCCTTAAGACAGAGGTACATAATGTACATTGGGATGAAATGCACCTTTCTTAAAAGAAATGGGTATTTGGTCGTTCATGAATATGGTGACCGCAATATGCATAGATAAATTGGAGGTCAAGATCGATGGGGTGTTTCGGGATTGGAAGCTGATTGGAAAGAACAAAACGTTGGAGAAAAGAATTTTGGATGATGTGTTATGCCTTGAGTTTTCGGAAGAGATACCTAAAAAGTTATTGCCGGTGCTGTGGTTCAAAGCCAAGCGTTGGTAGTATAACCGTTGGGGGCATCCGCTGGTGTACAACGAATGGCTATTACCAATGTTCCAGACTCTGCTATGGAACAAATTGAGACGAATTGAAACAATAAAGGGTTAAACAGAAGTATATATGATACGTGTATTGATAACCGGAGCAGGCTCGTATGTAGGTGAGAGCGTGCGCAAATATATTTTGGCTAAATCAAAGAATTTTGAGTTTAATGCAGTTGATACAATGGATGATAACTGGAAGAAAGTAGATTACACCAAGTATGATGTGGTGTTTCATGTGGCTGGCATTGCGCACGTGAATGCTGACCCTAAAATGAAGCCATTGTACTACAAAGTGAATCGCGATCTGACCATCGAGGTGGCAAAGCATGCCAAGACTGCAGGCGTGAAGCAGTTCATCTTCATGTCGAGCCAGATAGTGTTTCACGAGAGCCAGAGCTTGAAGGGAGAGGTGTTGACAAAGGAAACTAAGAAAAATCCGAATGGGTTCTATGGGGATAGTAAGCTACAGGCAGAGAAGGGGCTGCATGAGTTGGAATGCGATACGTTCAAGTTATGTATTCTCTGTCCGCCGATGATATATGGTCCGAATTCTAAGGGCAATTTTCCGAGATTGGTGAAATTGGCACAGAAGAGTCCTGTATTTCCGGCTTGGCATAATAATCGATCAATGCTCTATATTGATAATCTTGCTGAGTTTGTGAAGCAGGCAATCGAACGTCAGTTGAGTGGTACATTCTATCCTCAGAACCGAGAGCTGGCCGACACTGTAGAGATCATCCGTTTCTTTGCCAAGGAGGCAGGTCATAAAGTGTGGATTAGTCGTCTGTTCAATCCTTTGGTGTGGCTCGGCAGCTTTGTATTTCAGCCTATCAATAAGATGTTTGCCACCTACTATTATGATCCGGAAATGAGTCGGATGGATTTTGAGTATCAGTTGGTGAGTTTCGAGGAGTCGTTGAAGAGAATGGATGAGTGTTTTGCGAAGAAATGAATATTGACAGACAAAGGATTCGATTTTAATTTGCGGAATCATCTTCGTGATTCTGCTTCTGTTGGGATGGATGTCTTTTTGCATTGTGGGCGGGAGTAATATTATGGACGAACCGAATGATAGGTCATCACATAGTACCATTGTGTTTATAAGATATAATCACAACTCTCATTTCATTGATGTTAGAGCTTGAACTAATTAGTTGATGAAATTGCACGATGTTCTTATTGTCACTTATGGGGTGTATTTGGTCTACAACATATAAAATTGAGAACTAGAATATATTGAGAGTATGAATGATAAAGAATAGTAATGAAATAATAAATATTTCCAATAAATTATGAACATATACTTAACTTACGGAATCATCTTCGTGGTTCTGCTTTTACTGGAGTTGTTTTATTTCCGTATTGCGGACACGTATAATATCATCGACAAACCGAATGAGCGGTCGTCGCATTCTACGATAGTGTTGCGTGGTGGTGGAATTATCTTTATGTTGGGGCTGTGGATATGGTCTGTGTTCTTCGGTTTTGCCTATCCGTGGTTCTTGGCTGCTGTTACGCTAATAGCTGGTGTGAGTTTTGTGGATGACATCCGTTCGCTACCTGATTCAGTACGGTTGGTAGCACAGTTTGTGGCGATGGGACTGATGTTTTGGCAACTGAATATGCTGCATTGGGAGATGTGGTGGGTGGTGCTATTGGCTCTCGTGGTGTGCGTAGGTGCATCAAACATCATTAATTTCATGGATGGTATCAATGGTATTACGGGTGGCAATGCTTTGGCTTCGCTTATACCTATATATATATTGAATAGGGAATTGGGCTTTATTGAGGAATCTTTGATTGTAACAGTGATATTGGCGGATATTGTGTTCTGTCTGTTTAACTTCCGTCCGAAGGGTAGGGCGAAGTGCTTTGCCGGGGATGTGGGGTCTATAGGGATTGCTTTTATCTTATTGTTTCTGATTGGGCAATTGGTGATGAAGACGGGGGATGTGACTTACCTTATCTTTCTGTTGGTATATGGTGTGGATGGTTGTCTGACTATCGTGCATCGTATCATGCTGCATGAGAATTTAGGAGAAGCGCATCGGAAACATGCGTATCAATTGATGGCGAACGAGTTGAAGATTGGACATGTGAAGGTATCCTTGCTTTATATGGGGTTGCAGTTGGTGGTGTCGCTGGGGTTTGTGTACATCTGTCCTAATATGGTTTTGGCGCATTGGGGGTATTTGTTGGTGACATCAACGTTACTTGCATTGACCTATGTTTTTTTTATAAAGAAATATTATCACTTACACGAAGCATATTGGGCTTCACTGAAGAAATAAATCGAATGTTATGAAAATAATCGAAATCAATGATAATTTATTGGCAGTATTACATTTTCAGGCTGCGGAATTTGAGCGAAAAAGATGAATTATGACCTCAAAACTACGGCTGAGGATGGGGCGCAACGGATGTTGAATGCACTGGAGGTAGGAGTAAAGGTGTCTATTTATAGGCATTTGGAGACGTCGGAGACAACGGTATGTCTGCAAGGGAGTTTGGATGTGGTGTTCTGTGACTTGTGTCCGAATGAGGATTGCGGTGAGTCTTTTACGGGGGACTGCGGAACGGTCATGGTCTAAGATGAGTGACTTGTTTGAATGACGGAAATATAAAGATAGACAACCTAGCAGAGAATGCGATCTGCTCTTTAATATTATAGGGAAAGAACTTCTTGTTCTGTAAAATCATGAAGCCGTAGAGAATACAGTAATATCTGTTCTCTGCTAGTTACCTGTAAGGCTCAGAATGACTAAGCGCAGAGAATGGTTGAACGATGTCATGCTAAACCTCCATTCTATTAGGAAAAAGAATTCTATAAAAATATTCGTTATTTACTTCTAGATGTCTGGAAGTTGAAGAAATCCAACGAAAATTCGATTGAAGTTTCATGAGAATCTAATGAAAGAAAAAGTTCTTCTTATCAACTTTATATTTGTTGGCAAAAAGAGTTCCATGTTCTTATGAATTTAGAAGATATACTTCCGATGCTTACTGAAGATTGTAAAGATCGAATTATTTGGGAGGGGTATAACGAAAGTGGTTTGTGCTTTTGTTATACCCTTTTCGTTTTCGGATAGTTTTGTTATGAGGTGTTTTTGTTGTTAAGGTCATCTTGCGGGATGTAAAAATAATTGTTATGGAAAAAGCAAATGATCAGACAAAACGTCTCGTGCGAGACTGTTTTTTTGTGCGTCAGGGAGAACGTAGGGAAAGATGTTTTTACTCGGAGATATTGTATGTGGAGGCTTCGGGGTGTTATTGTTATATCTATCGTCGGAATAAACCTCGGTTGTCAATAGCTCATCCACTTTGGAGCCTTTTTTGCCGGAGGATCGGTTTAAGCGGGTTCATCGAAGTTATATTGTGAATCTTTACGAGGTGGATGGTTTTATCGGGAAAGCGCTTTGTATCGGCAAGAATGTGTTTCCGGTTAGCCCATCTTACCGGACGGAGATATTCGAGTGTTTTGATTTTTGGGATATCGTGAGAAGGAAGAAGGGGCAAGAGGGTAAGGATATGTAGGGAAATTTGTTGTTAACTATTCTTGTGGGATGGCCTTTTACGAGAAAGAAAAAGTCCGTTCAGATGTATTTTCCTGTCATTTGGATGATAAATGAGTGTGTTCGGATATTATGGTTGGTAACGGGCATTCTGGGATGTACTTTTGGTATATCAAATTAAAAAACAGAAGATTATGGGTGTATTACAGAGCGTGATTAGGGAGATTGGTGACATCGTGAACCGGTTGTCGGTTTCTTCGAAGGAGAAGCAGAAGATTCAGGAGGAGATTCAGTCTTTGGTGTATCGTTACAAGAGTGAGCTGGTGAGGGAACAGGCGGCGGCAGTGGGGGAAGAAGCCCGGGGGAATTGGTTGCAAAGGTCTTGGCGACCGATCGTGATGTTGGCGTTCGCGTCGGTGATTTTGTCGGGGATGTTCGTGGAGTCGACGTTGTTGTCCGATAGTTCCCGCTTGTGGGATTTGCTGGAGATCGGGCTGGGTGGTTACGTGATCGGAAGAAGCGGGGAGAAGGTGACAGAGAGTTTGTTGTCAAGGAAATGGAAATAAAACGTGATGTCATGGAAATTATTGAGAATTTGTTGTTCGGGGAGAACGTGAAGTATTTGCAGTGTTCAAAGTGTAAGGTGAAATTGTCTAGCCTGGATACTATTGTTTTACACGGAACGGTCGGGGCAGGGACGATTTCATCGGCACTTTATTTATGCAGGCCCGACACGAGTGTTTCCGCTCACGTGGTGGTTGGAAGGGATGCGGAGATTTTCCAGTTGTTGCCTTTTGACGTGAAGGCTTGGCACGCCGGGAAGAGTTTTCATGCCGGGCGGGTGAACTTGAATGATTGTTCGATCGGGATCGAGCTGGATAATGCCGGGGAGTTACAACGTGTGGGAGATCGATATTATTCGTGTTTCGGGCGGGAATATTCTCCCGATCAGGTGTACACGACGGAAGAAGGGGGAAGGGCGAGATACTGGCATTCTTTTACCGAGGGGCAGTTTGCAATTACGGAGGAGATCTGTCGTTTGTTGAAAGCGTGTTACGGGATCAAATACTTGGTGAGACACTCGGACATCACCCCTCGAAAGACGGATCCGGGGCCGGCGTTTCCCTTCGATGAGTTGAGAAAAAGGTTGAAGTTTTAGTAATGAAAAAAGGAGGTAAGTATGGCTTGTTGTTATTCAAATCTGTTTAATCGTTTGTCGGGGCGGGTGGGACGTGTTATTTACTATCAGGTGGGGGATCATCTTTACGCGAGAGCTGCCCCAGGAAAGGTGAAGGATTGTCGTTCGGAGTTACAATTGTATTACCGGGAGAGGATGAGGAAGACGGCGACTTTTTACGGGGTGATCCGGCAAACATGGCTGGCCCGGATTTGGCAGATGTTGGGCGTGGTGGAACGTCGCTCGGGATATACTCTTTTCCTGCAAGCTAACATGCGGGCGTTTAACGGGGAGGGGTTGCTGTATGATCTCGTGCATTTCAGTGCAGGGAACTTGTTTTTACCGAGAGAGTTGCAGGGATGCCGGGAGGGCGATAAGGTTCGCCTGACGTGGAAGAATGAAAACGTGGTACGGGAAGAACGTTTAGGGGACGAGTTGTGGTGCGTGGTGATGATGGAAGACATGAGGTTTCGGATTGTAACTCCCGAGGCGATCGGGAGTGTTCGTCGGGATGAGAGTGCGGAGATTGAACTCTCGGAAGAGCGGGGGAAGAGGATTCACTTGTATTGTTTTTTCGGTTCGATAAACAGGTGTGATTTTTCGGAGAATTTGCATTTAGTATTGTGATTTGTATGTTTCATTTTAAATCTTAAGATTATGGCTTTATTTAAATCATTTGTATTGGGGGAAGTGAGAAAATCAGTGGCAAATATCACGATGTACTCGGGTGCAAACGGGTATAGTATTGCCCGGGGAAAGAGAAGCACGATGCGTAATCCCAAAACTCCCGGGCAGTTGGCGCAACGGGCGAAGATGAAAGCGTTACAAAAGGTTTCGCTGTATTTTGCTCCGGCGGCAGAACTCGGTTTCCCGGGAAGAAAGGCGGGAAGTACGTTTTATAACGCCTTCGTGAAAGCGAATATGCAGGCCGTTGCGGTTGACGAGGAGTATAATCCCACGATTGATTATGAGAAAATCGTGTGTGCTGAGGGGAGCCTGCAGGATGGAACGCTGGCCGTGTCGTTGAACGAAGATCAGGATATGATAACGATTACTCAGGAGGCACAAAGTCGTTGGTCGGTGGTGGCGAACCCGACAGACGTGTTGTACGTGGTGGTTTACGAGAAACCAAATGATCGTGGAGCCTTGCCGGAATCGTCAGGAAAATGGGGTGACGACGATTAGTTTGGATAGTGGCTGGGTGAAAGAGAATTTGGAGGTGTATGCTTTCATGTTGTCGAAAGATAAGAGGAAAGTTTCGAACAGCAGACGATTGACGATTAACGGTTGAAAATGTGGGGATATAGAAAATGGCACTCTTCTCGGGTGCCATTTTTTATATCATGAAAAATGAATTACATGAGGAAGTGATCACTGATCGATTTATGCTCGTAGATGTTGCGGATCGTGTCGGCAAACATGGGAGCGATCGGTAATACTTTAATTTTTGAGCAAGGTTGTTTCTGGGGAATGGAATCGGTGAAGATTACTTCCGTCAGTTTTGATTTCTCGATATTTTCGTATGCCTTACCGGAAAGTACTGCATGGGTGGCTACGGCACGTACGCTGGCAGCACCATTGTCGATAAGCATATCGGCTGCTTTGCAAATTGTTCCGGCCGTATCGATCATGTCATCAACAACGATGATATTTTTGCCCTCTACATCACCGATCACTTTCATGTCGGCAACCTCATTTGCCCGGATACGGGTTTTGTGGCAGATGATCAACCCTGAATCAAAGTATTTTGCCCAGGAATTTGCTCTTTTGGCTCCACCGATGTCTGGGGAGGCAATGGCAAAATCACGTAATCCTAAAGATTTGATGTAAGGAATCAACACGGTAGAACCGTATAGGTGATCCACGGGAACATCTAAGAATCCTTGAATTTGGTCGGCGTGTAAATCCATGGTGATAATCCGGTCAACCCCGGCAGCTTGTAGCATATTAGCCACTAGTTTTGCCCCGATGGCGACACGCGGTTTATCTTTCCGGTCTTGACGCGCAAACCCGAAATAGGGGATTACGGCGATTACCTTGTAGGCAGATGCTCTTTTGGCGGCATCGATCATCAAGAGTAATTCCATGAGGTTATCACTAGGCGGGAAGGTTGATTGCACGATAAACACGTGTTCGCCTCTCACCGTTTCGTCGAATGAGGTGACGAATTCTCCGTCACTAAATCTCGTAAACGTTTTTTTACCGAGTTCCAGCCCTAGAGAACTAGCAATACTTTCTGCAATATATTGACTATTCTCTCCGGCGAAAACTTTAATTTCGGGAAGATTTGACATATCTAATTCATTAGTTGAAACACTTGGCAAAAGTATGAAATTATTTTGTTCCACCAAAGGAATTTGGTGGAACAGTTACAAGTTGCAGGTTTGCAGGTTACAAGTTGTAAGCGTTGTGTTTTTTACACGAACCGTTTGATCTCTTCGCTCGAAAATGTTATATTTGTTCCAACAAAGATGTTGTTGGAATGGTTATTTGTAACTATGTGCAGTATGTTTATTTTATTAATCAATATATTTTCAAATAGATGGAAGAAATCAAAAAGTACGTGGAAGAGAACAAGGAACGTTTCCTAAACGAGTTATTCGAGTTGATTCGTATTCCTTCAATTTCTTCATTGTCTGAGCATAAGCCAGATATGTATCGTTGTGCCGAGCAATGGACGAAAATCATGTTAGCTGCCGGAGCGGACCGGGCAGAAGTGTATGAAACAGAGGGTAATCCGGTTGCTTACGGGGAGAAGATCATAGATCCGGCTCTTCCTACGGTGTTGGTGTACGGGCATATGGACGTGATGCCGGTTGACCCGATCGAATTGTGGAACACGAAACCTTTCGAGCCGGTTATTAAAGACGGTAAAATCTGGGCTCGCGGGGCTGACGATGATAAAGGACAGGCTTTCATGCAC
>OHBE01000863.1_pt1 | contig 30514 bp, 25 predicted proteins | sample 1577231 | NCBI WGS metagenome assembly OHBE01 (sample SAMEA3541506, study PRJEB24748) | human gut metagenome | biome: human gut; feature: human-associated habitat; material: faeces | place: China | collected 2012 | reverse complement strand
ATCTCTCCGAAGCGGAGGTCATGGAGATCACCCACTTTGAGCGGGGCAATGGCCTAATCAGCAGCAATAACAACAATATCACAGTGGAAATCAAGGCCAGCCCGCTGGAACGCGACCTTATCACCACAGACCGCCGCGAGCTGCTTGACCTGCTGCGCCGCATGAAAGATGCATGAAAAAAGCGAGACCTTGCCTGGAAGAGATAATATCCCCATAGGAAATGTTGAATTTGATATGTCACGTGTTCTTAAATATGCACTTTCAAATGGAAACTCTGCAGATTTTGACGATAGTTGTTACGGAAATAATTGCAATCCTGAGCAGAACCAGATATACTAAAAAAGAGAAGTATATAGGTTTTTTCGGGAAAGGGCAGTATATGTGCAAAAAGAAAGAAGCAGAAAGTACTCTCGATTCGCTGGTATTTATGAACACGCCGATTACATCTGCAGATGAGGATGTAATCGGGTTCTCGACCTATGTGGAAAAATTGGATGCAGCTATTACAGCCGGGGGACAAATGATTGCGCTGACATCTCCTTTTGGCGCAGGCAAAACCAGCATTGTTGAACTTTTACAGGAAAAATACAGAGAAAACCAACATAAGCGCGTTATCAAGATATCTATGTGGTCTAACCTCTTTCCAACAGGGGGCAACGGGAAGGCAGACAGGGAAGAAGGCCAGAAGACGCACATACATAGTGGTGATACGACCGAACTTCACAAAGGACTTGTTTACCAGCTTATTAGCCAAATCAACTGGAGAAAAGGTAATTATGTGAGTCGGCGTCTGAGCCAAAACTTCGGATTGTTGAAAGTTCAGACGGATAAACTTCCCTACTGGATAAGCATCTTAATGGCGCTCGTGCTTTTTTCCTTGGGGTACATCTTTCCAAAGAAGCTTGAGGTCTCCATTCCATTTTTCGGAGAAGCGGCAGCTATCATTGAGTGGTGTATGCTACTGATAGCAGCAATACTCGTAGCAATTGTAATTACACGAGCAGAAATCGTATTTTCCTCAAATAAGTCGGAAGGGGATCGTAAGATCGATGCCAATGAGATCATGCAATTCTATCGCTCGGATGTCCTTCGTTACAAAAGCGGCAAAGCGGTTTTGCAAAAAGTGCCTATATTAAAAAGGAGAAGTCGACACTATATTGTAGTGATTGAGGATTTGGACAGAACAGATGATAACGACGCCGTTGTTAATTTTCTGAAGGAACTACGAAAGTACTATGTCCCCGACAGTGTGGCTGGGCAGCAATGCAGATACCGGAACAAAGTTACTTTTCTCATCAATGTAAAACCAGAAACCCTTCTCTGTTCAAAAGAAAATGCGGGAGAAGAATATGGACATCTTTACGAAAAACTGTTTGACTATGTGCTCAATTTGCAAACTATAAATATTGATGACTATAAAACCATTCTAAATGAACTTCTTAAGCAAAAAGAAGCCGATATCAAGAAAGTTGGTATTGAATGGGAAGGAGAGGTACTGAATATCCCAGGCATTCAGTGGATTATTCGCGGAACAAGATTGGGGCTTCGAGAGATAAAAGATAGACTCAATATAGCTTTTTCGCTTTTTGAATCTTTACATGAAAGGTTCAGCGGAAATGCTGGTGGGGATATAGAGTTTGAAAAGTGCGCCATAGTTGCTTATATAACCACGGAATTTGAAGAGGATTTTTATGCAACAGACGGGAAGGCTTTTCAAAAACTTGTAAATCTCTATCTAAAGAATGGATTTAAAGATGAGGAAATAGCCAAAATTTTGCCGGGTATCAGCGAAGGTTACAGGAGTGAAATACAACAGCTGGTAAAATCTAAAAAGATTGACAATAATTATCGGATGTATTTTTACAACTATCCCCAAAATAGCAAAGTTCTCAATGTGGACGAGCGTACAGTTCAACGAGCGATACTATACGGTGAAGAAATAGCAGGATTGGAGGAATCAATTGACAAAGTTATAGAGGGCGACTCCAAGATTATTGAGAGCACTTTTGAGGAGCGCAAGCGATTGGAACTGCCGTTGCCAGATGTAGTTTTTTCGTTTGAGCAACTCTACATAGAAGCGTTAAAACATGCTTTTTCGGAAGTCGTTAAGTGGGTGAGTGAACTCGACTATTCATCTGATGCAACTGAAAAAACAATTATGCAAATTAAAAAGATTCTCCGTTTTGACTCTGACAGGAAATTTTACACTGCAGTGCATGCAACTGATTTTGTCAGAGTGTGGGAGGAAAAATTTTCAGAAACGGCCCTGCTTCAGTTGAGGAAGGAATTATGCAGGGAGTTCTCGGGTGAAATACAGCGATATCGCCCATTGTTTTTTGGCGTGCATAAGATGGCTTCAAAAGAAGAACTGGATAATGTTACCACATTTGATGCACTGAAGATAGTCAATACCGCCAGCAAGGATTTCAACACTGATATGGCTTATTATATGACCGTGCGCTTTGTGCGAGAAGCAAGTGTAGATGCAATACAGGCCGACATGCGGAAATTCTTGACAGCAGCATGGGAAATGCTGCAGGATGCCTCGGTCTTGGTAGACATGCTGTTCTATCAGAAAAAAATAATGAGGATCACCCCTGATTTTGAGAGCTTGGTGTTTACTGCAATAAGCAATGGTAAGGGGGATATATGCGAGTCCCTCTTTGGGAAGTACCAGCAGCTTGTTAATATGGTAGCAGAGGAAAGCGAGGAGGGATTATCTGAACAGACAACGGATTATATTTCGACGCTTGGCAGATTTGAAGGATATACGCCTGCAGTAACAAAGGAGATGGAGATATATGGGCATTGGGTAGATGTTGTTTTGCAAATGCTATCTCGTGAGGATCCTATCCCGTTTGACTGCAATAGTGTTGTGACTGCATTACAGGAAGAGCAGGCTTGGTTGATAGAAAATAATGATTATCTTATGGCCATCCGTGAGCTTGTTTTGAAGGAGAAACCGGAGACCTGGAGGCGGTATAAGTTTCTGTTTGGCGAAGAGTGTCCTGTTATGACAGAAACTGAACTGCAGCGATTGTTCTATGCACCTATTGAGGATGTGATTAGCATGATCCCCCCTTCCTTGGTTACAGAGAACGAAGTCGAAATGCTGTCAAGGTGTTTTAACAGGAGAAAACAAGGAACCACCGAGTCGCACAAAATATTGCTATTTATTGCAAAGCTTGCTCCTGAGGTGGCAAGTAAGCTTTTCTATTCATTGGATTTTGACATGGTGCGCTATAGATATATGTCTGCGCAGAGAAAAAACAGCGTTAAAGGTGCTTTTGAAGCGATATTAAATCTTAATGCTACCACTGAAAGAATTCGATTCATGACGGCAACGCGGATTATGGATTCTGAATGGGAAGGGCAGATGCTAAAGAATGGTGAATTGAAAGAGGACGAAGACTTGCAGCAGGCATATGTTGATGCCGTTAATAGTAGTGATTTGAGCAAAACAATAACAAAAACTACTGTACAGTTGCTATGCTCTTTCGATACCGTTTATACTGTGCCAGAGCAGGTTTACAAGAGATATTTCGATCTCAAACAGTATGAGCGGTATGTATCTTGCAAAACCCGTGCGCTGAGGAGGTTTGAGCCAGAGGATGGTGAACATGGGAAAATCTTATGGCCGATTTATCTTGCGATGTTTCAGAAGGAGGATTATTTGGACACGACAGATTACATGGCGAAAAATGAGAACTTCATCAAGAAGCTGATGTCGGAAAAAGCGTATGAAGGGACTTGTCCTGAAAAGCTGAGATTTTTCGCAGGCGTGCTACAGAGCAAAGATTGTATAGAGTTTGTGTTGGGCCTTGATGTAGAGAGTGCGTTAACATATCTGACGGCAATCAAAGGCTTTGAAGATAAGTCGGCTGCGACTGCATTCGTAGATGGAGTCGAAGGGAACGTCGAATTGCTGCGTTCCGATGGACTTTATGAGCATACACATGAGAAATTGCTGGATGGATACCTGAAAGGTAGGTATACACGGGCACGGACTAAGAACGGATTTGGTAAGGCGAGTTAATTCCTTTCACGGAAGAAACCAAGGTCTTGCCAGTCGATAGACTTGAAGTGATCCGAACAAAACGAATCTATTATAGGTAAATGAGAAGATAAGAGAGCGGCATTTGCCGCTCTCTTATCTATAAAGCCATAAAGCCAGAAAACACCTAATACGGCGTTTATACGGAGATAACACGCATTACAAAATCAATACGACGCATTTAATACGGAGTTAATACGCATTACGGAGGTGATGCCGCCTATGAGAAACAGAGAGCAGATCTATGGACAGGAGGCCGCAGAGCTGCTGCGGAACATAACCGTCTATCACTGCATGCGCCGTGACCAGCTTCTACGCCTGTATCCGGGCAAGGAGGGCGTGATTGAAAACCTGTTGCGCTATCTGGTCAAGCAGCAGCGGATATTTTATAACACTGACCGGGATTGCTACGGAGATGTCCCTGACTGCCGCGAGGACAGGGAGCTGACAGCGGCACTATGGGTGCTGCTGGACTTTATCGAAAAGGTGGAGTATCACAGCCCTGACAATATGCCGGCAAAGCTGGTATTCTTCGCCGATGGCGAGGTATATGAGGTCGTCTATGCAGGCCCGGGTAAGGAAGCGTTGCTGCAGCACGCGCTGGCCGCAGAAGATGATTCCGGGCAACGGCTCGTTATCATTGAGGAAGAAGACCAAATGCAGCACCTGCATATCCCTCATATCGCCGCCTACTGCATGGTGGATGAGCAGGGCTGCGTACAGTACTTCAGGAAGGAGGAACCTTGTGGACAGAGCCACCCTCTCGCAGCGGATAGAGAGCATTTTGAATGAGATCACCCGCCTGTCCAACACGCTCTACGCTATGGACAACACGAATATCCAGCGGCATTCAGATAACTATGAAATGCTGTCCACCGAGGCTGCACTGCGGGGTGAGGTCATTGCCTGCCGGCTGCGGCACCTGATCTATGAGACGACCACCATCCGAAAAGCCGAGTATCTGACATCGGCTGGTGTCATGCAGGGCATCTCTGTTATAGAGAAAGATGGCATACTGGAAATCACGCTCCCCTGCCTACTGCCTAAGAAGAGCAAGAAGCATAGCTGCGAGTATCTGACAGACCCCATCTACTACACGCTTAGTAAGTATGCGCAGACACACACGCTGCCCAAGTTCCGGCACTGTGTTGTCTGCTTTTCTCATATCTACAGCCGCGAGCTGTCCCCCAACCGGGTGCGTGACTATGACAATCTGGAGCTCAAGCAGCTTTTGGATGTGATTGCCACCTTCGTTATGGAGGATGATACGGGTCTGCTGTGCGATGCCTATAACACGACGGAGATCGGCGACGGTGACTGTACCCGCGTGTCGGTGATGGATAAGGAGCGTTTTCAGGGCTGGCTTTCGGACCGCGAGAATCGGCTCAGATCTATATCCGATTTATAGTGTTTCGACCGTGTCAAAAACAGTACACATGACGATGGTACGGCAAAGCCTGTATTTCCGGGCATTTTCACATGACCGGTGCGGGCGAAAAATACCGTGGTCATGGCAGTCTGGGTACTGCACACCAGAAGGAGGTGGTCAGTATGAGTACCCTACCACAGAAAGCTCCCGGTAGCCTATCACAAGCCTATCAGCTATTGGCGCTGGTCGCCCTGTCCGGTGAGCTGCCGGCCAGCCAACTGAGCAGGCTCGCCGGTGGCACCAGCTACAAAGAGAACGTGGTCAAGTCGCTGAAGCGTCAGCGGCTTTTGCTGTCCTACTACAAGAACGGACTGCGTGGATACCGGCTCACCGCCGCGGCGAAAAAGCTGCTGCTGGAGCACAACCCGGAGAGGTTTTCTTTCTACCTGTCCGGAGCCTGTGCCACCAACCACATCAGGAGTGAGCCAGAGCAGAGGCTCCGACTCCACCGTGTCTCTCAGACATTGATCACCATGCGTAACGCCAACGTTAGTATCTTCCGCGATGAAAATCTAGGCGTATTCCGTCCCGGTGAAACAGCGACTGGTAGCATCTGCACCCCTGCCTTCTACTCATCCCGTGAGATCAAGGAGATGGGGACAACCTTTGTTAAAATCCGTGGTGCCCGGTCCGTGGGCGTTTTACTGACACCGCAGCATATCCACGTGGTTTACAACATGGGCAACGCGCTGATGAAATGGAGCTATAAAGCTGAGATGCGGACAAAGGCACTCATGCAGACGGTGCTGTGCCGTGAACGAATGCCGCACCAGTATCACCCGGATGCGGTGCGGGGTCTCCTGCTGGGTGATAGCATGGAACTGGCCTATGAGCTGCTGACTGATCAGGGTGGCAAAAACTATTTCGTTCTGGATGGCAGCTATGAGCGGTTCTGCTTCTTGACCAACGACCATCATGGAGAGGTGCTGCTGCGCCTCCTCTGTGATGAAGAACTAGACAATGACCTGCGCGAGCTGCTGCTCCTTGATCTGGAGCCCCGGCAGCTGAGTGAAACAGTGGAGAATGACGCCATGACGCCGGATGGCGCGCCGATGCTGCTTGCCTATGACTGTGACCTGCCGCGGATCAGGCGGTTCGATACGGCACTGCGACTTCAAGACCGCTATGGCATCCTGATCTGCTTCGACCATCAGGCCGAAGTGCTGCGCCGCTACTGCGGCGACAGGGCTGTTGTGCAGGCCATTGACTTTGCTGCGTTCGAGAGGAGGTTTTTCCCGTAGAAAAAAAGAAACTGCGAACTCTGCTATTCGCACTCCCGCTATTTCTATCAGGGTTGCTGTTTGGCGGCGGCTATCTGGCGCAATTCGTCCGGAACTATCAACAGTGGAAGGACGCGGGCGGAACGCCGGGCGACGGAAGTTCCCCAGCCGCGCCGGTGCTGTCCTTCTCCGCCTGCTTCGAAGCACTGTTCAGTAAGAGCGGGCTCATCGGCGTAGGGCTTTGCCTGTTGCTGCTGGGCCTGCTGATCGTCATGGTGATGCGCATGGGCTATTCCGATGTTGGGGAGTATGACGCGGAGCGCAACCTGACCTACTCCAACAAAGGCACCTACGGAACGGCTGGTTTCATGGAGAAAGCGGAGATGAAGGGTGTCCTTGATCTGGTGTCCGATATCCGCAAACACAGCGGCGTCATACTGGGCAAGCTGGACAATCAGGTGGTGTGTATTCCCGAGAACTCCCGGCTTAACGGCAATATCGCCGTGTTCGGCGCCAGCGGCTCCATGAAAACGCGAGCCTACTGCATCAATCGCATTTTGCAAAGCGCGTCCGAGGCCCGCAACGGCCACAAGGAGTCCTTGATCATCACCGACCCGAAATCGGAGCTTTACGAAAAGACCAGCGAATATCTGCGCAGCAAGGGCTACGTGGTAAAGGTGTTCAACCTGATCCAGCCGGAGAACTCTGATTCATGGAACTGCCTGGCGGAGATTGAGGGTGATGAGCTGATGGCGCAGATCTTTTGCGACATTATCATCAGGAATACCGGCAGCGAAAAGGGCGACCATTTCTGGAACGCTGCCGAGATGAACCTGCTGAAAGCGTTGGTGCTATATGTGGCACTGGGCTATCCATCGGAGAGCCGGAATATCGGAGAGGTCTACAAGCTGTTGGTGCTGAACGCGGAGAAAGAACTGGACAACCTTTTTTCCATGCTGCCTGCCAGCCATCCTGCCAGAGCACCCTATGCGCTGTTCAGCCAATCCTCAGATACGGTGCGCAGCGGCGTTATCATTGGGCTGGGCAGCCGCTTGCAGGTGTTTCAGAATCGGCCCATCTGCCAGATCACCAGCCATGATGAAATTGACATGGAGCTGCCGGGCAAGCAGCCCTGTGCCTATTTCTGCATCACATCCGATCAGGACAGCACCTTTGATTTCCTTACGTCCCTGTTTCTGTCCTTCGCGTTTATCAAGCTGATCCGTTACGCGGATAAAAACTGTGCCGACCGCAGGCTGCCAGTCCCCGTTCATGTGCTGGGCGAAGAGTTGACAGCCTGCGGCGTTATTCCAGACTTGAGCCGGAAGATCAGTGTGATCCGCTCGCGGGGCGTCAGCATGAGCTGCGTGTTTCAGAATCTGGCGGGCTTGCAGAACCGGTATCCCTACAACCAATGGCAGGAGATATTGGGCTGCTGCGACTATCAGCTTGCACTGGGCTGCACCGATGAGTTGACTGCCAAATTCCTCAGTGACCGCACCGGCGAGGTCAGCGTCCATGTCTCCAGCAAGGCCAAGCAGTTGGGTACATGGCGTATCAGCAACTATACGCCGGAGTTCCGCGAAACCAGCGGCGTGGGCAAGCGCAAGCTACTGACTATGGATGAGGTGCTGCGCCTGCCGGTAAACCGCGCGCTGGTCATCGCACGCGGCAACAAGGTGCTGCAGGTAGATAAGTACGACTATACCAATCACTACGAGGCAAAGAAGCTGCGGGACTGCAAGGCCTCCGCCCATATCCCGGAATGGCGTAAAAGCCCTGTGTTTTCGCCCGCACCGAAACAAACAGAGCAGCCTATTAAGTCAAAGAAGGTGCCGAACAGGCGAAGTGAGTTTGTAAAAACCGATAAGGATTCCATCATGTCAACCAAAATGTGAGCTAAGGAGGAAAGTAATATGCCGAGAAAGAAAACAGAAGAACTTGCCGTGATGCCGGAAGCACCGGTACTTCCCGTCGTCCCCGAGGAAGTGGCAGAACAGCCGGTGACAGAAGAGTGTTTGCCGGAAACCGCGGCCGATCCTGTTGTGGAGGATACTGTACCTACAGAGAGTGTTCTCGCTGAGCCTGCGGAAGTGGTGACTGTGCCGGAGGATCCCCAGCCCTCTGAAAAGCCGAAGCGCACCGTCCGCAAACGAACCGCTGCAAAAAAGACGGTAGAGGTGGAGAAGCAGGCTACGCCGCCTACTGAGGATGCTGCCGCCTCTGCTGAACCTGCCCCTGCCGCTGTCCAGCAGAGAGATATTTTGACATTGGATGCCCGGGGCGAAGCGGAAACGCAGGCGCAGATGGAGGACATTATCTGGCACGAGATCCACAATGCCTACCGCACCCGGCGCATGCTCTCCGGTATGCTGAGCGGCATTGAGCGAACGGAGGCGGGGAAAACCATTGCCATTGTGGACTACAAGGGATTCCGCATTGTGATCCCCTTGAAGGAGATGGTGCTGGACTTCCCGGCAGATATGTACGGTGCTGACTATAATGAGATGATCCTCCGACACCAGAAGATCCTCAATAAGATGCTGGGCGCAGAGGTGGATCTTATGGTCAAGGGCATCGACGCCAAAAGCCGAACCGTTGTTGCCAGCCGAAAAGACGCCATGCTGAAGAAGCAGCAGATCTACTATTTCGGTAAGGACAGTGACGGACAGTATCGTATTTACGACGGGCGCGTGGTGGAAGCCCGTGTGATCGCCGTGGCGGAGCAGGTCGTCCGGGTCGAAGTGTTTGGCGTGGAGACATCCATTCTGGCTCGCGACCTTTCGTGGGACTGGATCGGCGATGCTCATGACCGCTATGCCGTGGGAGACAAGGCTCTGGTACGCGTGCTGGAGATTGACCGCACAGAACCGGAGCGTATCAGGATCAAAGCCGACATCAAAAGCGTATCCGGCAACAGCAAGAATGACAATCTCCAGAAATGCCGTATTCAGGGCAAATATGCCGGGAAGGTCACCCATATCCATAAGGGCGTTGTGTATATCCGTCTTAGCAACGGTGCCAATGCCATAGCACATTCCTGCTATGATCGGCGCAGACCCGGACGAAAGGATGATGTCAGCTTTGCCGTTACCCATCTGGATGAGGAACACGGCGTTGCGCTGGGGATCATCACCAGAATTATCAAGCAGCATGTCTGATCTGACACGGTATCGGCAGGGTATGGCAATGGATTGGCACTGTTTTGCGATTTCGCCGTAAATCGCCATGTGCTATACTTGGTACAGTCAAAATTGTAAAGACCGCCGGGTGGTAACTCGGCGCTCTTTCGCATACAGGAAGAGGGTGTTTTATATGTGGTAGGAAGAGCAGCGTTTCGCGCCCGAGCGGCAAATGCAATCGCCGCAAAACCCAAACAACAGTACATAGTGTTGAAAAAGGCGAGGCTCCAGTCGTAAATATCTTTAAAGCCCATTAAACAGTGCTGCGATATTTACGTAAAGGAGAGAACGCCCATGAGGAGAAAAAGAATGCGTTTAGTTTCACTTATTTTGAGTGCCGTGTGTCTGTTAGGCTGCGCAGTCCAGCCGGCACCGGTCTCGGATTCGTCTGAGTCCAACACCAAGGTCTCTGCCTATGCAGCAAGTCAGGCCGAGCAGAACGAAGAGGAGCGCACGGAGGCCGAATCCCTGCTGCCGCAAACAGAAGATGGAGGCGATACATCTGAGAGCAGCGTCGCTCCTGAGCGGGCGGGTGCGGAGAATGCGGATAAAGCCGCAGAAAAGCAGCCTACAGCTGTTGAAACAGCACCGCCCGCTGCACCGAAAGAACCGGCAACACCCGCGCCTGTGCCGGAGGATAAACCTGATCCCGCACCCACACCGGCACCTGCACAGAAGCCGGCAGAGAAGCAGGAGGAAGAACCTACGCCTGCGCCTACGCCTGAACCTGCGCCCACGCCGAAGCCTGCCGCCAGCGGGAACATCTACTCCATCGCGGAGGCTATTCAAGCGGGCAACGAGTACGCAAGAGCGCAGTACGGCGTGACCATCGACACCACAATGACCTCTGCCGACTCTAGCTTCTTCCCCGGCACGGCAGACAGCGTGGCATGGCTGGCGGAGAACGGTGGACAGGCGGCACTGACCGCCGCTGTAAAGGGCAACGTGGACGCCACCTTCGCCTGCCTCGCCGCCATGGACGGCGCGGAAACGGTCAGCGCGTATGCGCGGTTCAACTGCACCGCCCGCTATGATGCGGCATCGGACGAGTACATCGTGGTGGTGCTGTACGGATAAACCAACTGAATACCCGACCGAAAGACCGACAGCGTGAGCTGCCGGTCTTTTGCGTTGGGAGAAAGGACGAGCATGAAGAAAACAATTCCTAAGCTGTTGACGCTGGTATGTCTTTTAGTAGCAATCATGGGTCTGTCCATCGTGACCGCCCATGCTGCCACGGTCACAGGCACGATCAGCGGCGGTAATGAGTACCGTTACCATGAGGACAAAACGCCCGTACCGCAGTGGGGCGCGTTTACCAGCACAAAGCTGAAATACTTTACCAGAGATGATACAGGCGTAACGGTGCCTGCCTATTGCATGGAGCCGTCCGTTCGGTCTGCCAGCGGTGATCTGAGTTACTCCTCCACCAGTTGGAGCAGCCTGAGCTGGAATCAGCGGTACGCTGTGACGCTGGCACTCTCCTACGGCTACGGCGGTAACTATGATTTTTATGGAATCCATCCCGACTGCGCGCAGCTGGCGACACAGGCGGTGATTTGGGAGTTCGTGTGCGGCTACCGCGGTACGACCTATCCGTACACCCTGTATGATACCACCTGCGCCAACCTGTTCCACTACGCCGGCGACGGCGTGCAGGAGGCGTATGACATCCTTATTGACCGCATCATGGGTCATGGCGTGATCCCCAGCTTCGCGGTGAAGTACCGTAACCAACTTTCGGATGCCAATGCCATTACGCTGACATGGGACGGCAGTCAGTACATCGGTACAGCCACCGATACCAACGGCGTGCTGTCGCAGTACTACTTCCGAACCAATATCAGCGGCGTAACCGTCAGCCAGCGGCGTAATGTACTGACCGTGACGGCCACAAAGGACGCCGCAGCGAAGCTGAACGGTTATATCAGCAGCGACTACGGCTACGCACTGGATGTGGAGGGTACGGAGGCTGTGCTGCTGGAGCCCAGCAATGGCAGCAATTATCAGGCTTGCGCCGCGTTGACCTCACTTCCCGACCCCGTGTGGGCGTACATTCATTTTAAGGTCAAAATTGTGGAGGAGAAAGGTAGCCTGACCATCAATAAGGTGGACACAGAAACCGGCAAGGCACTGGCAGGCGTGACCTACCGGCTGTACGACAGCACTGGCAAAAAGGTGGCAGATGTTACTACCGGTGCGGACGGTAAGGCAGTGTTCAAGGATCTTCCGCAGGGCAAATATAGCTATCAGGAGATCAGCGCGCCCAGCGGCTATGTGGTGGACAACACCAAGTATCAGATCACCATTACGGCGACCGCGCTGAACATTACACAAAAGAGAACCAACACGCCTGCCAAGGCCAGTATTGAGATCGTCAAGGTGGACGCTGATAACAAGGCACCGCTGCAAGGTGCGGGCTTCCGCCTATACGATACTTCCGGCAAGCAGGTCGCGGAGGGCTATACGGATGCCAACGGTAAGCTGACCTTCTCCAACCTGCGGTTGGGCAGCTATACCTACAAAGAGTTCAAAGCGCCGGACGGATACGTTTTGGATGACACGGCGCACTCCGCTGTGCTGAATAAAAACGGGCAGGTGCTGAAGGTCACCCGTGAGAACACGCCGATCAAAGGCAGCATCACCGTCCGCAAGGTGGATGTAACGGGCAGTCCGCTTGCCGGTGCGGAGCTGCTGTTGGAAACTTCGGCAGATGGCAAGACGTGGACGGAGGTGGGCAGAATTACCACCGACAAGATCGGCGTCGCCAAGTGGGAGAATCTTAAAACCGGTGTGCAGTACCGTGTGACGGAGACCAAAGCCCCAGCAGGGTACACGCTGCTGACCGAGCCGCTGTTCACGGGAGTATTGGACAGCAGCAACCGCGATGTTACCATCACCGCCTGCAACAATGCGGGCGTTGTGCTGCCCTTCACAGGCGGCACGGGATTTACAACCTATATTCTGCTTGCAGCACTCATGCTTTGCATGGGTGTTTATTTTTGCAAAAAATCTAACATCAAAAAGGAGAGAACCAAATGAAAAAGATCCATCGCGTATTGGCACTGCTGTTGGCGGCGCTTATGGCCCTTGGGCTGATGACCACAGCATTTGCCGCAACAGATTCTGCGCCTACCATCGACCCCGGCAAGAAAGCATCCCTTTCTGTCTACAAGTACGACATCACCAAGGCCAGCAACGACGGCGCGTGGGATGCTGAGTCCTACGTTTCCACCGGTCTGCACGATGATGCCGTCGTGGACAAGCTGAGCAAGTACGCCATTCAGGGCGTGGAGTTCACTTACCTCCGTGTTGCCGATGTCACCATGAGCAATGAAGTGGTGGACGGTCAGCGGCAGGTGGGTGTGCTGTATGGCTTCGACAACAGTGACCGCAGCACCGCCGTTTTGTCTGCCATCGGCCTGACCGGCGCAGACGCTCACAAGACTGAGGATGACGTCAACTACTTCACCAGCGATATGCTGAACAACAAGCTGGCCGCTGCGCTGGCTGCCAATGCCACGAACGTGAAAAATGCGCTGGAGACCGCCATGAAGAACGGCGGTGTTGCCATGCCCGAAACGGATGCCACCGGACACACCTCCGCTTCTGATATGGAGCAGGGATTGTATCTGGTGGTAGAGACCAGAGTCCCTGAAAACGTGACCTCCACCTGCAATCCTTTCCTCGTGTCCCTGCCCATGACCACCATCGACGGCGCGGCGTGGAACTACGATGTCACTGTTTATCCCAAGAACCAGACCGGCAACCCCGACCTCGAAAAGACCGTGCGTGAGGCCAAGAACTCCACCGGCAAGAACACCGGCAGCCTGACCGACATCAAGGACGGTTACGAGCATACTGCTACCGCCTCCGTGGGCGATGTTGTGGACTATCAGATTATCAGCACCCTGCCCACCATCACGTCTAAAGCATCTGCTCTCAGCGAGTACACCTATGTGGACACCATGAGCAAGGGTATTCGGTATAACAAGAACGATGTCGTTATCGAGTTCTTCAAGGATAGCGGCTGCACCGACAAGATTGCCACCTGGGCGGTGAACTCCGGCAAATTTACCGTGGGTTACGATGATACCGCCAACACCATGACCATCCGCATGACCGATACCGGTCTGGCGGAGATCAACGAGGCGGCCACCGTGTATACCGACAGCGTCAAGCGTGGCTACAGCGACTGCACCATGCGGATTACCTACGCTGCCACCCTGACCGCCGATGCCAAGTTGGGCGATACCGACAACCTCAACGAGGTCGTACTGACTTGGAAGCGCACCAACTCTACCTACTTTGATACCCTCAAGGACTGCTGCCATGTCTACACCTACGGCATTGACGTTCTCAAGCAGTTTTCTGACAACGGTGGCAATCTGCGGAATGTGAAGTTCCGGCTGCACAACGACACCGATGATGTATTCGTGATTGCCGAGCAGAAGGATGGCGTGTATTACGCCAAGGGCTTTGCCGCCAAGAAAACCGACGCCACGACTTTCGTTCCCAATAGCAGCGGTCACATCGTGGTCAAAGGGCTGGAGGACGACACCTATTCCCTGACCGAAACTGCTACCGACAAGGGCTATGTGCTGCTGAAGGACGCGGTCAAAATCATTATCAAGACCAGCGAGAGCGGCCAGTGCGAGAAGTGCGGCACCAAGCTGCTGACCGCCTCTGCCACCGTCAACGGCAAGGATGTCACCATGAGCGAGGGCAACGCCATTGTGCCTCTGACCGTGGTCAATAACCCCGGCTTTGACCTGCCTAAGACGGGCGGCTATGGCGTTTGGATGTATACGGTGGGCAGCGTCCTGCTGCTGAGCATGGCAGCGTTTATCGTCGCCAAGTCCCGCAAGCATAAGAACGAGCAGTGAAGTGCTGGCTACTGGCGGCAGCCTGCGGCGTTGCGGCGTTGGGGCTTCTGTTTTACCCATTGGTGGGAGAACTCTTGAATGAAAAGTATCATTCCGATGTGGAAACCACCTACACCGCAGTTATCGCGGACACCGATGACGCCGAGCTGACCGCCCAGCGGGAAGCGGCAGAGCAGTACAACGCCATGCTGTCCGGCGCGGCAACCATTACCAAGGGAGGGGCATTCGCCCCTCCCTTGGCGTATGCCCAGCAGCTCACCGTGGGCGGCGTCATGTGCTACATCGACATTCCCAAAATCAGCGTATACCTGCCGGTACAGCACGGCACCAGCGCGGAAACGCTGGAGCGTGCCGTGGGTCATGTGGCAGGGACTTCCCTGCCGGTGGGCGGCAGCAACACCCATGCGGTGCTGTCGGCTCATAGTGGAATGGCCTCGTCCAAGCTGTTTTCGGACATTGACCAGCTTGCAGAGGGCGACACGTTTTACATCCACGTGCTGGGCGATACGTTGGCATACAAAGTGGACGCCATCAACACAGTACTGCCTACGGACACATCGCTGCTCCAAATCGAAGACGGCAAGGATCAGGTCACGCTGGTGACGTGTACCCCGTTTGGCGTCAATACCCACCGGTTGCTGGTACGAGGTCATCGGGTGCCGTATGTGCCAGAACGGGAAGTGGAGGCTACCGAAACGCAGAAGGCCACATCCTCGTGGACGCAGCACTACCTCATTGGCCTTGGTATCGGCCTTGGCGCGGTGGCTGTGGTTGGCGGTGCTTACTTTTTGGTAAGAAGGAGGATGCGCCATGCGTAAGACACCTTTTGTACTGGCGGCGTTGCTGGCTGTGGCGGGTATCTGCGTCATGCTGTGGCCGGTGGTTACAGGGTACAGGCTGCAAGCCAACACGGATGAGGCCGTGCAGAGCTTCCTCGAAGAACGGAAGCCGGAGCAGCAGTGCCCTGAACTGCTGGCAGCCTTACAGGAGTACAACCGCCAGATTTATGCGGAAAAGCAGTGTAACCTCGTTGACCTCGGAGCCTGCGAAGAACCCGCCGCCGACCTGACCGCTTACGGTATTGAAGATGAGATCATCGGCGTGTTGGAGATACCGACTATGGAGCTAACCATGCCTGTCTATCTGGGCGCGTCCGATGAACATCTCGCCGCAGGCGCGGCGGTGCTGGGAAACACATCCGCGCCCATCGGTGGGGATAACACCAACTGCGTCATTGCCGGACACCGGGGCTGGCGCGGTGCGGACTACTTCCGGCACATCGACCGCTTGCAGGCGGGCGATACTGTTACGCTGACGAATCTATGGGAAACGCTGACCTACACGGTGGCCGACATCCAGATCATCCAGCCCCACGAGGTAGAGAAAATCAAAATTCAACCAAACCGTGACCTGCTGACGCTGCTGACCTGCCATCCCTACGCCAGCGGTGGGCGGGAGAGGTATGTGGTGTACTGCGAAAAACTGCCCACCATGAGCCAATCACGGTGAGCAGTTTTATTTTGAGAGGATTCAGACAAGCGTGTCATCCAGCAGGAAGTCAATGACGCCAATATTGAGAATGCCGCCCTCATCATACCAACGCTTACGGATGTCATGACGGACAATGATCTTCGGGAAGGAATCGCCGGTCAGCGCGAAAGGCTTATTCTCGGTGATCGCCTTTTCCGCTGTTCCCAATGCGTAGGCAGACTGGATATAGGTCTTCTTGCCACCGGAGGTTGCAATGAAGTCGATTTCCCGCGCGACCGGCACGACCTTTCCTTTGGTATTTTTCTCGTTGCCGTAGACAATGCCGATGTCAACGGCGCATTCACGGATCATCAACTCATTGAAAATGATGTTCTCCATGATGTGCGTCATTTCCTGCTGGCGGAAGCCGATACGGGCATTTCTCAGTCCAATGTCCTCACAGTAGTATTTGTTGGGATAGTCAAAATAGCTCTTGCCCTTGACATCCCAGCGCTTGCATTCGGTGAAGAGGAAGGAATCCGATAAGTGATCCATATAGGCTTTCACGGTGTTCAAGGCAACGATATTCTCACCGCTGCGCTTCTGCATGGTATTGATGGTAGCTGCAACCTTCGTCGGATTGGTCAGAGAGCCGATAGACGAACACAGCAGATCAAGAATAGCAGACAGCACATCCTCACGCTTGATCTTCTTCCGCTCTACAATGTCCTTCAGATAGACCTCAGAAAACAACGATTTCAGATAAGCCATTTTCGCGGCATCCGTGGGACGGGACAGGATCAGCGGCATACCGCCGTAGAAGGCATAGTCCTCAAAGGCATCCTGCTTATCACCGCCTACGGCTGAATAGTATTCGGCAAAGGAAAGCGGATGCACACGGATCTCATCGCTCCGTCCCCGGAACTCAGTCAGTATATCGGAGGACAGCATTTTGGAGTTGCTGCCGGTCACATAAATGTCCAAGTTGGACAAGGACTTCAAATCGTTGAGCGCGTCGTAGAAGGTAACCTTCTTGCCATCTGGATTGTAGGGATTCGGAACTTCGTCGGACATCTGAATCTCGTCTACAAAAAGATAATATTGGTCTGCACTGTGTTCTACGATCTCACGGACATGAGCCGAAAGCTCCAGCGGATTGCGATAGCGAATATCACGGGTCAAGTCCAACTCAAAGGACAGAATATGATCTTCGGTAACACCCTCACCGAGAAGGTAACTCTTGAACAGATTGCGAAGCAGAAAGGACTTGCCGCATCTGCGGATGCCAGTGATCACCTTCACCTGACCATCCCACATGAAGGAGATGATTTTTTTCAAATAGCGATCTCGTTTTATTTCCATAGCCCAACCTCCATTGAAAACTTGCTGGTATTATCATGCTACATTTCAATGGATAGTATACGACACCGTGAGATAAAAATCAATAGCTCTGATGAAATGTTTGCAGATAAACCCGGTAACATTTCAGCGGGCGGTGATTCAAACCACCGCCCCTGTGAGGTAAAGAAGCCTGAAAGTTGACAAGAACTGCGACGCGGCTGACCTGCCACCCCCACGCCGGCGGCGGGCGGCAGCGGTTTGTGGTCTACTGTGAACGAACTGAAAATTAAGGAGAAATGCACAATGAAAAAAGCAATTTGTATCATTTTAGCTGCGGCAGCTGCCGTGGCAATTATCGTCTCCAGACGCCTCCGACCCCGTGGCCGCAGAGAAATTTGAAAATTTTTTCAAAAAGTGGCGCACTTTTGATTTCGTTTTACGGATAATGATAGTAGAGGGAATTTTATGGACAAGCGTTTTTACCGATTTTTACAGGCAACCTGCTGTAACTGGCGCAACAGCTGCTTCATTGATTGCCAGCGTTGTGACGGGTGCTCCGGTTTTCTTCTGTCTGTAAATCACAATGCCGTGCCGGCAATCATACCTGTGGCGGTATTCGAGGAACTGTCCGGTGAGACTGTGGATAAATATGATTGCGTCGGCATTATGATGCTGGAGGGATTCCAACGCTTCTACACCAGCTGGCTTGTCTGGAACGTAGAAGACCCGAAACGGTGCAGTCTATCCCAATTGTGGGAGAGCTGCCAACAATGAACGCACACAAGCCGAAAGAAGGAGGTGAACATTCTGAAAAGAGTCAATATCCATTGCCCCAACTGCGGAGCTAAGGCTACCTTGCATCCTGCCAGCTTTGTATATGGCAACAGTCGTAGTGCAGGAAACTATCTGTATGTTTGTGACCGCTATCCTGCCTGCAACAGCTATGTGGCTGCCCATCGCGCCACACGGCAGCCCATGGGCTCTCTGGCTGACGGGGAGCTTCGGCATAAGCGTATCCAGGCACACCGGGCATTTGACCGCCTGTGACGTTCCGGCCTGATGACCAAGAAAGAGGCGTATCAATGGATGCAGACAGAGTTCGGTCTGCACGAGGAACAGGCGCATATCGCACAATTCGGCGCGTACATGTGTGATCGGTTGATCTGCGCCTGCGAGAAGTTTCGTATCCCCGGCGCAGGGGTTGCATAGAGAACACGCATAAAACCACACAGAAAGAGAGGTGAATCTGACGATGAAGAATAAGGATATTGCTCTTACTGATGACCAGCGCAGTATGGTAGAGGCGAATATGGACGTGGTACGCTGGGCCATCCGTACCAGTATTCAGGTCAATGAGCAGCGCTATGGTTTCGGCTATGACGATTTGTTTCAAGAGGGCTGCATTTGGCTTTGCAAGGCCGCAGTGACGTATGACCCAGACGGCGGCGCCAGCTTTCCCACCTATGCTCAGAGGGTCGTTGAGAACGGTCTGCGTACCTATTGCCGGCTGCAGCACAGCAAGGAGCTGCGCAGCTTTCCTGTATCGGAGATCTTTGACACGGAGGCTGACAATCACCGTGCCATGGCCTCCGGCATCCGCAGTCTTCAGGAGCAGCTGGCTGAGGTAGATGCGTTATCGCTTCTGGAAAGCGCGAAGCAGCAATACAACGGTGTCGCACGGCTGGGTATCGAGGCGATGCAGCTGAAATTTATCGGCCTGAGCAATACGGACATTGCTGCCTATTATGGGATCAAGGCCAACTATTTGGGCGCGGCCGTACATAGAGCCGCTGAGCGGCTGAGGAACAATGCAGAGTTTTTGAATAGCCTTGAATATGAGCCGTTGAAGAAAAGCTCCAAGGCTTCGTGAAAAATGTGAGGTGAAATTCATGCAGAAATACTATACGGCCGTCGGCCGATTCGAGCGCAAAGGCCGCATGGGCGATATGACCTGCCCTATGGTCATCATCAACAACCGGGAATATGCATTGGACATCCAGGAGATGATCCTTTGGGCAGCACTGAACTGGCAGATCATGGACGCCGGCTCCCTTGAGGATGCTTATTCTGCCAAGCTGAAAGCCAGCGGCATCAGACCCCAGCGCAGTATCTCCGACTGTATGCGCCGGCTGATGCAGCGCGGACTGGTGGTGGAGGGCTGCGGCGAAACCGATGAGGATGCACTGTATGCTCTGTTGTCAGGGCTTTACGTGGTGCCGATCTCAGACAGTCTGCTGCTGCGGCTGATCTCGTTTATCAAGCTGACGGTTTTCGGCCATGTCCCTTTTGCGGTTACCAGGAAGCTGTTTCACAAGGACCGGCGCAGCGCAAACGAACGGCGGGTTTATCGTCTGTCCCGTCAGGCACTCTTATCCACGGCAGAGCTGATCAAGTGTGTGGAGTATGACATTCATACGATCCACTCTGATTCGCAGCTGATGGACGCCCTGTATGCAGACGATACCACCACCAGCGACAATATCGCGGATATGGTCAGGCCCTTCGTCTGCTGCCGCCCCGTGCTGCAGGCTGTGGCAAACCTCTATCTGCGCCGTCAGATCATCTTTGAGAGGCTGTCATGATGGACAAGCTCAGGACAGCACCGCTGCCTCTGAGAAGAAAGCTGCTCCTCACCGCGTTGGCAGGGGCGGCTTTCTTCCTTGTAGGGCTGGCAGCCATTTTCTTTTCCCTCGATACCGTTACAGCTCTGCTCAGCGGCATCCTCGCCATAGGACTTGCTTTTAAAACGGCAGAACTCTACCGCCTAATTATCGCCGGGCACTACACGACCGTTGATGGCACCTGCATTGCCATCACACAGACGCCGCTCCGCAAGTATCGCAATATCCGGATCATAGACAGTCAGGAGCGTGAAAGGACACTTGTACTGCCTAGGCAGGACAAGATAGAGGTTGGCCGCCGATATCGTTTCTATTTCAAATCCTCTGCACATATATCTCCTGCACAGGTACAGACCGGCAGCAGCTTCATAGACGAATCTCTCCCGACCGATGGCTTTCTTGGGCTTGAGGCGGCGTCGGATTATAGCAATGTTGACACAGTGCGTTGATTATAGTATAATTCAAATCAAGAAAAGCATACTATGATTAGAAGGAGGCTGTGATATGACGCTTTTAGATAGACTCACAACGAATTTCGGCTGTAACGAGCCGATCTTACTTGATGAGATTGACTGCAGGGGCTATTCACGCCCGTGGCTCTTCAAAGAACTGAACGAATTGTGTAGAACTGGTAGGCTGGTGCGTTTTGACCGCGGTATTTATTATATTCCCACTGAGACAGCATTTGGCACCAGTCTGCTCGACCCCCGCAAAGTAATCGAGAAAAAATATGTAAAGGATAGTTCTGGCTGTTACGGCTACTATTCCGGTGCAGCTTTCTTAAACCAACTGGGGCTGTCAACGCAAATGCCCAATACCATTGAAGTCTGTACCAACAACGAAAAGACACGTTCCCGTGAGTTAGCTATCGGGAAGCAGCGTGTTATTCTACGCAGAGCCAGAAGTAAGGTCACGGCAAAAAATGCTGCTGTGTTGAGCTTCCTGGAGCTTATGAATGAAATGCCGGCACCTTATTTCTCCGAAGGGAGGAAGAAACTGACCATAGAGTTTATCACAAAAAACGGCATTACGAGACGCGACATCACAGAATACGCACCTGCGTTTCCTGATAAGGCTATGCGCACTCTGGTGGAAAGTGAGATCATCTATCATGTTACACAGTAATAGAGAATTGTTCGAGCAAGCTATACTACGAACGGCAGATGCGACAGGGATTGCGGCCAGCATCATTGAAAAAGACTACTATGTCACGGAGTTTTTAAGGAGGATGACTTCCTATCAGCCAGACATGGTGTTCAAGGGCGGAACTTCACTCTCAAAATGCTATAAGCTGATCCAGCGCTTTTCTGAGGACATTGATTTGAATGTTGAAGACCGTCCCAGTGAAGGGCAGCGTAAAGCACTCAAGCGAAATATTTTGGCGGTAGTTGATGACTTGGGATTATCCCTGAGCAATGCTGAAGAAATTCGCAGCCGGCGCGACTATAATCGCTATGTGATCAATTACCCTGCATTGCAAGGGGCAACGTATTTGAAGCAGCAGCTTATCGTTGAAACCGTTGTTTCCATGCGCGCATTCCCGAATCATCCCATGGACGCATCCAGTTTCATTTATGATTTCCTGAAAGATACCGGCAGAGAAGATATTATCCGCGAATACAATCTGCAACCTTTTTCAATCAATGTGCAGGCAGCGGAGCGTACCCTGCTGGATAAGCTGTTTGCACTTGCAGACTACTACCTCAATGGATCGATCACAGAGCATTCGCGGCACATTTATGACATATATAAGTTGAGTATGATCGTCACGATTGATGATACTCTGCGACAATTAGCCAGTGAGGTCATTCTAGAACGCCGCTCGCACAAGGTCTGCCTGTCTGCACAAGAGGGGGTGGATATGAATAATCTCCTTCGGCAGATCGTTGACTCCGATGCATATAGGAGTGACTATGAGCATATTACATCCGCACTCCTTTTTGAAGACGTGTCATATTCCACCGCAATCACTGCGCTGCAGCACATCATTGATTCTCGTGTGTTTCAATAAATGTCTATATATAGAATTGCGACTCTTGACAATCGCAATATATAGTGCTACAATGCACTTGTAGTTGTTCTTTGTGCATCGCCTATTCAGGGTTTCCGAATACCTTTCGGATCGCACACGTTTGTTAAGATTGTAATTTAGTGCCGACATGACAGCTTTGGCTTATTGCTGATGCTGTATGCCGGCACTTTTTATTATAGATATTTAAGCCGTAAGGCAGAAAGGAGTGTAATGGCAAACATATCCGTCGTTGGCCGTATTGTATCGGATGATATTGAACTGAAGATCAGCGCCAATAATCGGCCCTATCTACGGTTCGACCTTGCGGAGCGTACCGGTAAGGGGGCTTACGCAAGAACGCAGTATTATCAGGTCGTTGCCTTTGGGACTATTGCCTCACAGTTCGCCAAAAGAGGCTTGTGCCGCGGCGCGCTGATCAGTGTGGAAGGCACACTGGAGCTGGAGGACTATCTGAAACGGGATGGTTGGACGCGGGATAAGCGTCTGAAGGTCATCGCGCTGCGATGGCGGTATCTCCAGCCCTATGACACGAAAGTGCCTGAACAGGTACCGGAGATCGACGGAGAACGAGAACCCTTGCCCGGATAGGATGCCGGGCATAAGAGGAGCTGTCATGTATCAAAAGGATGCGTGGCAGCTCTTCTTTTTTGTTTTCATCACGAAAAGGAAAGGATGTGCAAAGCATGAATAAGAAGAAGTCCATCTGGTCTGGCGTATCTGTCCTTATCGCAGCCGTTCTGGCCATCGTTGCGTTTGTACGCAGTGACACACAGATCTGGCTTCTGACAGCCGCATTTACCATTTGGGCGATTTGGGTCACGGCCGCATTCGTGTTCCCTTATATACAGGAACAGGAAAACGAAAAGCGGCGCGCCGCCCGCAGAGCAGCCTATGACGCACAGCGCCAGAGTCTTCGCGCACTGTCTGTGGAAGAGGAGGATGGCTTCGGCCCACTGCTGCTCCGCCATGTTAACCACCGGATCTCCGCATATTTGAAAGCAGTGTATCCGGATGCCACATGGGAGTGGCGCAGCCCAGAGCCGGAGAAGCTGATCCTTCACGGCGGTACAGGCCGTATCACCATCTCTGGTATTCCCGACTATGATCAGGCGGAGGTGACCTTTGACCAAAAGGCCAACTTCTCCTGCTCACTGCTGAAGGTCACACCTGTGGTACAGAGTGCGGCGGAGAACGGCACCTCCGAGAAGCTGCCTGCTCCGCCCCGTGAGATCGATCCGCAGGTCTGGTTCGAGCAGCAGGGACGCAAGGTTCTGGATGATCTGATCTACGACCTCAACTCCCGTGGCTATAGCAGCCTTGTCATCAAGGACAACGGTGACATCTGCATCCGTCAGGGTGACGTAGAGAAAGCGCAGACCTCATTCAAAAGCCTGCCGGAGAAGCATTACTGGCCCCGGCTCCTGAAGGTGTTCGAGCGTGAGGGCATCGCCGCCAGCATGACGGATGATGCCATCGCGCTGAACTGGTAAGGAGGGTGCTGCCATGAAAACAGGCTTAACCCTGGAGCAGCTTGCCGCGGAGATCACCCGGCAACAGAGCGCCAAAGAGGATTATGTGGTCAATACCGGCAATCTTCGTCTGGAAAGCTATGGTCCCGATCTGACACTTCGCGTGCTGGACAGTGACGGCGCAGACCGTATCGAACCGCTGGAGATCGGGGACATCGCCCACCGGCAGATCGGTACGCATCTGAGTATCCCTGCCAAGTACTATGAGCGAATGCGCAGCGAAGACCCCGGACTACTGGCACACAATGTCAACACGTGGCTGGAGCGGACACCTGCCCAGCGCATGATCCGTGTGCTGGACGGTAAGGCACGTGCCTACCTCAGCAATCGTTATCTGCGTATGGACAACTACAGTATCGCCTCAGCGGTGCTGCCCATCCTGGCGGAGATCCCCGATGTGCGCATCGAGAGCTGCCAGATCACCGACTCCCGCATGTATATCAAGGCGGTCAATCCCCGTTTACAGGAGGATGTGACGCCGGGTGACACAGTGCAGGCCGGTGTGGTCATCAGCAATAGCGAGGTGGGCTTAGGCTCTGTCAACATCCAGCCTCTGATCTACCGATTGGTATGCAGCAACGGTATGGTGGTCAACGACGCCGCCACAAAGCGCAACCATATTGGCCGGGCAACGGATGCGGAGGAGAACTTCCAACTCTATTCCGAAAAGACGCTGGCTGCAGACGATCACGCTTTTCTGCTGAAGGTGCAGGACACTGTCCGTGCCGCCGCAGAGGAAGCGCGGTTCGCTCAGGTGGTGGGCATGATGCGGGAGGCTGCGGCCGTCCCCATGAACACCGCAGATGTACCCGGTGTTGTGAAGCTGGCCAGCAGACAGTTCGGCCTTACGGACTCGGAGGGTGAGGGCATCCTGCAACATCTGATCGAAGGCCATGACCTGAGCCTGTACGGTCTTTCCAATGCGGTAACACGGTACAGTCAAGACGTAAGCAGCTATGACCGCGCCTCGGATCTGGAGATCATCGGCTACAACATTCTGGCAATGCCCAGAAGTGTGTGGTCGCGGCTGAATCAGGTATCCGCGGCGTAATGTGAAAAAACAAAAAAGATAAAATGGAGGATCAAAAAATGAGTTATCCTGAAACTACTACGATGGCAACTGCCAGTGCATTCAACCTTCCCACCATGGCCGGTCTTGATTTCGGCAACGATGATCTTGCCGACGATATGGAGGGCTTGACGCTCTCATTTCCCAAGGTCAAGATCCCGTCCGGCGGCGCACTGCAATTCGAGCTGCCTACCGGCGACCCGGAGAATCCGGAGTATACCCGGTTTCTGCAGGGCGTTATCCTGTATCACCATGCCAGTGGCGCGTATTGGCCCGAGGGCTGCGAATACGATGATAACACCGCCCCTCTGTGCTCCACCGTGGACGGAAAGCAGGGCTACGGTACACCCGGCGGCGCCTGCGCTGCCTGTGAGCTGAACCGTTACGGGACGGCAACAGACGGAAGGGGGAATGCCTGCAAGAATATGCGTATTCTGTATCTTCTGCAGGACGGTGACTATATCCCGCTGCAGCTCTCTCTGCCGCCTACCAGCCTGCGACCGTTCAATGATTTCATGAATGCCGCCTTTGTGGCCCGGCGCCGTCCGGCATGGAGCAGCGTGGTGCAGATCGGCTTGAAGCGCGTGGACAACGGCAACAACACCTACAGCGTGGCGACCTTCCGTAAGGTGGAAGATCTCCAGCCTGAACAGGTGGGCGAGTTCCGCGCCTTTGTAGAGTCGTTCCGCCAGCAGGCGAAGGAGATGCTGAAGAACCGTGCGGAGCTGTCTGCCGCCCGTGAGGGTGAGGAGGACCAGTATGCCACCGCAAACACCGAGTATGCTGTTGCCGACAGCGGCCAGCATTTCTGCATTTCCGGTGCGGATGTGATCGATGGCGAGCGTGAGGAGCTTCCCTACTAAATGAACCTGTCAGACCTTATAAGGATCTGAAACATGTGAAGAGCCGCAGTCTGTGTAAAACACAGGCTGCGGCTCCCGGCATATAGGAGGAACTGTAATGAATGAAAATACCCCCATGACCCCGGCGCAGCAGTTATTTGCGGAGGAGCATCACAATCTGGTCTATGCTTTTCTCAATGAGAAGAAGCTGCCGGAGGATGAGTATTACGATGTGGTGGTCTTTGGCTACTTGCAGGCAGTCATGGACTATACCACGCAGGGTGAGTCCAGCCGTTTCAGCTTCGCCACCATTGCATGGCGCAAGATGGAGAGCCGACTGGCAGACCACTTCCGCCATCAGGCATCTACCAAGCGTGCAGCACCGACGGTCAGCCTCAATGCTGTTATGGACGATGCCGGCCTGTCTCTGTCCGATATGCTCTCCGCAACGGATGAGAGCTTTCTGGAGATGGAGATCGGACTGCTGTTCCACGATCTGGGCCGGCATATGCCCCGCCGTGATATGAACGTACTGCGGCTCAAGGCAGATGGCTACGGTACGCGGGAGATCGCGCAGAGGGAGAATACCACCGTGCACATGGTGCGGAGTATTCTCAAGTGCGCCTATTAGATCATTCGCAAGCTGTTTTTCGATTCGGATAATGATCGCGCTTTTCACGACCACACAGGTCGAAGGAAGGAGAAAGAAAATGAATAAGAAGCAGGTCATTCTTACCGGCCGGTTGGCCGCACCGCTCTGCGAGGGCAGCCGTGCATGGATACGCCATCATAGCGGTCTGGTCTGCACCTCACGGGTCGTCCGTATCCAATCTCTCACTGACCGAAAGGCCGTTTTTGAGACCATGAACTCCATGTATCATGTGTCCTTGGAAACGTACCCTTTTGTGATGGAGCTGCCGGAAGCGATGTGCGCATAGTATGACGAATGGTATAGGAGGGCGGCAAAAAATGCCGCCCCCCTATACCTCCATCTCCCAGTATAATGGGTATAATGGGATCGAAGGAAGCTAACACACCGATTTATGCGACGGTAAAGTCCAGTGTAAATCTATGCCCCTTCCCCCGATACCAAACGTGTTAATCGAAGCAGCACAATAAGAATAAATGCGGAGAGGCACCGCTGAGTTGTTTGACGACAGTTCAGCGGTGCTTTTGTTTTTGTAGGAGGACTTTTAATTATGGGATTACTCGATAAATTGGAGCAAGTTGAGATCAAGGCGGATTCCCGCCTGCCGGAGGATGACCTGATGTTCTGCGAAACCCAGCAACAGGCGTATGATGAATCCTGCCGTGCGCTCCGTGAAATACGCCAACAGTGGAAAAAAGCGATTCAGGCGCAAAGAGACCTGCTCGGCATAGGGCAGGATGGGTCGCTGCCCTACTTTGGGAGCAATTACCGGTTCGGGATAACGGATCTGAACCGAGAACTGGAGAAGTTCCACAGTAGGTTCATCTCTGAGCTCACACAGCATTTCAATGAGAAATATAGCGTAACGATCTCAACGGATGCCATCAAAGAGCATCTGATCCCCGCAGAGCCGGACCCGTATAGGTGCGATATGGATACGAGCAAGGAGTATCATCGCAATCTGCGGGCTCTTTCGCTGCACTATGAAGATGTGGTTGACCAGATGTTCATACAACTGGACGGACTCAGCTTCGTAGAACGTGCTTTTCAGGAGCTGCGTACCAAATGCCATAAGGCGGCATATTGGAGTAATAGCAATGCCGGTTACGATAGAAAAGGAGATACGCTTCGTTTTGGCGGATACTTTTGCAGTTGCGATGAACGATGGGGCCATGAAGAGTGGAGGCTTGCAGAACGTATGCAGGACATTTTTACCGCTGTAGCACACTATGAGACCAATACATTTGGGCGCTTTCCCGCAGGCTTTTCCGAGCTGCTGGGGTACTCTGACGTATCCACATCGCAGTTCCAGTTTCCAACCTGCCAGAAGCTCGTGCATCTGCGTATGTTCAAGAACGGACGTGTGGATCTGAAGTTCAAGACCGCTGCTCTGGCAAAGGAGTTTGCCGAAACGTATCTTGACTATTCATGCTGAGGTGTCGTCATGAAGTATACACCCTCGACAGAATCGATCCCCCAGAGCAGTCGCAGAGCAGTTAACGAGAAGCTCCTGTACCTGATCGACAACAACTGCTGCGAAGCGTATGGTATCACGAAGCAGGATGTTTTTCAGGGTTATACAGGGGATGGGGGCCTGCACGGGCTTTCCCGGAAGAACTATCGGAGCTACCATACATACAGTGAGGCAAAAAAAGAACTGGAAAACGGCCAGTTCTTTACACCGCCCGCCTTGTGTCAGTTCGTGGCGGATTGCCTTCGACTGGAAGAGGACGATCTGGTAGCGGACCTCACCTGTGGGATGGGGAACTTCTTCAACGTAATGCCGGTGGAAGCCAATGTCTACGGCTGTGAATTGGACACCAAGGCATTCAAGGTGGCGTCATATCTTTATCCGGAGGCCAATCTGGTTAATAAGGATATTCGCAATTATATGCCGCAGGTACGCTTTGATTATGTGGTAGGCAACCCGCCCTTCAACCTGCAATGGATGGCTGAGAATGGAAAGGAGTATCTATCGCAGCTCTACTATTGCTTGAAGGCTGCCCAATTCTTGAAGCCGCTGGGAATCCTGGCTTTGATCGTACCCAACTCATTTCTGGCCGACTTGTTTTCGGACAGTTCAATGATTCGGAAGATGGAGGCACAATTCCGGTTTCTTGGTCAGATCCTGTTGCCGGATGATACCTTTGCGCAGATGGGTGTTTCGCGCTTCCCAATAAAGCTGCAGTTCTGGCAGAAGAAGGGCGTGGATTCCGAAACACCGGCTCGCTATCACACAGGAATGGATAACGATCTTTCCGGCGGCATCTATGCTGGTGCAGCACAAGCGATCCACATGTCGCTGCTGCAAATGCCAAAGGCCATGCTGAAGGAAAATCGCGCCAAGATCCTGCGGGAACTGGCAAAGGAGCGTCAAACCTCTGCATCGTTTACTTATACGGTAGAGAAGATGCTGTACCAAATCAGGATACATCCGTCTCTGAAAGATCGGTATGCCCAATGCTGCGCGTATCTGCATCGGTTCTATACGGAGACACAGCCGCCAGAGATGCGATATGAGGAATGGTGCAAACGGCGGTTGACCGAGGCGAAGGTGCTGCATTATCTTCGTCAGACACTCAGACGTCAGAACCGGCAGCCGGAACGTGATGAGATCCACCTTGTCAAGCGGGATTATTCATTCGCCTATAAAGGGTATAGTGCCGCAGTGCGACGCCGCATGAGTGAAGAGCTGCGCCAACCTATCCCGGTCTGTGAAGCAGTGCTGCGCGGTGAAACACTCCCTGGTTACGAACGGCTGCTGCGTAAAAAGCGGCATGAATACCTGATCCAGAGCCAGCCTTTTCAGGAAATGACCCCGGACACGGGAATTGGGAAATGGTTGGATGATTTCTGGTTATGGGATGCCGAGAACGAGGAGGAGATCCTGCTGAACGATACCCAACTCCACGACCTGAATCTTGCTCTGCAAAAGCGTTATACGCTGCTGCAATGGGAACAGGGTTCCGGTAAGACGCTGGCTGGCATTGCCTATGGGAAATACCGCATGGACGGACAAGGGTATCGTAACACCTGGGTCATTTCATCGGCCATCTCTATCCGCAATAACTGGAATGTGGTGCTGCCCAACTATGACGTGTCGTATGTGTTCGTGGAACGGCTGAGGGATCTGGAGCGGATCAAGCCCGGCGACTTTGTGCTGATGACCTTTAATGCGCTGTGCAAGTATCGCAGGCAGATCAAAAAATGGCTGAAGATCCATAGCCGCAAGACCTGTCTTGTACTGGATGAAAGCGATGAGATATGCAATCCGTACAGCAGCCGTGCCAAGGCAGTGCTGTCCTGTTTCAGACGATGCCAATCAAAGCTGCTGACCACAGGAACCAGTACCCGGAACAACATCTCTGAGTTCGCACCGCAGATGGAATTGCTTTATAACAATTCCATCAATATGCTATCCTGCTGCCACACCATCTATCACTATGATAAGGACGGCACGGCGACACGAGAGACTAACCCGTGGTACGGTCAACCGATCCCGGCCTATCGTCGTGGCTACACGCTGTTTGCCAATTCACATCTGCCGGAGAAAATCACTGTATTTGGTGTCGGACAGCGTACACAGGACATCTACAATGCAGATATTCTGCGCGATATCCTCGCCAAGACAGTGATCACCCGTACCTTTGAGGAGGTCACCGGGAAGGACATCAAACGTATCCATCAAGAACTCATTCCGTTTTCAGCGGAGGAGAAGGCCGTATGGGTACAGGCGGTCAAGGAGTTCCATACCATGCGCCAGAAATATTTCACCTCAACGAATAACGCGAGGAAAGATGCCATGCTGCGGATCATCCAGCAGATCACGCTTTTGCTGCGGATCAGTGCCGCGCCTAATACGGTTTCGGAGTATAGCGGCGAGCTTCCCGGGAAGCTGCGGAGAACGATCCAGCTTACCGGCAGCTGGGCAGAAGAGATCGTGGCCATAGGCGTCCGCCATACCGTGGTGCTGGACGCCTATGCGGCAGCTTTGCGGGAAGCGTTTCCCAACCGGCCACTTTTCATTGTGACCGGCGCGACGACTACCTTTGCGAAACGCAGGGCATTACGGCAAACACTCCGCGAGAGCGGAAACGGTATCCTGCTGTGTACGCAGCAGAGCTTGCCCAGTTCAGTCAACTTCGAGTTCGTCAACAAAGTCATCATCCCGGAGCTGCACTATAACAACT
>OHBE01000855.1_pt1 | contig 30741 bp, 28 predicted proteins | sample 1577231 | NCBI WGS metagenome assembly OHBE01 (sample SAMEA3541506, study PRJEB24748) | human gut metagenome | biome: human gut; feature: human-associated habitat; material: faeces | place: China | collected 2012 | reverse complement strand
CAGACTGTAAATCTGCTGCTTCTAGCTTCGGTGGTTCGAATCCATCACTACCCACGAAAAAAGCATCTTCGTTCTGAAGATGCTTTTTTTATGACTTTATTTTTCTTCTTTGAGATGTTCCTCCAATGTTTCTATATAATCCAAAAAAACTTGTTCGCCTTTTGGTTCTATCGTACAGGACTTCCGTGGACAATTGCCAAAGAACGCACGCATAGTAGTAATATAACCTTTTTGTTCGAATAGTTCTAACTGCTCGTTCATTTCTTCATCGGTTGCACCAGTTTGTTCGCACAGATAAAGAAACGCCACCTCTCTGTTTGTCATTAAGATTGACATTACCGAAAGCCTCAACTTGTTCTGAAGAAATGAGTCTAATGGCTGCTTCATACTTTCGTCCCCCTCTTTCTATAAGAAATATCAGTGCTATCAGTAAAGGAGTCGAGAAGTATAAATAGTAAAAACAAAGGAAACAAAATCTTTTCTCTTGTAGCAAGTTCAAAGTTTCCTTCTATAATCAGAAACATTCCATAGTATATTAAAAAAATATAATAACCAACACTCATAGTATTAGAACGTTCAACAGTTCTAAGACACAAACCAGCCAAAGCTATGCCGAAGACCGTAAAACCAAATGAAATTAAATGATTTTCATCTTTCGGAAATGCCGATAAAACAACTGTAAAAAGAGCAATACAAGTCCATGCAGTAAGGATTCTGCGCTCTACTATATTATAAGTAGCAAGCCGTTTCTTCTTTATAATGTATGTAAAGCCGAATGTACTCCAAGCAATTAAAGGAGCAATGCTATACAAATAAGTTATCCACGAGCCGACAAAGTAGCTCATAGCATAAAGAACGAGTGTTAGAGCAGACCAAACAGCAATGAATCGTGGTAATTTCGAGTTGATACCATCGGTGCTTTCAATTGCCTTTTTAATAGTAGCAATGCTTTCAGCTACCCCCATTTCCTTCTCTTGGGTGGTTTCGTTGCTTGGTTCTTTCATCACTTTCTCTGTGTCTTCGGTTATATTTTCCATATTCATAGAATTTATTTAAGACTACAAAGATAACAATATTTAAAAGATAAACCGACAAAATAAATTACAAATTCATATTATTTAAGAATTGCAACCCTATACTATTATCGCTTATTTAACAAATAAATAATTTTATTTGCAAGTATCGGAAAATAGCCGTAACTTTGCTAATCTAAACCAAAAGTTATGAAAAATAGGCTCTTATATTTTATCTTGGCATTGCTGCTAATAACATCGTGTGGTAAAGGAAAGGGGAAATCGTCAGGCGACAAGGCTTCAGACGCAACTCCAACAATGGTAGAACGGATACAAAGAAGTGCTCGTTTATACACCTCAGAGTATCACATACATAAGATAATTACACACAAAGACAAGGTGAAAGCAAACGGAAAAATCCTTGGAAGCAAATTCTCAACGAACTTGCCCCTTGGCGAACGCCGTGTAGCCATACCGATGGACGCTATTGTAAAGGCTTATATCGACTTTTCAGACTTTAGCGAGAAGAATGTGAAGAAAGACGGTAAAGGCAAAATAACAGTCATACTGCCCGACCCTCGCATCGTGCTAACCAGTACAAAAATAAACCATAAGGAAATGAAACAATACGTTGCTTTCCTTCGACGCCGTTTTTCCGACGCCGAACTGACGAGTTATCAGCAGCAAGGAAGACAACAAATTATAGACGCAATCGGACAAATGGGTATTATAGAGCATGCACAAGAGAATGCTGCAAAGCAACTTATACCGATGCTGACAATGTTAGGATATGCTGAAAAAGACATAACCATCAGTTTCCGAAAGCGGTTTACAATGGAAGAAATTACACGATTTATTGAAAACTCAACTACTCAGACCAATGGAAAAGATAATTAATATCATACAGGACTTCATTCGTAGCAAAGGCAAACAAATTTGGTGGTGGGCACTCGGCGCATTGCTAATCATCGTTGGTTGCATTTTATTCCTGAAATGGCTCGGCAAAGCCAACACTGTAAGTATAGGTACAGACCAACGAATAGATATTACATCTCAACAAATATCTTCTATTGAAAGTATCGGACAATGGGAATTTCTTGCCATTAACGATGAAGAGCTCGTTGATACAATAAAGCATCGTTTCTTAGCCGACAAAGAATTGGTGCGCATTTACCATGGTACACTGCGTTTAGGAGTAGACCTTCACAAGGCAAAACCCAAATGGTTGCGCATAGAAAACGACTCTATCGTGGTGGCAACACTGCCCAACATTGACCTGTTAGACCGTAATTTCATTGACGAAGCACGCTCTGAATCGTTCTTTGAAAAGGGCAAATGGACACCCGAAGACAGGGAAAGGCTCTACAATATAGCCTATCAAAAAATGCTGAAACGCTGTTTCACTAAAGAGAATATAGCAGCAGCGGAGAGCAATGCACAGCAACAATTCGAGAAAATGCTAAGGGCTATGGGATACAAACATATACGAATAGAATTTGAAAAGACAGACAGCACAAAGATAAAGGATTAACAATAAAGAACGTTTAAGAGGTAAAAAGATGTATTCAAACTTAAGGCCGTACTACACACACTACAAATCGCTGACACAATTAGGCCTGCCCATCATCATCGGACAAATAGGAACCATCATTCTTGGACTTGCCGATACGCTTATGATTGGGCAGCACAGTACAACAGAACTGGGTGCAGCAGCTTTTGTAAACAATATGTTTGTATTGGTTTTAGTGTTCGGAATGGGCTTTGCCTATGGCTTGACACCTATCGTTGGTTCGCTTTTCGGACGTGAGGAAAATAACAAGATAGGCGGAATGTTCAAGCAGGCACTCCTTTTGAATACACTATTGGCAGCTTTGCTCGTAGGAATAATGTCGCTGCTCTATATTAATCTTGGCAATTTAGGGCAACCTGAGGAGTTGTTGCCGCTGATGCGACCCTACTTTATCGTAAACCTCATATCGTTACCCTTCGTTTCTTGGTTCAATACCTTCAAGCAATTGTCCGACGGAACAACCGATACGAAGACGCCAATGTGGATTATGCTGGGCGGAAACCTGCTCAACATCGTGGGCAACTACGTTTTAATATATGGCAAATTAGGCTTTCCTGAATTGGGATTGTACGGTGCAGGTATTTCAACAATGTTCTCACGAATGATGATGGCAGTGGTATTTGCCATTATTTTCTTCACATCAAAACGGAACAAAGCATACCATCACGGCTTTTTCACGCAATCTATTAATCGTGCTGACCTTACTTTACTCTTCCGAATAGGCGTTCCTCTAAGCCTGCAAATGGGTATGGAGACGGCAGCTTTCAGCTTAAGCTCTATTATGGTGGGCTGGATTGGTACAAAAGCATTGGCAGCACATCAGGTAATGCTTTCCATTTCGCAGCTTTTCTATATGGTCTATTACGGCATGGGGGCAGCAGTAGCAATTCGTGTGAGCTACTTTACAGGACAACGCGACTACAAAGCGGTGCGCCTTTCCTCGTCGGCAGGCTTCCATCTCATTATGTTGATTGCCTTCATAGTAGCTATTCCCGTATTCATTTATCGCAACAGTATGGGGGCAATCTTCACCGATAGCGAGGAAGTTTGCAGTATGGTGGCACAGCTTATATGGCCATTGATAATTTATCAGGTAGGTGATGGTTTACAATGTGCATACGGAAACGCCATGCGTGGGCTGTCGTACGTGAAACCTCTCGTACCGACATCGTTTGTTTCTTTCTTCTTGATTAGCTTACCTATAGGTTATCTGCTTGGCATTCAGTTTGGTTTCGGACTTCCTGGAATATGGTACGCCTTCCCATTCGGACTGACTGCAGCTGGTTTGCTCTATCAATACTACTTCAACAAGCAACTAAAGAAGTTGAGCGAAAAAGAAAAATAGTTGCTAAAAGCAGATTACATACCTTCTTCTTCCGCCATTTCCAATTCGGTTTTTGGCTTCTCTTGAAGTGTGCTTTCAGCGGCATCGCTTTCGGTATCAATCTGTGCAGACGATGTAATCTTCAGTGCGCCAAGATTGCTAATCATTATATCAATCGGAATAAATTCGTCGCTATTAGGGTCGGGAGAGCCTACACTGGCACCAAACTTTAAGTAATTGCCTTCCACCTTATCGAACATAAAGCCGATGAAAGCACCGTTTCTGCCATACTTATTATCAGTGAACTCCTTGAAATCGCTCTTTTTAAACGTTCGTTTAAAGAATTCGGTGCCATCTGCCCGAGTAATCAGAACCTCTACCTTATTGTCATAATACTTCTTTCCATCGCTATCAGTTATCATAGGCAACTCCTTGTCAGCATGGCGTTGAATGGTAATAGTGTAGAGGTTGCCCAACCATTCCACTTGTTTCTTATATTCGAAATCGGAAAGTTGCTGTGGCTTGTCTGATGGTGCTGCCTGTGGCTTTATCTTAGTTATAATATTATCTGTCTTCTTTTCCTTCTTACACGAGGTTACAGCAACTGTAAGCAACCCGCACAGCAAGATTAATGATATGTTTCTTATAGCTTTCATCTGATAATAATAAATGTATATTATGCAAAAGTACTGCTTTTTCTGAAACCAACCAAATTGCAACCAAAATAAAATACCTACAAACAAAACCGTGAAAGCTATTTTTCGATGTTCCCAAAACAAATATAACAATGTGTAACTATTGGTTCAACAGAAAGTTATTGGGACAGTTGTTTTCCCTTTTCTTGCCTAATGCCGTAACTGAAAATCCCTTTTGTTTTGTAAAGATAATTCCCTTAAAAAAGGATAACTGCGCTTTGGCATTGCGAAAGCGTAGGTTTTGCGTTGCAAAAGAGCCGCTTTTACCGTGTAAAACCTACGCTTTTGGAATGCAAAACAACACGTTTTATAACACATTGACGTATAGACAGTTAGCGAACAACTATATTTGTGAAAAATGTTTACACTATTACGACCTATTTTTAGCCTATATTATAAGGAACACGAGCAAAATAGAGCAGCGACGAAACGGTGCTTTCTGTCTAAAGAAAGTGAAGCTATACGGTTGTTCTCATAATTATCGATTGCTCCAACTACTTTAATTCAAGCGTGATATGGTATAAGCCTGCGTACACTCCTTCTAAGTGCGTGAAGGATACAACAATAGCAAATTTATCGCCCGCCTTATTGTGTTCAGGGTGTTCGAGTACGAAATTACCATTCATAGTGCGATAATCGCCACCGCCAAGTATTTCATAGCCATACGAAAGAGCATCTTCAGCAAGCTGAAGCATTTCTTCTTCCGACCACGTGTAGATATTTATACGCTGCATTGTGAAGCGATTGTCTATACCTACACCCCAAAATCCCATTTGGCGAGGGTGCTTTCCCGTTACAATGTCGCTGCCAGTAGTTTCGTTGTATTGCATATTATAACTGTAAGTCAACTCTTTCTGCGCACCATGTCCTTTTATTACCTGTGCGAGTGTCAGTCCATATTCTGCTCCAATACCATCAAAAAAGTTCATTTCGTTGGTACGTTGGTCATCGCTAACCAATAAATCATACAGAAAAGCAAACTTAAACTCACCTTTAGGACGAGGAATTTCGGCTGTCTTAACTGTATCAGCAACAGTTGTCAGCTGTACTTCTGCAAGTTCGGGTTGCAGTTTGTGATTAATTTCTTGCGCTGTATTCTGCACCGAGTCATTAATTACAGCAAGCGATTGTTCCATAACAAGCTTTTCGTCAGCACGATTACTTTCCACAAATGCGTCCTTACCAGTAGCCTTGTCTATGTACTTATCGGTGCCTCCCATATATTCGTTCACCTTTGTTCCGTTGTTCCAAACTGTTGTATATTCCAGATTTCCATACTCAGAATAGGTGTACGATGTTCCATTCAGCACTCCTTTCGCATAGTTTAGCTTCATACCAACGTTGCCATTATCAAAAAACGACACCGCCCTACCATCAGCTTTTCCGTTGCTATACTGCATTATCGACTCTACCCTGCCCGATTTATAGAAAGTGCGGGCTACGCCAGTAAGCATCGTCTGCTTATCATTGTTTTTACTAATACTTATATAATGCTTTTCTGCATATAGCTGACCACTGATATAATAGTCATAAAACATTTTCTGTCCGCGGTCGTCCACCGCCAACAAACGATAGTAAGCAGCTTCATTAGCATTGTTTACGCCCTTCCAATTGCGATTGTAGAAGATTGCGCCTTGGGGTATATGATGCTTCGCACCCGCTTGTGCCAGTACCGAAAAAGGTAGCAGAAGAAGGGCGAAGAAAAAGAAAAGTCGTCTCATAAATTCTTAAATTATTATGCAAACATACAAAAAAAGTCGAAAACTACGATAGTTTTCGACTTCTTTTTTTCTGTCTTCCATTATCGGCTTCATTGCTTTTAAATGCCCTTCGCCTTGTTCGCAACAAAAACACCGACAAGTATCATGGCACTGCCGACATACGCAATAGGCGTCATGTGTTCGTTCAACACAAGCGCGCTCATTATCACTGTTGTAACAGGATTAAAGTAAATATAGTTCGATGCACGCAATGCACCTAAGCGAGAAATTACCCATGCCCACGCTGCAAAGCACACAAACGAGGCTATATAACAAGGGCAACGCCCAACAATGCAAACACAGAACCTGCAACAAGCGGAAGACTCGCTTTTACACTTTTCAAGAACAACAACGCCAAGACCGTCGTAACCAATGGAGTTGTACAAACAATGAAACTAACGTCGTTTACAACCGCTAACTTCAAGGCATAGTTCTCTGTCAGGAAGTAAAGAGAACTACCGAAGATTCCCAACAGGAATACAATAAGCTCGTCTTTCAACGAGTCGCAGAACAGTTTCTTGGGCGAAATGAACCATATACATACATAAGCCAACAACGTTCGCAGCACATATATTTCCTCTGGCGATAGCCCTTTATCTATCAACACACGGGTATTGACGAACGTTCCACCCCAAATCATCACCACAACCAAAGCAACGATATGGCCGAGAAGCCCGTTCGACTTGATATTAGTAATCTTTCCTTCACTATTCATAGGTGCAAAGGTACACAGGTTTTACAAATATTTAAAGCATATACATAAGAAAAAACAAACCGATAGCTGTATAAAAGAAATATATACAATATTTGTTTGCACATCGGAAATGAGGCTAACCTGCACTGTTACTTTCGTTTCAATACTATCCGTGCTGTGCTTTTCGAGTTGTTTGGCTCTACTCTGACATTATCGGTTAAGTCTTTTACCCACGAATCAGCAGCAAAACGAAGTTTTCTATGTCGCCGAATGAGATACAAAGCAGGCTTATCTTCGACGACAACAGATTCAGCAGAAGAATTTTGCGGAATATCTTTATCATCTTCATCAGTTACGTTTTCATCACGAACATCGTTCGAATCAACTTTCATTACAATCGGTCCACTATAATTGTAATGCTCTCGTGCCGTTTCTATATCAGCATCAATGCAGAGCATTTTAGCACTGTCAATACGAGCCGTACCATTTATTTGCAGGTAATTTTCTGCTGTAACCTGCGCTGTTATAGGTTCTTTCGTTGTTTTAAAACTGAACGTTGGCATCGCATAAGGTTGCCAATAAGCTTTAAGCCACGCATCAAAACCTGGGCAAAAGCTTAAAAAAACAGCCTTAACCATTTCTGTTGGTAAGTTCTTTAGTTCTTCAATAAACTCTTCTTTACTGACATTCTTATTGGGAACCTGCGACTTTAGGAAATCATAAAAGCCAAACAATAAATCTGTTTGGTTTACTAACAGCCACTGTTGTGCTTTCCATTCCACCTTTACAATAGGCTTTATGCGGTTAAAAATCTGCTGAATTTGTTCTATTAGTTGCTTGTCTGCTTCGAATGTGAAGTTATTTGGTGCTGCAATCTTTGTTATATTGAGTTCGAAAGTAGTGCTATCAGCATCTGTTTCCAGTACTTTCAAACTGAAGTTATTATGTAACTCGCCATCAAACATATTCAACGAGAACATAAATTCCACATCGTTAAACAACCAATAAGTACTATGATGCCAATTTAAACTGGCATCATAATCGTAAGAAACATATTGCCCAACAACGAATTGTGGGCAATAATGCTGTTTATCTTGCGCTGCAGATATAAGCGCAATAAGTGAAAATAAGACGAAAGATAATAGCTTTCTCATCTAAAAGCTGCTAATCTTACATTATTACCATAGTCCAATTGTGCTTGTCTTCAATGGTTCCGTACTGTATTCCACGCAATGTTTCGTACAATTTCAGAGACCATGGACCTGGCTTTTCGCCGAAGTTGTAAGACTTTCCTTCCTCTAAATCGTCCAAACGAGAGATAGGTGAGATTACCGCAGCGGTACCGCAAGCTCCTGCTTCCTCGAAAGTTGCGAGCTCTTCTTCAGGTATTGGGCGACGTTCTACCTTCATTCCGAGGTCTTCAGCTATCTGCATCAAGCTCTTATTTGTAATAGAAGGCAAGATAGAAGTAGACTCTGGTGTTACGTAAGTGTTGTTCTTGATTCCAAAGAAGTTGGCTGCTCCGCACTCGTCTACATACTTCTTTTCCTTGCAATCGAGGTAAAACTCCGACGCATAGCCTTTTTCGTGAGCAATCTGGTTGGCTTTCAACGATGCAGCATAGTTACCGCCCACCTTGTAAGTACCCGTTCCTAACGGTGCTGCACGGTCGTAATCGCGCATAATTACATACGGATTTGTAGAGAAACCACCTTTGAAGTAAGGGCCAACAGGGGTAACAAATATCATAAACAGATATTCCGTAGCAGGACGAACACCTACTTGCGCACCTGTACCAATGAGCAATGGGCGAAGATAAAGTGTTGCACCGCTTTCATAAGGAGGTATATATGCTTCATTCAAGCGCACAACTTTCTTCACCATTTCTATGAAAAGTTCGGTTGGAGGTTCAGCCATTACGATACCACGGCACGTGCGTTGCAGGCGGGCAGCGTTTTCTTCAGGACGGAAGACACGCACTTTGCCATCGGGACAGCGGTATGCTTTCAATCCTTCAAAAGCCTCTTGTCCGTAGTGCAGACAAGTTGCTGCCATGTGTATGTTGATGTTTTCGTCTGACGAAACTTCAATTTCTCCCCATTTTCCATCGCGATAATAGCAACGAACATTGTAATCTGTCTTCTGATACCCGAATGAAAGGTTCTCCCAATCTATTTTTTTCATAATCTTAAATTTTGTGCCTTGCTTCCAATCCGTCCCATAAAGGTTAGTTTGAAGTTTGGCGGTTAGTAATTGTTTTATAGTTTATAATTCGTTGTCTAATTTGGTTTTATTTTGTTTCAAGCAGTTTCTTTATTTCCTCGTCGGTGTGTGTCAGCTTGTCCTTACACACCTTTATCAATCCTTGTGCCTTCTTTAATTCGCTTGCCATAGTATCTATGTCCATGTCGCCACGTTCCATTTTGTCTACAATAGCTTCCAATTTTCCAAGTGCTTCTTCGTATTTCATACTCTATTTCGTAAATTTCTATTTCGTTACTACCGACGTTACGCTGCCCTTTTCAAGGCGTGTCGTAATCTCATCGCCTGCTTCCAACTCATTGGCATTGCGCACTATGTGTCCATTCTTATAAGTTAAACTGTAACCTAAACGCAACATTCGTTCTGGATTTACGGCATCGACACGCTGCGCAATCAGTTGTAAGCGATGCTGTTCTGCCATCAGTTTCCGTTCAATGGCTGGGGCTATCTTACCCGAAAGCAACTCTATGTTCATTCGTTGTTGCTGCAAATGCAATCCTGTACGTTGCAAAAGAGCGTGCCAATAGTCGTCCAAGCGTGCCTCTTCCCTGTTCCGTACCATTGAAAACAGTATGGGAATGTGGGTTGAAAGCTGTTGCAGACGCATTTTCTCGTGTTGTATCTTGCGTTCCACTGCACGATGAATAGCCACTTGAGCCTGCTCTATGCGATGCAATGTATTTGCCAAATGCTCTATCAGAAATGCCGCCGCTGCCGTTGGTGTCTTCGCTCTTGTGTGTGCCACCATATCGAGAATGCTCTCGTCGCGTTCGTGTCCGATACCTGTTATAATAGGTAAAGGAAAGTTTGCCACATTCTCTGCCAATACCAACGTGTCGAAACCGCTAAGGTCGGCAGTAGCTCCACCGCCACGAATGATGACCACGCAGTCGAATTCGTCTTCCCGTTCGTTTATCTCATTCAACGCCGCAACAATGCTTTGCTCTACTTGTTCGCCCTGCATAATTGCTCCGAAGAGTTCCGTTTGAAAGCCAAATCCATACTCATTGCCGTGCAACTGGTTGCAAAAGTCGCCATATCCTGCTGCCGAAGCTGAAGAAATAACGGCAATGCGTTGCGCAAACAAAGACAGGTGCAAATCTTTCTGCAAGTCGAACACGCCTTCTGCCTTCAGCTGAGCGATGATTTCGTGGCGTTTGCGTGCCATATCGCCCATTGTGTATTCGGGATTAATATCGTCTACTATCCACGAAAAGCCATACTGCGCATGAAACTGGGCGTGCACTTGCACCATTACCTGCAAGCCTTCACGAAGCTGTACGCCTGCGACACGTTCGAAATGTGCCCCTATAAGCGACCACGATGTGCGCCAACACTTTGCCGGTGCACGTGCAATGGGTGTGTTTGTACGTTCGTCTTTCTCTATCAGTTCCAAGTAAAGATGCCCCCTACTCTCTCTTGCTTCCGAAACTTCTGCTTCCACCCAATACGATTGTGGCATAGCAGTATTGATAAGTTCGGCAACCAAAGAGTTGAGTTCGTATAACGTCAGGGCTTTCTCCATATCTTTACTATCCTTTCAATCGCAAAGATAAGAATAAAATCGGAATAAAGCTATAATGGGTATAAAAATTTTTTATTTTTACAATATAGCCTTTATTCTTACATTATAGAAGACTATGAAAGCGTTTCTATTTTATTTCAACAACTCTGCACGCTTAACAATGCTACTTCTACGAAATCAACAAAAGGGTGTGGAAACAATGTGTTTTATAAGCGAGAAAAAGGCAAAAGTATTGTAAATATTTTTCGCAAACGAATCTATCACATAACCTCCTCGCTATCAATGCGTTGCAAAACCTATTGTTTTGCATTCCAAAAGCGGCTGTTTTGCACGGTAAAAGCGTAGGTTTTGCAGCGCAAAACAGCCACTTTCGCAACGTCAAACCGCAGTTATCACTTTTTAACAATATTATCTTTACAAAATCGTAGCTTAAATGTAGGAGTGCTATTCGTTGTTTTCATCGTATTTACGCTGCTTTTTCTTCTGTGTAGGAACGTGATGAATCACGCCCTTACGTGCCAGTGTGCATTATAATTTCCCTCAACAAGCAACAACTGCCCCACAGCTTTATTCATCGAAACCAAGCCAATGGCATTAGTATTTCGCAAAGATTTGCTGGAAAAACACGATGCGAAGAAGATTGCGGGCACTTACAATGCGCTGGGCTTGCGCCTGATAGGCAGGGCAAGCAAGCAGCTGTTCCACGTTGGCACTGTAATAGGTGCTGTCCGTAACACCCTCTTTCAGCAGGTTGTTGCCCAAGCACATATACTTCGTGTTGCGGAAAGCAAAGGGTGCAAGCGTAGCCAATATGTCGTCGTGGCTTCCCCAACGGTTGGTCATACTGCGATGACTTTCTTTGCGAAGATAAGGTGGCAGGTAGATATAGAGCGGTACGGAACGCTCCCAACGCTTGTTTACCTGTGTGTAATCAATAATAGAGCGCACGTTGTGGTCGCCCGATATGATGACAATCGTGTTTTCGGCAGCCTTCGATTGCTTGAATTTATCGAGGAAATTGCCTAAGGTTTTGTTGGCATAACGAAAACCTGTGATGTACTTTTGCAACACTTCGTGGTTCTTTTCGGCAAAGCACACATTATTATAATAATCGTCTGGCACTGCCTTCAGCTGAACATCTTTGGGAAATTCGAACGGTGGGTGGTTGGTTGTAGTCATACACAGCATCATTTGCGGTTTAGCTGTCTGCTGGTCTAAACGTTCTTGTATGCTGCGGAAAAGATGGTGGTCGAACACTCCGATGCTGTTATATTCGTATTCAGGGTGCTGCTCTTCCAGCGTGAACTTACCCGTAACCTTCGTGAACTGTTGGTGTTTCAGTGCTTCGGCACAGTTTTCCCACGCTACGTCCATACCTGAAATAAACTCCGTGGTATAGCCACTTTCGTTAAAAGGCAACGCTACCGACGACGGCAAGCAATGGAAACGATAGGGCGATGAGAAGAAACGAGGAAACGGAACACTGCTTACGATATTCTCAATAGAAGCAATTGTGCCGTTGCCTACCGACTGGAAATTGCGAAAGAGCAAATCTTCTTTTAAATGGCGGCGCATTCCAAGCAGCATATCGCAGCGGCGACTGTCTAAATTCATCAGGTAGTTGCTCCAACTTTCCTCATAGATTATCAGCACATTGGGCTGTTTGTGCGTCATCGTATCGGGCACAGTGCGGAACAATGCCGTGCGCAGTGCAGCCAAAGTGTCGCCCTGCAAACGTATCGTATCCGAGTTTGTGTAAACGTTTATGGCTTCCTGCAACGATTTGAACTTATATTCGGAGAGCAAACTCCCGATGCTACGAAAGGCAAAAGCGTTTTTCTTTTCCTTCATTGCCTTCTTCAACATATAGGCGGCGTTGGGCACAAGGTCGTTAATCTGCTTACTGCTTGACACAAACGAGTCTTCTACCTGCAAGGGGAAACGCCATACCGAACCACGAAGGCATACCACTTCGGCAACTAAAAACAGAACGACAAGGGCGATGATTTTGCGGTTTACTGTCAAACTTGCTTGCTTGTTTTCACAGTTCAATGTACCTTTTGCAATCTTCTGGGCAAGTATATAGATGACAAAACTTGCCAAGCATACCGCTGAAAGATAGAGTATGACGTGATATTCTTCCCAAATGGTTTGCAGCAAACTCAACGGATTCTCATTGAAAAAGTCGAAGAAGGTAATGTTGATATGCGAATGGAAATTGCTGTAAAAGCCTATATCAACAAGCGCAAGTATGAGGAGGGCGATTTCGAGCACCACATAATAAGTACTGATAAACCTCGACAACCTGCCTGCTACACTTCTGTTGCGCACGAAAAGGCATATCAAAACAACGAGAAAAGGCAGAATGGCAACGTATGCAGCGACTTGGAGGTCGAAACGCAATGCGTTGAAAGCTGCAAAAGGCAACGACTTTGCATACGCTTCAAAAGTGGTAAAGGGCACAAAGCAGACAGCAAAAAGCAATCTGACAATGAAGAAAATACCCACTATAACAAGCGTATGTTTTAGTATTTCAATTAGTTTTGCAGCGAAATAATTCATCATTTATAGCTTTTAGACTTTAAAAAATCGGGTGCAAAGATATTATTTTTCTACAAAACGGAAAAGAGAATAAAACAAAAAAAGCAAATAATAAGATATAAAAACTTTGTGGATTAATGTTTATTTCTTATTTTTGCATATCAATAAAAGAACTATTCTATTTTATAAATAGGAAGACTCTGGAATTTGATTGAATTAAACTGAAAAAGCTTTTAAAGCTATAGATTTATGAATAATATCTTTCGTGGATTAGGAATAGCATTGGTAACACCATTCAAACAGAATGGGGAGATAGATTACGATGCCTTAGAAAGACTGATAGAATACCAAATAGAAAATGGTGCCGACTTCTTTACCATTTTAGCAACAACAGGCGAAAGTCCTTGCTTATCGGCAGAAGAGAAAAACGAACTCACAAAAACTATTGTCAAGATAGTAGGCGGACGTGTGCCTATACTGAAATATTGCGGTGGCAACTACACTGCTGCCGTTGTGGAAGAAATAAGACAAACCGACTGGAAAGGCATAGACGGCATTCTCAGCATTTGCCCCTACTACAACAAACCGAGCCAAGAAGGACTGTACCAACACTTCAAAGCCATTGCAGAAGTAAGCCCACTGCCCATCGTATTATATAATGTGCCAGGACGCACAGGCGTGAATATGAAGGCGGAAACTACGGTGAGAATTGCTACCGACTTTCCAAACGTCGTGGCAATAAAGGAAGCTGCGGGCAGTTTGGAGCAGGTAGACGAAATCATAAAGAACAAACCGAAGCACTTCGAAGTGATTAGTGGCGACGATGCACTGACGTTCCCGATGATTGCCAGTGGTGCAGCAGGCGTTATTTCAGTTATCGGCAATGCACTGCCAAAAGAGTTCTCGCGTATGATTAGGTTAGAGTTTAATGGCGAATACGATGCCGCACGCATTATTCACCACCAATTCACAGAACTCTACAAACTACTCTTCGTAGACGGAAACCCAGCAGGCTGCAAGGCTTTGCTGAACGATATGGGAATGATAGAGAACGTGTTGCGACTGCCACTTGTGCCCACACGCATCGAAACAAAACAGAAAATGAACGATATACTAAAAAAGATGAGACTTCATTAAGAAGCCTCATCTTTTTTTATCATGGTATTTTTACATTATTAAAACAACGCTGCAGGAATGGTTATCTCGCCTGCAATGGATTTATTCATATACTTACGCACCATTTCGTGGTCGCTGTATTGCGCCTGAAGGAGCATAAGTTTGGTTAGCGCAGCTTCTACCGTTGTATCGTAACCGCTGATAACACCTGCTTCTTTCAGCTGATAGCCTGTGTCGTAACGGTTCATATCGGCTTGACCACTGATACACTGACTCACGTTTACTGTAACAACGCCACGTTGAGAAGCCTCTTTGAGCAAGTTCATCAGCCAAGGAGAATGAGGCGCATTGCCACTACCATATGTACGCATAATGATGCCGCGGAGTTCGGGCGCATCGAATACGTGGCGGACAATGTTCTCTTCAGCCCCGGGAAACAACGAAAGAACAAACACGTTGCTGTCCATTTCAAAATGGGGCACCATTGGTTTGGTGTAATCAGGCGTTAATATGTGGTGCGTTTGGAAATTGAAACTCACTCCTGCCTCGCAAAGATGGGGGAAGTTGAACGAATCGAAAGCGTTCAATTCGTCAGCATTCTGCTTTGTAGAACGGTTGCCACGCAGCAAGTGTCCATTAAAATAAATACATACTTCGGGCACCATTGGAGTACCGTCGTGATGGTGAGCAGCTGCCAATTCAAGACTTGTCATAAGGTTTTCCTTACCATCGGTGCGCAATTGTCCGATAGGAAGCTGTGAGCCAGTAAGTATAACAGGCTTCGTAAGATTTTCGAGCATAAACGACAATGCCGATGCCGTGTAAGCCATCGTGTCGGTACCGTGTAGGATAACAAATCCATCGTAGTTGTCGTACTTATCAACGATTATTCTTACAATGTCTGCCCAGTTCTTCGGAGACATATTTGAGGAGTCGATTGCAGGAACAAATTGATAGGTGTCAATGGCTGTTGGTATCAGCTTAAATTCTGGTACATTATCAGCAAGGTGGTTGAAATCCAAAGGCTCTAAAGCCCCTGTTGCAGGATTACAACCCATTCCAATGGTTCCACCAGTGTAAATCAATAAAACTTTCTCTGTTCTTTTCATGCTCGTATTATACTTTGTGGCAAAGATAGTAATTTATTTTTAGTAATTATCTATTTACTTCCTTCTTTTTTCTTGCTTGCTATTAAATCGTTACATGCTGTTTCTTTCTATAAGCAGGCAAAAGTAAACAAGTGCAGGACTCCAAGATACGACAAACAAAAAGATAGGTGTAAAATTGATACAAATCAATTACTTTGCAGCAACATAATGATAGTAGAATAATTTTTCATTATTATAAAGTATTTTTCTTGCTTCCATTGCAAAAGTCAAGCATTCTTTTGCCGTTCTCAAAAAATAATAGTATTTTTGCAACATAATTACGGTGGAGGATTTATAACGAATAAAACAGGCCACCTCAGCAAAAAAGAAATAACGTTATTGCACTTATTATTTTATGAAGAAATTACTTTTACCCATCATGGTAGTTACCATGATTTTAATGATGGTAGGCTGCGGTTCAAGCAAAGAAGTAGCTTACTGGCAAAACATTGACTCTATTAGCTTGGCTGCATCTAAAGGTTTGTACGATGCCAAGATTATGCCAAAAGACGAATTAACTATTCTGGTGCAGACCACCGACCCACTTACTTCTGAACCATTCAATTTGCGTTCAACAGGACAAACAAGCAGCAAAAACCAAATTACAGGTTATTTGGTTGATAACGATGGTATGATAAACTTTCCTATCGTAGGCAAAATTCATGTTGCAGGACTAACAAAGACAGAATGCGAAGACTTAATCAAGAGTAAAATCCAGCCTTATTTGGCACGTACAGAGAATCCACTCGTATCGGTTCGCACAAGCAGTTACCGTATCACGGTTATTGGTGAAGTGAACAGACCTGGTGTTATTCCTGTGTCAACAGAGAAAATCAGCCTTATTGAAGCATTGGCAGAAGCTGGCGATATGACTATTTACGGAAAGCGCGACAATGTTCTTCTTGTCAGAGAAGACAAAAGTGGCGAGAAACATAAAGTGCGTTTGAATATGAACGATGCAAATATTATAAATTCACCTTATTATTATTTGCAACAAAACGATATTGTTTATGTTGAGCCACATAAGGTAAAAGCAAGAAATACATTCTTCGGAAGCAACACAAGCATATTCTATTCTGTTATAGGTATCACAACATCGCTTGTTTCGCTACTAATTACCATTCTAAGATAATGCTGTTTAGCAGAAGCAAAAGAGAGAATATAAACATTAAACAAATAGAATTAAAGAAAAGAGAAACATACAAATATGTGTGGAATTGTAGGATATTTAGGTAAAAAGAGACAAGTATACCCCGTTCTGATAAAAGGATTGAAAAGACTTGAATATAGAGGATACGACAGTTCAGGCGTTGCACTTATCAATAGCAATGGCGACTTGAACGTATATAAAGCAAAAGGTAAAGTAAGCGAATTAGAGGCTTTCTGCGCTGAAAAAAATATTGAAGGCACTGTCGGTATAGCACATACACGATGGGCAACACACGGTGAACCTTCTTCAACCAATGCCCACCCACATTATTCTGAATCGAAAAACTTAGCCATCATACACAATGGCATTATTGAAAACTACGCAGAAATAAAGAAAAACCTCAAAGACAAGGGTGTTCACTTTGCTTCTGATACTGATACAGAGGTGTTGGTGCAATTTGTTGAATACGTCCAAACAAAGAAAGAATTAGACTTGCTTACCGCTGTTCAGGTGGTTTTAAGTCAAGTTATTGGTGCATATGCCATAGCAATTCTTGACAAGCGTCACCCCGACACAGTGATTGCAGCACGTAAGCAAAGTCCTCTCGTCGTAGGAATTGGTGATGGTGAGTTCTTCTTAGGCTCAGATGCAAGTCCTATTATCGAATATACCGACAAGGTAGTATACCTCGAAGACGAGAATATTGCTGTAATGAAATTGGGTGAGGAACTCAAAATAGTAAATATTCAAAACGAGTCTTTGGCACCTGTAATAAAGAAAGTGGACATTGACCTTGGGCAAATTGAGAAGGGTGGTTACCCTCACTTTATGCTTAAAGAAATATTCGAGCAACCCGAATGCCTTATCAACTGTATGCGAGGACGCATCAATATAGATAACGACAATGTAACTTTAAGTGCCATTATCGACCATAGACAGCGTTTATTAAATGCAAAGCGCATCATCATCGTAGCATGCGGAACAAGTTGGCATGCAGGTCTTATTGGCAAACAACTACTTGAAACATTCTGTCGAATACCTGTTGATGTGGAATATGCAAGTGAGTTCCGTTATCGTAATCCAGTAGTTTCTGCCGACGATGTAGTAATAGCATTGTCACAAAGTGGCGAAACTGCAGACACACTCGCTGCCATTGAATTGGCAAAAGAACATGGCGCATTCATCTACGGAATATGCAATGCCATTGGTTCAAGTATTCCACGTGCTACTGACACAGGTACTTACATTCACGTAGGACCTGAAATTGGCGTGGCTTCAACAAAGGCTTTCACAGGTCAGGTAACAGTTCTTACAATGCTTGCACTCACCTTGGCAGAAGCAAAGGGAGCTATTAAGCACGATAAATACATCGAAGTGGTAAAAGAATTGTCATCAATTCCTGAAAAGATAAAAGAGGTTTTGAAAACCAACGAAGCTATTGCAGACTTGGCTAGAACATTTACTTATGCACAGAATTTCCTTTATTTAGGTCGTGGATTCAGCTATCCAGTCGCACTGGAAGGTGCTCTAAAGCTGAAAGAAATTTCATACATACACGCTGAAGGCTATCCTGCTGCAGAAATGAAACACGGTCCTATTGCCTTGATAGACTCTGATATGCCTGTCGTTGTAATAGCAACACACAACTCAATGTATGAAAAGGTACGCAGTAACATACAGGAAATTAAGGCTCGAAACGGTCGTGTAATAGCATTAGTGTCAAAGGGCGACAAGACGGTTTCGCAGATTGCAGATGCAGTTATTGAACTTCCTGACACAATGGACTGCTTGGAACCGCTCGTAGCAACCATACCGCTGCAACTATTAGCCTATCACGTGGCAGTCTGCAAAGGCAAAGACGTAGACCAACCGCGCAACTTGGCAAAGTCCGTTACAGTGGAATAAAATAGAAGAAAAAGTAACCTTGATAAATGGAGAAGAATATACATGAAGATTGCGGTGTTGCAATGATAAGATTGCTGAAACCGCTAAGCTACTTCAAAGAGAAGTATGGAACTTGGATGTACGGCTTAAATAAGATGTATCTTATGATGGAAAAGCAGCACAACCGAGGACAAGAAGGTGCTGGTATAGCAAGTGTCAAGCTTGAAACACAGCCTGGAAACGAATATATGTTCCGAGAACGAGCCGAAGGAAAAAATGCCGTTACAGAAATTTTTGCCAATATTCACAGGCAATACAAAGACTACACCGAAGCAGAAATTGCTGACGTAGACTTCGCACAACGGCATTTGCCTTTCGCAGGCGAGCTTTATATGGGACATTTGCGTTACTCCACCACTGGAAAAAGTGGCTTATCGTATGTTCACCCATTTTTAAGGAGAAACAACTGGAGGGCTAAGAACCTTTCGTTTTGTGGCAATTTCAATATGACAAACCTCAGTGAGATATTCGAACATCTCACTGATTACGGTCAATGCCCACGCAAATACAGCGATACCTATTTGCTTCTTGAGTTCATGGGACACCGCTTAGACCGTGAAGTAGAGCGCAATTTCCGCGATGCGAAAGCACTTGGATTAGAGAAATTCGATATTACGCACTACATCGAAGACCATGTAGAGATGAAAAATGTCCTACAAACTACAATGCAATACTTCGACGGGGGTTATGCAATATGTGGCGTTACAGGGTCTGGAGAGATGTGTGCCATGCGCGACCCTTGGGGCATTCGTCCTGCATTCTTCTACATGAACGACGAGTATATCGCATTGGCGAGCGAGCGTCCCGTACTCCAGACAACATTCGATTTAACCTGTGAAGACATAAAAGAGCTTCTACCAGGTCAAGCACTCATCGTAAACAAACGTGGTGAAAGCTCACTACACCAAATATTAGAGCCTAAAAGCGATACAGCATGCTCGTTCGAACGCATTTATTTCTCACGCGGTTCCGACCGAGATATATATAAGGAACGTAAGAAATTAGGCGAACAACTTACCGAAAAGGTATTGAAATCGATTGATAACGATACCAACCACACCGTAATTTCTTTTATTCCAAACACTGCTGAAGTAGCTTTCTACGGATTGCTGCAAGGTTTTGAGAAGTGGTTGAACACTAAAAAAGCAGAAGAAATAAAGGCTTTAGGAAGCAATGCAACCGATGTAGAGATAGAAAAAATATTAAGTCAGTCTATCCGTTCCGAGAAAGTAGCATGGAAAGACATTAAGCTACGCACCTTCATTACCGAAAGCAATTCGCGCAACGACTTAGCTTCACACGTCTACGACATAAGCTACGAGAGCATTACGCCCAACGAAGACAACCTCGTTATCATTGACGACTCCATCGTTCGTGGCACCACACTGAAAGAAAGTATCTTGCGAATACTCGACAGACTTCACCCAAAGAAGATTATTATCGTATCAAGTGCACCACAAATCCGCTATCCCGACTACTATGGCATTGACATGCCGCGCTTAGAAGAGTTTTGCGTGTTCGATGCAACCATCGAGTTGATAAAGGAACGCAATATGGAATCGCTCCTTACCGAAGTCTACGAGGCTTGTAAAAAGGAAGTTGCCAAAGGAAAAGGAGAAACCATCAACAACGCAGTCTGCAAGGTTTACGCACCATTTACAGTAGAAGAAATCAATAAAAAGATAGTGGAGATGTTGCGTCCAAAAGGCATGACCACTCCCGTAGAACTTGTTTATCAAAGCATTGAAGGTTTGCACGAAGCCATACCAAACCACAAAGGCGACTGGTATTTTACAGGAAACTTCCCTACTCCTGGCGGAATGCGCCTTGTAAACAAAGCATTCATAAACTTCTACGAACAAGTTTATCACAAGTAAATCAGCTAAATATTAAATCATCAACATACAAATTAAAATGAGGAATGTAACTTTAGTCTTAAATGACGGTACAGAATTTCATGGAAAATCATTCGGATACGACAAGCCTGTTGCGGGCGAAGTTGTATTCAACACAGCAATGATGGGATACCCCGAAAGTCTTACCGACCCTTCCTACGCAGGTCAAATGCTTGTCATGACATTCCCCTTGGTCGGCAACTACGGTGTTCCACCATTTACGATTGAGAAGAATCATATTCCTTCGTTCATGGAAAGCGACAAGATTTATGTCTCTGCACTCATCGTTTCCGATTATACGGAGGAGTACTCTCACTGGAATGCCGTTGAAAGCTTAGCATCATGGCTCAAGCGCGAAAAGGTTCCTGGAATCACAGGCATTGATACACGCGAGCTTACAAAAGTATTGCGCGAACACGGCGTAATGATGGGACAAATCATTTTTGACGACGAAGCTGACAACATTCCTACTGCCCACTATGAAGGAGTAAACTTTGTAGACCTTGTTTCTACAAAAGAAATCATTCGTTACAATGAAGGAGGCGGAAAGAAAGTGGTGTTAGTAGATTGCGGTGTAAAAGCCAACATCTTGCGCGAATTGATAAATCGCAACATCGAAGTAATTCGTGTACCTTGGAATTACGATTATACATCATTGGAATACGACGGACTTTTCCTTGCCAATGGTCCTGGCGACCCAGATATGTGCAGCGATGCAGTAGAGATTATCCGCAAGCAAATGAACCAAAGTACAAAGCCTATATGTGGCATTTGTATGGGAAACCAACTTATGGCAAAGGCTGCTGGTGCAACCATCTTTAAGCTAAAGTATGGTCATCGTGGACACAATCAGCCCGTCAGATTAGTAGGAACAAACCAATGCTACATTACTTCTCAGAACCACGGTTATGCTGTTAATGCAAAGACATTGGGCAAAGACTGGGAAGAACTCTTTGTAAACATGAACGACGGCAGCAACGAAGGAATCCGCCATAAGACAAATCCTTGGTTCAGCTCGCAATTCCACCCTGAAGCAAGTTCGGGTCCGATAGATACGGTATTTATGTTTGATAAATTTGTAGAAGCACTGAAATAATGAAAGACGAATCAATAAAGAAAGTCCTGCTACTTGGTTCAGGCGCATTAAAGATAGGTGAAGCTGGTGAATTTGACTATTCTGGTTCGCAAGCACTAAAAGCACTGCGTGAAGAAGGTGTTTCTACCGTTCTCATCAACCCAAATATTGCAACCGTTCAAACATCGGAAGGCGTGGCAGACCAAATCTATTATCTGCCCGTTCAGCCTTATTTCGTAGAACGTGTTATTCAAAAAGAACGTCCCGATGGTATTCTTTTGGCATTTGGTGGACAAACTGCGCTGAACTGTGGCGTAGAGTTAGACCGTCTCGGCATACTCGAAAAGTATAATGTAAAGGTACTCGGTACACCTGTAAAGGCGATTATGAATACCGAAGACCGTGAACTTTTCGTGCAGCAGTTAGACGAAATCGACGTTAAAACCATTAAGAGCGAGGCTTGTGAAACTGCAGAACAAGCACGCAAGGCAGCTGCGACATTGGGCTATCCTGTTATTATCCGTGCAGCTTACGCATTGGGCGGACTTGGCAGTGGATTTGCCGATAACGAAGAAGACCTCAACAAACTTTGCGAAAAAGCTTTCTCATTCTCACCTCAAGTTTTGGTGGAAAAGAGTTTAAAGGGCTGGAAAGAAATAGAATATGAAGTGGTGCGCGACCAATACGACAACTGTATTACGGTCTGCAACATGGAAAATTTCGACCCATTAGGTATCCATACGGGCGAATCTATCGTAATTGCACCTTCGCAAACCCTTACCAACAGCGAGTATCACAAACTCCGCAAATTAGCAATAAAGATAGTTCGCCATATCGGAATAGTAGGTGAATGTAACGTACAATACGCTTTCGACCCCAAGAGCGAAGACTACCGTGTAATTGAAGTCAATGCACGTCTCTCTCGTTCATCGGCTTTGGCAAGTAAGGCGACGGGCTATCCCCTTGCTTTCGTGGCAGCCAAATTAGGTATGGGCTATGGTTTGTTTGAATTAAAGAACTCTGTTACAAAGACCACATCGGCTTTCTTCGAGCCAGCACTCGACTATGTTGTCTGCAAGATACCACGCTGGGACTTGAGCAAGTTCCGTGGTGTAGACAAGGAATTAGGCTCAAGCATGAAGTCGGTCGGCGAAGTTATGGCTATCGGCCGCAACTTTGAGGAAGCCATACAAAAGGGATTGCGCATGATTGGTCAAGGCATGCACGGTTTTGTAGAGAACAAAGAACTTGAAATCGACGATATAGATGCTGCATTGCGCGAACCTACCGACAAGCGTATCTTCGTTATTTCAAAGGCAATGCACAAAGGTTATACCATTGACCAAATTCACGAACTTACCAAAATCGACCATTGGTTCCTGCACAAGCTAAAGCATATCATTGATGTTGATGAGCAATTAAAGACTTGCAACATCAATACACTCGATAAAAACTTGCTCCGCACAGCAAAGGTATATGGCTTTACCGACTTCCAAATCGCTCGTGCAGTAGGTTTGGAAGACGAAGTTGGCAATATGCACAAGGCTGTCTTGGTGGTTCGCCAGTTACGTAAAAGCTATGGAATCCTCCCTGTTGTCAAGCAAATCGATACGCTTGCAGCCGAATATCCTGCACAAACCAACTATCTTTACGTTACCTACTCGGGCGTAGCTTCTGACATTAAGTTTGAAACCGACCGTAAGAGTGTCATCGTTCTTGGCTCAGGTGCTTACCGCATCGGCTCTTCTGTCGAATTCGACTGGTGTGGTGTACAGGCATTAAACACCATTCGCAAGCAGGGCTACCGCTCTATCATGATAAATTACAACCCCGAAACCGTATCGACCGACTACGATATGTGCGACCGTCTTTACTTCGACGAACTCACATTCGAACGTGTTATGGACATCATTGATATGGAAATGCCACAGGGCGTAATTGTTTCTACGGGCGGACAAATCCCTAACAACCTCGCCATACATCTTGATGCAGAGAACGTTCCCATACTCGGAACAAAGGCAAAAGACATTGACAACGCCGAAGACCGTGCCAAATTCTCTGCCATGCTCAACGATATTGGTGTGAACCAACCAGAGTGGCGTGCGCTGACAAGTATGGCAGACATTCAGGAATTTGTAGACCGTGTGGGCTTCCCCGTACTTGTTCGTCCTTCTTACGTTCTTTCTGGAGCAGCCATGAACGTTTGTTCCAACAACGACGAGTTGGAGCGTTTCCTCCAGTTGGCAGCCAACGTGAGCGAAGACCACCCAGTGGTTGTAAGCAAATTCATTGAGAATGCGAAAGAAATAGAAATGGACGCAGTGGCTCGCGATGGCGAAATTATGGCTTACGCAATATCTGAACACATCGAGTTTGCAGGTGTTCACTCAGGCGATGCTACCATTCAGTTCCCGCCACAAAAACTCTATGTAGAAACCGTACGCCGTGTTAAACGCATCAGCCGACAAATTGCCAAGGCATTGCACATTAACGGTCCGTTCAACATACAGTTTATGGCGCGCGACAACGACATACTCGTTATTGAGTGTAACCTTCGTGCCAGCCGCTCGTTCCCATTTGTGAGCAAGGTGTTGAAACTGAATTTCATCGATTTGGCTACCAAGATTATGCTTGGCATACCAGTGGAAAAGCCGAACAAAAACCTCTTCGACCTCGATTATGTGGGTATCAAGGCTTCGCAATTCTCGTTCAACCGCTTGCAGAAAGCCGACCCTGTGTTGGGCGTAGATATGAGTTCGACGGGCGAAGTGGGCTGTATTGGCGAAGACACACACACAGCATTGCTAAAGAGTATGCTCTCTGTCGGGCAGCGAATACCTGCAAAGAACATACTTCTTTCTACTGGTGGAGCAAAGCAAAAGGCAGAAATGCTCGATGCTGCGAAGATATTAAAGGCTCACGGTTATAACCTCTTTGCAACTGGTGGTACTTCTAAATACCTCACAGAAAACGGTTTAGAAAACACATTGGTATATTGGCCATCGGACGAAGGCAAGCAACCACAGGCATTAGACCTTCTACACGAGAAGAAAATAGATATGGTGGTGAATATTCCAAAGGACCTTACACCACGCGAACTTACCAACGGTTACAAAATCCGCCGTGCGTCAATCGACCTCAACATACCATTGCTCACCAACAGCCGCCTTGCAAGTGCTTTCATTGCGGCGTTCTGCAATGTGAAGTTAGACGATATTGACATCAAGGCTTGGGGCGAATACTAAAACACCGTTCCATCTATCCAAATAAAGGCTTACACGATGCTAACAACGTGTAAGCCTTTATTTTATAACACAATAGCTTAGAAATATTTTGCTCTTCCATATATTTTGTTTAACTTTGCAACGAATAATACAAACTATTTGCATCTAAAGAAAAGATGCGTAAATGATGAATGAATTAAATATTAACTATTAAAATAATGGGCAAAAAGTCCATTACCTAATTTAACTAACAAGATTTTTATATGAAGAAACTGTTACTTTTAGCTTTTACAGCTATCTTAGGAATGAGTGTGAATGCACAGGAATCATTGCTTTCAGAGCGTCCAGACGGCGTTGTTAAAGTCTACGACCGCTCAGGTAAGGGCATCAAACTACAACAGGGAGATGGTGGCTCACTTGAAATGACCAGCCTTAATTTAGCAGATGCATCTGAATTTGAGGTTGTTTTTTTAGCCGACAACAAGACTGTTTATGTAAAAAACCCAATTGTTGCACTGCCCGAAACATTTTCTGACGTATCAGATCGTTGGGTAAAAGGAAGCATAGAAGGTAATAAAATTACCATTCCTCACAGGTCTTTAATCCTATCTATTAAAACAGACCAAGACCAGACCCTAAATATATATATGGGATATTATGGCATCGAAAACAATCAGGCTTCTCCTTGCAGTCCAACTGTAGATGTTACCTATACTATAAATGGCGATAAAATAACGCTCGATGCACCAGGAACCGACAAAGTTTATGTATTGTCATGTATTGGAGAAGACGATTCATGGTTTAGAATGAGCGAATACACAGGTGCTGTTTACACATTAAACCAAGAAAAAACAGCGAATGATATTACATCGGTAGAGAAAGAAAATAACGCACAAGCTATTGGCGAAACATACTACGACCTCTCTGGTCGCAAACTTTCTGAACCTACAAAGGGTGTTACTATCAAGACCATAAAGTACAGTGACGGTACGCAAAAGGCTGTAAAATCTATCAGCAAGTAAATAAAAATAAATTCATAAAACAAAAATAAGCGGTGCACTTCTCTAAGTACACCGCTTATTTTTTGCCATTAATCATCAAAAGAAGTACACAGAGGTTCTGTTGTAACTTTCTCTCAACCTCCTGCAAGATACACCGAATTTTTCATTATAAAAGTGTTATGGTAATTCTCAAAAGCTAAAGCAGGACGATGAAATTTCATAGGAACAACCTTTTCGATGAAGGAAAAGTAGACCATAAAACTGTAAATATTTTTCACAGATACAACTATCGCATAACTTTCTGTTTATCAACATATTATAAAACCTATTGTTTTGCATTCCAAAAGCGTAGGTTTTGCACGGTAAAAGCGGCTCTTTTGCACTGCAAAACAGCCGCTTTCGCAACGCCAAATCGAAATTATCATTTTTCTTGCGAACTATCTTTACAAAATTATAGCTTTAATGTAGGGGGTGCAACTCATTGCGTTCCTCATATCCGTGCTGCTTTTCTTCAGTGTCAGGAACGTGCTGAATCACGTTCCTACGTGTTAATACGAATCGTATAAACCTCATCATCAAAACCTAATGAAAAGCCATATGCACGAAAAAAAGAGTATAAAAAAACCACTGAACTCTGAGAGTTCAGCGGCTATTTCTTGATTGTGTAAGTAAATTTAATTACTTAACTGAATCAGCTGGAGCAGCTTCTGTTGTAGAATCACCCTGGAGTGAGTCGTTCTGCATGCTATCTGTCATTTCAGTTGAATCAACTTTAGTTGTGTCTGCGTCACCAGCTGGTTTGCTGTTACCACCACAAGATGCGAAAGAGATAGCTACGAAAGCTACTGCTACAAAAAATAACTTCTTCATTTTCTTTGCTTTTTAAATCTGTAAAACGATCATTAGTTTCTTAAAACGATGCAAAGGTAGGTATTTTTTTCAATAGTCGTACGTTTTTTAATACTTTTTTTTCAGTATTTCTGTAACTAATTTATATAATACTGATTATCAACTAATTACAAATACAACCAATCTGTTAAATATTGCTAACAATATTCTTTGTTTAGATTTTATGCTATTTTTATGCCTTCGAAAAACGAAACTTAACGCCAAAGAAGTGCACCAAGACGTCCAAAAAATGCCCCTATTATATATATAATAAGGTGTAAAGCGCGAAAGTAAACTTTAAACTTGCAAAATAATCTCAACAAGTATGCCTAAATTTGGAGGTATGCTGGAATAGCCGTACCTTTGCAGATTATGATTGATACATCTTCATTTCAAGGTAAAACGGCAAAATTCTACACCTTAGGGTGCAAGCTCAACTTCTCTGAAACAAGCACTTTCGCTCGTATGTTGCGCGAAATGGGCGTGCGAGAAGCCAAAAAAGACGAGGCTGCCGATATTTGCCTTATAAATACTTGTTCGGTTACAGAAGTTGCCGACCACAAATGCCGCCAAGCCATCAACCGTATGGCGAGGCAGAATCCTGATGCCTTTATCGTGGTAACAGGGTGCTATGCCCAACTCGAAAGCGAGCGAGTGGCAAATATTCCAGGCGTGAACTTGGTATTAGGGAGCAACGAAAAGGCAGACTTAATACAGTATTTAAGCGATGCTTGGAACAAATTCGACGGACAAGAACAGCAAGGAACATTCCTCTCTGTAAAGACAAAAGACATTGTAAAGTTCCAACCCAGCTGTTCAAGGGGCAATCGTACACGCTATTTCCTGAAAGTACAAGACGGTTGCAACTACTTCTGCACCTACTGCACCATACCTTACGCACGAGGTTTCTCGCGCAATCCCGACATAGCATCGTTGGTAGCACAAGCCGAACAGGCAGCAGAAGAAGGTGGAAAAGAGATTGTACTGACAGGCGTAAACATTGGCGACTTTGGCAGAACAACGGGCGAGAGCTTTCTCGACTTGGTGAAAGCCTTAGACCAAGTAGAGGGCATTGAACGTTTCCGAATAAGTTCGCTCGAGCCAGACCTTATCGACGACAAACTCATAGAATACTGTGCGCAGTCGCGTGCCTTCATGCCTCACTTCCATATACCCCTGCAAAGCGGGTCGGACGAGGTATTGAAACTGATGCACCGACGCTACGACACGGCATTGTTTGCCCACAAAATAAATCTTATAAAAACAATTACGCCCGATGCTTTCATCGGTGTAGACGTCATGGTGGGCTGCCGTGGCGAAGAACCACAGTACTTTGAAGACTGCTACAACTTCATTTCGTCGTTGCCAATCACCCAACTCCACGTGTTCCCCTACTCTGAACGCCCTGGCACATCGGCACTTTCGATACCTTACGTGGTAGACGACAAAGAGAAAAAACGCCGTGCCCGCCAACTTTTACAGCTGTCTGACGAGATGACACACAAATTCTACGCCGAGCATATAGGGCACGAAGCAGAGGTATTGTTCGAGAAAGCGGTGCGCGGAAAGGCAATGCATGGATTTACAAAAAACTATATTCGCGTAGAATTATCGCCGACACAGGTACAGGAAGCATACGACAACCAGATTATGCGGGTGCGCCTTGGCGACTTCAACTTCGATAAATCGGCACTAAAAGTAGAACTGTTATGAAAGTAGCCATTGTTATTTTAAACTGGAATGGGCGCGCTATGCTGCAGCAATACCTGCCTTCTGTGGTGCGCTACTCGCAAGCTGAAGCGGAAGTTATCGTAGCCGACAATGCTTCGACCGACGACTCTTTGCAATGGCTTGCAGAGAATTTCCCCCACATCAGAACCATCGTGCTCGACAAGAACTACGGGTTTGCAGGTGGTTACAATATGGCATTGAAGCAGGTGGAAAGCGATTACTACATTCTGTTGAACAGCGATGTAGAGGTAACACACCATTGGCTGACAACCCTTATCGAAGAAATGGACGCCCACGAAGAGATTGCGGCTTGCCAGCCCAAGCTGCTTGCCGTGCACGACAAAGACGCTTTCGAATATGCAGGAGCTTCGGGCGGTTTCCTCGACAAGTATGGTTATCCTTACTGTCGTGGCAGAATATTCGACAAAGTGGAAAAAGACAACGGGCAATACGATACCAATTCCGAAATATTCTGGGCTACAGGAGCTTGCCTTATGATACGTTCAAAAGACTATTGGGCGGTAGGCGGACTCGACGAACGCTTCTTTGCGCACAGTGAAGAAATAGACCTTTGCTGGCGTTTGCAGCTTGCTGGACGAAAAATATATTGCTTTCCAACGAGCTATGTCTATCACGTGGGAGGCGGAACACTGCCCAAGTCGAACCCGAGAAAGACTTTCCTGAACTTCCGCAACAACCTGACAATGCTGTGGAAAAACCTTCCCGAGGAAGAATTAAAGTCTGTTATGCGCACAAGATGGGTGCTCGACTATCTTGCAGCCTTCGAAATGCTATTGCTGAAATTCAATTGGGGCGACTTCTTAGCAGTGATAAAAGCGAGAAGAGCTTTCAAAAAGTGGCGGAAATCGTTTGAACGTACAAAGCGACAAGGCTACACCGACAAGCGCACACCCTACTCTATTTTGTGGCAATATTATGCAAAGAAAAACGATACATTCGATAAATTGCAAGAAATATAAGCGCAAAAATGTTGCACACAACCACCGAATGTGTGCCGAAAACAAAGAAAACAGGGTGCTATATTTTAAGTTTTTTAGCTAATTAGTTGGCAAGTTAAATATTTTTTAGTATTTTTGCAAACGATACAGCATATTAAATAAGTCGAAGAAAAAGAAGTGAAAAGGTTCTATTACATATTGTTTGCATTGTGCATAGCTTTAACAAGCTGCCACATAAAATTGACACCCGAAGAGGAAGGTGTCAATGGCAACATCGTGGAAATAGAGCGTTACGACCGCTTAGAATACCGTTATCTCACCACGGGCGACTTTTCGGCTTTGCAACAGATGAACACAGAGTATCCGATGGAGACCCGTACACTCATCGAAGACGTCGTTCAACTTGGCAGTGCCACCGACCCCGACATTAATACAAAGTTCTTGAAGTTCTATCAAGACACCACCTTACAGGCACTGATAGCATCGGTAGAATCGGAATATGCTAACGTTGACGACCTTAACGAACAGCTTAGTGCTGCTTTTAAATACCTGAAACACAAGCTACCCGATATGGAAGTGCCACGCTTCTATGCGCAAATATCGGCATTAGACCAAAGCATTGTGGTAGGAAACGGCACTGTGGGCATATCGCTCGATAAGTACTTAGGCGAGAATTTCCCCCTCTATCTGAAATATTACTCGCCATTGCAGCGGCGGCAGATGACACGCGAACATATTGTTCCCGACTGTCTGACGTTCTATTTAATGAGCGTTTACCAACTGAAGGATTTTGAAAGACGACCTCAAATAGAACAAGACCTCCACATTGGCAAGATACACTGGATAGTAAATCTGGCTTTGGGACACCACGTTTTCCGCACAAAGTGTGTCATTGCAGTAGAAAACTATATGCAGGAACACCACAAGGTGTCGTACGAAGAACTATTGAGAATGACCGATTTCTCAAAGTTTAAGACGCTGTAAATAAGAATTATACTCTTCTTATATAGTTCGTTACATCAGCATTTCTGAACTATCGGAACATTACAAACAACAGTTTGGAAGAAATTTATTGAGGAAGCGTTTTACTGTTTCTTGCTAAAGAAAAAGCCAGTAAAACTCTTTAATTTTGTAAAGATTATTCTGTTAAAAAGTAGTATCTGCGTTTTCACATTGCGAAAGCGTAGGTTTTGCGATGCAAAACAGCCGCTTTTACCGTGCAAAAC
>OHBE01000853.1_pt1 | contig 30825 bp, 28 predicted proteins | sample 1577231 | NCBI WGS metagenome assembly OHBE01 (sample SAMEA3541506, study PRJEB24748) | human gut metagenome | biome: human gut; feature: human-associated habitat; material: faeces | place: China | collected 2012 | reverse complement strand
GCAAGAATAATCCCGAGGAATGCCGCTGTAAAAGCATATCCGACGCAGGTCGTAAACGCACTCAGCACCGTTGAAACAAGAAGAAGAATTGCTGTTATCAACAGCTGCTTGAGATTTTTCGTTATACGGTTTCTTTCCGCAAACAAAAGCAAGCCGAATCCCGCCGTTGTTGCAAGTGAAGCAACTCCGCAAATCAATGCGCACATCACATACCCGCCGTGGGGAATTCCCGCTTTTGCGCCCGCATCCGCAAGACGCAGATAAAAGGCGAAATACTCTGCAATTGCCGTGCAAGCAAGCACGATAAACGCGCTTCGCGGGGTGACGGCCCTTTTTGTTCCGCCCGCCCCGCCGGCATCTCCGCTGCGTTTTTTGGCTTGTCTCTGCATTTTGTCCTCCTGTTGCTTTTATCTGATTATAAAAATCGGAGAAATCCCGACCGTTCTCTTCCGCCGTGCATTACCTTGAAGCAAAGTTTTCGCAAAGCTTTTCAGCGTTTTGCCGGTCTGAAACCGTCATCCCGTTCGCTTCGCGAACCGGAGCGGCTGTGCTCTCCGTCGTTGACTTGTTCTCCGTCACGGACGGCAGCAGCGCGCTCCGCCGCACGTTCCGCCGCTTTTTCATACGCACGAACAATGCGCTGAACCATTTCATGACGAACAACATCCCGCGCCGTGAGATAAACGATGCTCAAACCTTCAACGTCATTCAAAACGCGAAGCGCATGAATAAGTCCGCTTGTTTTTTCCCGCGGGAGATCTATCTGAGTAATGTCACCCGTCACAACGACACGCGAACCCTCGCCAAAGCGCGTAAGGAACATTTTCATCTGTTCAACGGTGCAGTTCTGTGCTTCATCCAAAATAATATACGCATCATTCAGCGTTCGTCCGCGCATGTATGCAAGCGGGGCAACCTCGATCACCCCGCGCTCAGATAAAATGCGGAAGTTTTCCGAACCGAGAAAATCATAAAGCGCATCGTAGAGCGGTCGCAGGTAAGGGTCAACTTTGTTTTGCAGATCTCCCGGCAGGAATCCGAGCTTCTCCCCCGCTTCCACCGCAGGCCTTGTGAGGATGATTCGGCTGACTTCCTTGTTTTTGTATGCAAGCACGGCCATTGCAACCGCAAGATATGTTTTGCCCGTGCCCGCAGGACCCACTCCGAAAACGACTGTGTTGTGTTTCAGTGCGTTTATGTAACGCTTCTGCCCCAGTGTTTTGCACTTTATCTGCTTGCCCTTGCTTGTGAATGCAATGACATCATCCGCAAGCTCAAGGATCAGCTCCGAATTGCCTTCCCGCGCAAGGTCAATTGCGTATCGTATGCGCCCTCTGTCAATACTCTCACCGCGTTTAATCAGCGAAAGCAGTTTTTCAACTACATTGCGCGCAATATCCACTGCGCTCTGCTTTCCGCTGATATTGATCTTTTCGGAATCGGCAGCGATGTTCGTGCCGGTTTCGGCTTCGATTATTTTGAGATTTTCGTCAAAGACGCCGAACAGTTTTATTATCTCGTCCATGGACTCAATCTCCGTAAATTCGGTCACGGTCGGTTCATCAACAACTGCCTTGCCGTTGAGTATATTGCCTGCATCGGCAGTGCTTTCCGTATCCGTCAATTCGTTTATTTCGTATCTTTTCTCAGTCGGCATATGTTCTTTTCCTTTATTTCGCATATCCTGTTTTTTATGATTACAACCTCGGTCGGACTTTTTGCTTGAAAGCCGCGGAATAAACACACTTTCGCATCGGTCGTATCGTTTAAAGCAATTTCAAACTTTCCGCTTCGCGCCTTGTCGATTTTCAATCAGTAATACTGAATGTATCCGATGTTTTCAATCGTTTGAACATTCAAAACGGCAATAAGCGTTCCGTCCGCTTGCTGTATGAAATCGGTCGATTTTGCAATTATTCTTGCATCCTTCGGAATCGATGATTTCATTTCGGCGTCAAGCTTCGCGTTCGCTGCTGCTGTCATCTCATCGTATGTAAGATTTTTTTCCGCAACAACAAGCTCATGCGCCCTGCCTTTGTAAACACGGACAGGCAGAAGCCCTGCATCCAATGTTTCGCAGGATTCAAGCGTAATTTCAAATTCATCATAGAGCACGCGGGATTCCCGAGTCATTTTCTTTCCTTTAAATAGGGTCGGAAAACTTATTTGCGTGTATTCGCAGCTGTTCCCGCTTTGGCAAAGTTTGGGAGCTGTTTTTCCGATTTCAACAGAAAACCGATAAGCAACCTGACCCGTTATTGTTCCGCGGGAATGCACAAGCACGCGCTCCGACGAACCTTCCGGGGTTATATCCCCATCAATCAAAAGCTGTCCCTGCCGAACAGCTGCGCCCTTCCTGACGGCAGCATTGCCTTTGTTTGCAACTATGCTGAGGATTACGCAGTCCTTGTCCGCATATATGCCGCAAGGTTCCGTGTTTTCTTCCGTCGAGGCAGCGGAATTGTATTCACTGACGTTGATTTTCAGCACAACGCCGCAAATACCCGCATCCGCAAAGCTCAACGTCGGCAGTGCATTCAGAAGCGAATCGGCAACGCGCTCAGCATTCAACTTGGCTGACGGCATTCCTATGCGTACGCCGCAATCCGCAACCACCGAAAGAATTTCGGACGGCTCCAACGCATCACATCCGGAAATATCAATCAGCAGCACTCGGTGCGACAATATGCACATGGCTGCAAAGCCGATAATCAATACTGCAATCAGCATGAAACGCGATTTAAGTGATCTCAGCAGCACGGGCAGCCCGCGCTGTTCAAGAACGCACGCTTCCCCGCCGTGCAATTCCGTCAACTCAACAAGCGGTATGCAGTTGCCTGTCTCCGTGACGGCTGTTATCGTGCTTTTATTTTCGCGCTCGATATTGTGCAGAGATATGCCCTCCGCCAGCAAAAGATTAACCATTTTTTCCGGGCGCATGCACCTCATCCTTATTTTAACATATCCCCGAGTAAATTTCCACAAAAACATATATCTGTTCGCCGCTCCGATTTCCTTCTATTTTTCTTTGCAGAATGATGTATTCGAATCAGTTTCCGTGCCCGCCGACCACGGTCTTCAGCGTGAGCTTTCATATTCGACCGCAGCTATTTCGCCCGTGCATACAACGGTCTGCTTATCCGCGCAGCAGATTCTGAGTTCGGTTCCGGCAATGCTCAGTATTCCGAGTGCGGTATGCAGCCGAACCTTTGAATCCGAAAATTCCAGCACGCCGCGGTGATTCTCTATTTCCGCAGTATTTCTTCCGAATATGCGTATGCACGGCACGTTGTCAAGCGTACCCTCCGGCAGATCAAGCTTCGTCAGCAAAGCACCCGTTGCCTTGCTCATGCGATATTTTTTGCATTCTGTTTCGTTCCTCATGCAATAATAATATGAGCAGACCCGCGCATTATATGTTGTTCTGCATAATTCGGCTGCGCAAAGTAATCATATATCATGCGTGTGCATAGCAATTTGGCTTTGCAAAAGGGCTTTGAATTTATTGTTTCCATGAAAACAGCGCTCCCGAATCGACAGCGGATTCAACGCTGTTTTTTATCGAAACCCGTTGCCCCCAAACGGAAAATGTTGTAAAATAGAGCTGCGGTTAGCCCATGCTTACACATCACGCCTTGCATCGGGCAATCCGCAATTATGCTTACAGGAGGTTTTCTTTCTATGATAAAGGAATATTCAATCAGCGGAATGAGCTGCGCCGCCTGCTCCGCCTCGGTTGAACGCGCCGTTCGCCGTATTTCCGGAGTTGACGCTGCAAGCGTCAATCTTTCAACAGAAAAACTTTTTGTACGAAGTGCAAATGACCTTTCCGATGAAATTTTTGCCGCCGTGCAAAAAGTCGGGTTCGGCATTGCTCCGGTCGTTTCGGCGAAGAAGCAATCCGCTATCGATGCCGAGCGGCGTCGGCTTGATATCAAAAAAAGGCGCAGCAACCTTATCCTTGCCGCAGTGTTTGCAATTCCGCTCTTTTATATTTCAATGGGGCACATGGTAGGGCTTCCTGTCCCCGCGTTCATCACCGAACCGCGGGCTTTCGCCGTTACGCAGATGATTCTGCTGCTGCCCGTGCTTTTTGCCGGCAGAGCATTCTATGTGCGCGGAATCAAGGCGATATTCGGACTGCACCCGAATATGGATTCGCTTATTGCCGTCGGCACAATTGCATCAATTGCCTATTCCGTTTACTCAACCGTACTGATATTCAAAGGACAGCATCATATGATGCATGAAGGGCTGTATTTCGAATCCGCCGGCGTTATCATCACTCTCGTCATGTTGGGCAAATACCTCGAACAGCGTGCAAAATCCCGCACGGGCGATGCCATTGCAAAGCTCATCGGGCTTGCACCGGACACCGCATGTGTTGTTGCAAAAGACGGAAGCGAAAAGCAGGTTGACGTTGATGAGCTTGTTGTGGGCGAGATCATCCGCGTTCGCCCCGGTGAGCGCATCCCCGTTGACGGCGAAATAATCGACGGCACAACAAGTGTCGATGAATCCATGCTCAGCGGCGAAAGCATTCCCGTCGATAAACAGCCCGGGGACGAGGTCATCGGCGGCAGCGTCAATCTCAGCGGCAGTTTCACATACAAAACGCGCCGCGTCGGCGATGATACCGTTCTTTCCGGAATGGTTCGCATGGTTGAGCAGGCGCAGGGCAGTAAAGCTCCCATTGCCGGGCTTGCAGACAAAATCAGCGGCATATTTGTGCCCGCTGTCGGCGCAATTGCACTCGTAAGCGCAGTCATTTGGCTGCTTGCAGGGCAAAGTTTCGGCATTGCGCTTAAGATTTTCGTTTCGGTACTTGTTATCGCCTGCCCCTGCGCACTCGGGCTTGCAACTCCGACGGCTATCATGGTCGGCATGGGGCGCGGCGCATCACTCGGCATTTTTATCAAAAACGGTGAAGCTCTTGAACATGCCTGCAAAATTGACACGATTATTCTTGATAAAACAGGCACAATCACAGAGGGGCGCCCAGTTGTTGAAAAAGTTATTCCTCACGGCATTGACGAAAAAGAGTTTCTGCACCTTTTTGCATGCGGTGAGGCCTCCAGCGAACACCCGCTTGCGCGGGCAGTCACGGACTATGCTTCTGAAAAAAGTATTCCGTTCTCCGCACCGAAGGAATTCGAAGCCCTTGCGGGACGCGGTGCGAAAGCGATCGTCGACGGCAAAAGCATTCTTATCGGGAACGAACGACTTTTTTCCGAAACGGAAATCGAATACGATAAAGCCGCACTCGACGAGCTTACTTTGTCCGGCTGCACACCGCTGATGCTTGCCGTTGACGGCATGTACCGTGGAATAATCGGCGTTGCGGATGCAATAAAGCCTTCCTCCGCAAAAGCGGTCCGGACACTTAAAGCACACGGCATCGATGTTTGGCTCGTCACCGGAGACAATGCGCACACGGCCGAAAGCGTTGCAAAGCAAGTCGGCATAGAGCATGTGAAGAGCGGCTGTCTCCCCTCCGACAAAAACGATTGCATTGCAGAACTTCAAAAACAAGGGCACCTTGTTGCAATGGTCGGAGACGGCATAAATGATGCTGCCGCACTCGCGCTCTCCGACGTCGGCATTGCAATCGGCACCGGCACGGACGTTGCTGCCGCAAGCGCGGATATTGTGCTTGCAAAAGGTGAACTCACCGGAATCAGCGATGCGCTTCTGCTCTCCCGCACAACACTCAGAATCATTAAGGAAAACCTTTTCTGGGCATTCGCTTACAATTGCCTCGGCATTCCCGTTGCGGCGGGTTTGCTGTATGCATTCGGCGGACCGCTGCTTAACCCCATGCTTGCTGCACTTGCAATGAGCCTCAGCTCAGTTACGGTGCTTACAAATGCATTGCGGCTGAAGCGGGCAAAACTGAAGTAGTTTTTTCTCCGTTTTCGCCGAATGCGCAGGCAACACAATAATATTGTGTTTTCGGTATAAAATTGGTATAATATGCTTGGAACAAAATCATGGAGGTTACGGCTTGATAAACAAGAGCATTTCAGAGGCCGTTCTTGAGGCTGCACTCAGAACGGGCGGGGATTTTTCTGAACTTTACATGCAGGACACCGAATTCAACACGGTGAAAATGGTTGACGGAGCAGTTGACAATGCAAGCTATGAGCGCAAAGCCGGCGCAGGCGTGCGTGTCCTCAAAGGCACACGCAGCGCATATGCATACACTGCGAACACAAGCGAAAGCGCTTTAATTGCAGCTGCAAAGGCGGCGGCATCCGCACTTAATGAAGCAAAGGAATTCGAAGCTAAATCCGTCTGCGTTGAACGCATCGGCGGATACGAGCAGAAAATACCTTTTTCAACCATAAAAAATGCAGATAGAATCGCGCTTTTGCGCAGCGGCACAGCAGCAGCAAAGGCCTATTCAAACGAAGTCACTCAGGTTGTTGCGGCGTATATGGATTGCGACCATCGCATTGCGGTCTGCAACAGTGAGGGAGTTTACGCCGAGGATCGCCGGCCGCGAACAAGGCTGATGATTCAATCGGTTGCAATGGCAAACGGTGAAGCGCAAACAGGTTATGAAGGCCCCGGGCTTGGGAAAGGATTCGAAGCTTATCAGCAAATCGACCCGGAAACCGTCGGCAAAGAAGCTTCACGTATTGCGGTAACAATGCTTCACGCACCCGAATGCCCGGCAGGAATGGTTCCCGTTGTTATCGACGGGGGCTTTGGCGGTGTCATTCTGCATGAAGCTTGCGTGCATGGGCTTGAAGCCACCAGCGTCGGCCGCGGGAATTCTGTTTTCTGCAACAAACTCGGTCAAAAAATCGCAAGCGATATCGTGACGGCGGTTGACGACGGGACGATGCCCGGCGAATGGGGCAGCATGTGCTTTGACGATGAGGGACATCCCGCTCAGCGCAACGTTCTTATTGAAAACGGAGTCCTCAAGAGCTACCTTGTTGACATACTCGGTTCACGCCTTATGAACCACCCTGTCACCGGCAGCGGCAGGCGACAGGATTATACATATGCACCCACTTCCCGCATGACCAACACTTTCTTCGCCGAAGGCACTGACGATGAAGAGGCCATGCTTGCAACCATGGGCGACGGTTTGTTCGCCGCAAAGATGGGCGGCGGCTCCGTGAACCCGCTCACCGGTGAATTCAATTTCGCCGTTCTTGAAGGTTACTGGGTTAAAAACGGCAAGATTCTTTGCCCTGTCCGCGGTGCAACGCTCATCGGCAAGGGCGCGGACGTTCTTATGAAAATCGACCGCATCGGCAGAAGGATGTGGATGGGTCAGGGCATGTGCGGCTCATCATCCGGCAGCGTTCCGACAAATGTCGGCCAGCCGCGCATTCGCGTAAGTGAAATCACTGTCGGCGGCAAAGGAGGCGCGCTGTAATGACTTTTGAATCCTTTAAAGAAGCCTGCTTTAAGGCGGCACTTGAAAAAGGCTGTGAAGCCGCTGAAGTTTTTTTCCGTGAAGATGAGTCCTTTTCGGTTAATGTGCTGAATTCCGAAATCAGCAAATACACCTCCGCACACGCTTGCGGACTCAATCTGCGTGTCGTTTTCGGCGGCAAAACGGGTTATGCCTACACCGAAGTTTTCGACAACGCCGATGCTCTTGTTGAAAGTGCAATCGACAATGCCCGTGTTATTGAAAACAATGACGAAAACCCCATGCAGAGCAAATGCGAGTATCCGACAATAAATCAAAAGCAGAACCCTGTTGCGGACATGAGCGAAAGCAAAAAAATCGAGCTTGCATTGAGACTTGAACGCGATACTCTCGATTTTGACGACCGAGTAAACCGCGTTGCTTACTGTGCGGTTGAAACGGGTGTTGAGACCACGCGCATCCATAACACGTACGGACTTTGTGCCGATAAGGAAAACAAATACTCCGTTGCTGTCATTGAACCGATTTTGCGCATCGGTGAAGACGAGCGCGAAAGTTTTGCTTTCAAATTCGGCTCAGGCATGTTGGATTGCGGGGACATTATCAAAGAGAGTGTCGACAATGCACTGATGCAGTTCCATGCTTCTGCCGTTGATTCCGGTGAATATCGTGTCCTTCTGCGCAGCGATGCAGCAACGGATCTGCTTTCCGCTTTTTCGGGCATGTTCTCCGCAGACAGCGTTCAAAAGGGACTTTCCCTGTTGAAAGACAAGCTCGGCGAGCGCATAGCAAATCCCTGCATTTCAATCATTGACGATCCGTTCGAGGAGGATAATCCCCGCGCATTCGATGCCGAAGGAACACCTTCCGTAAAAACTGTTGTTGTTGAAGACGGCATACTTAAGAGCTTTCTTCACAATCTTAAAACCGCACGAAAGGCGGGTGTTGCCTCCACCTCCAACGCCGGACGCGCCGGTGTCGCCTCTCCGGTCGGAGTTTCCCCCAGCAACTTTTTCATTGCAAAAGGCGAAAAGAGCTATGATACGCTTGTTTCCGAACTTGACAGCGGAATTGTCGTTACCGAACTCGGCGGCCTTCACAGCGGACTCGATCCCGTCAGCGGCGATTTTTCGTTGATTGCAAAAGGACTGCTTGTTGAACAGGGCAGTGTCATCCGTTCCGTTGACCAGATTACCTGTGCCGGCAATTTTCTTTCGCTTATGAATTCCGTTATCGCCGCAGGCAGCGACCTGCGTTTCGGCTTTCCCGGCGGCGGCAGAGTCGGCTCTCCGAGTCTCCTCGTTGAAAAGCTTATGATTTCAGGTAAATAATCGAACCTTTCTTCGACTGTATCAAAATGCCCCGAACCCGCGCAAATGCGGGAACGGGGCTGTTTAAATTGGCGCTATACCAAATATGGGGATCAAGAGTTGAGGCAAAACTCTCCGAATTGATGAAGAATACGGCGTAGAAAAACCAAACTCATCAAAGAAGATCGTTATACCTCAACAAGATTATACCGCAAGACTGCTTGGCATGTAAGCCGTGAACGTGCTCACCACCGTTTTCCGGCAATGGCTGCATCCCGCTTGTGTCTGATGATGCTTTTCGGAGCAGAGTTTTGGGAAACCGCCTCTGTCTGCATTCGAAGCGGATCACCTGCATTGAAACCATACGCACGATTCTTTTGCCGGTCAATTCACGTGAAGAAACTTCCAGCAAAGCTTTCCTTGTTAACTTAGCTTAAGTTAACAAGGAATTACAGCAACCGAACCGTTGCGTCCGATTGCCCTGCAGCAATCAACATATACTTCAATGAACGCATATCCGCCGCGCAAGGCTAAGGACCGAGCCTTTTCCAATCCGCCCGGAAGGGCTTTCCCGCCCGGATAGTGTTCAATTATTTGTCCGGTAACATCGAGGGTATGAACTTCATATGGTTTGCCAAGGTAACAAATTGATACAATACCAAGCATAATTCCGTTGATTTCCACTTCAGGAAATTCATTATGAATGGCGTCAATAATTCTTTTAACTTTTTGTTGATTTTGTACATGGCCACCGATATCTAACTCGCACATTGTCTGTATATAATCTTTAGAACGTTTTTTGCGCAGATATCTATCCAATTCCATTTTATTCATCTGCTGAGTATGCAACTTTTGCTGCTGAATCGGAGCAGTACTCAATGTTGTTCCCGTCAGATTCCGGGTTTCAGGTCGTGTCAGTAATGGCTTTGGCATTTTGTTACCTCCTCATTTTCTTTTTGTTTATTCCGCTTATATGTTTATATTTTTGCACTCTTAAGAATAAGAATTAAACCGATAATTATGACGCAAGCAGGCGCAAACGCAACCAATATCATTGATAAGTTGGATAGGCTGTTCGAAATGCTTTCAAAGTTATTTTCTAAAACCCAAATGCCAAAGACATAAATAATTGCCTTCAGAAAGGATGCCCTCAGGATACCGGCAACGCTGCTTTTCGAAAACAGCAGCAATGCTCCGACAAGTCCAACTCGCGCAACACGGTTTGCATTAAGCTGAGATATAACTAAGAATGGTATCGTTCCCATTGAGAGCAATGCGATGATACTGCCGACAACAGCAACAATCCAGTTATACGTATCCGTTTTCTTGATAACATAATTGAGCAGCAATAATGCGGCAAGAGCAACAACCATTCCGATAAGGATTTTTACCATGAATGTCCTTATCTTGAGCCTGTTTTCTGCAGTTTGACGCGCTCTATACGGCAGTATTTTCGTAATGATTTCAATCAACGCTGAAAGAATTACTGTATCCATAAATGCAATTGCAGCGGACGATGGGCTTTCCGAGAAAGCATTTTTCAGGGAGCCGTAATCAGTTATTAAACCGCAGAAAGGTATTTCTCCACATATTCCTTCATGGACTTAGTGTCTCAAGACATACATGAACATTTCAGACATTCCGGTGGTTGTGCCGAATGCAAAGCTCGTGACCAAAAAAACGATGGAGGTGGATTTGATGAATAAGTACAAACTCAGTATTTGGGGCAGAAATTTTGAACTCCCCCTTTTGTATGAATGCTATCCCGATGAAGAAGTTATCGAAAGCCAAAGGGAGGCCTTTGCAATGTTTGAAGCTAATTCGGCTGCAGTGGCAGCGTCTTTGGAACACGTCAAGAACTATGTTGAAACCGATGAATTCGCTCGGTTGAACGGAGTCAAGATTGAAAACATATTCAAATATGTTATGCCTAAGGCGATCTTTGTGCCGCACACTGAGAAGCATCGCAATGCTGCAATCATGTGCAACTATAAGTTTGATATTGAGCATGGCATTGCAGTTTTATTTGAGAACGGACAGTTTAAAAAAGTCGGACCACAAGATATAGCCTTATAAGCACATGGAGAAAAGGTCCAATGCCGGTAGTTTGGATTTCCTGCTCGGGCAACCTGCTTTCTGTTTGTTTCATTCAAATTAATTATGTGAAAGCAACAAACCAGGCAACCCTTCTTGAGCTGCCCGGTTTTGTTTTTGGGTCTGATGCAGCAACCCTTGGCTTTCGGGGCTGAAACAGCAGTTTCACGCTGTCTTTCGGCTCCGAACGACCGTGCTTGCAGATACGGTTATGCTGCGCCAATGCTCCTGCGAAGCACAAGAAGCGCATCAAGTGAGTCAACGCATCCGTTGCCGTCAAAGTCCATAATGAGTTCGTTGCCCTCGGTTTCCACACCGAGTGCATATCTCATGATCAGCAAGGCATCATATGTTGTGATTTCACCGTCATGGTTCACATCGCCGATCATCCAATAGCATGCCGTAATGGTTCGGTCTTCCGTAACATTGGTGGGATCGCCGTCCCAGCGGTCAAAGATATAGCCGGCGTGTTCGGGCGCATCAGGAAGTATCGCATCCTGTCCATGTGCGACATAAAGAACAGCAATGGGATCTCCGTTCCAGCCGTCAATCAGGGTAACTTCATACACGTTGATCGTGCATGTTGCGTCAACAACCAGATCTTCGGCAGGCATTGTTTCGGGAACACTCCATCCCGAGAATGTGTATCCTTCGGGTACATCATACGCGGGAGTTATAATCGCCGCACCGTATTCATATGTTTGGATGCTGTACCCTTTGCCATTGACCGTATAGGTTATCGTATAGGTATTAACGCTCCAAACAGCAGTGACGGTTATATTTGCAGCAGGAAGAACACCGTCTTCGGGCATTCCGTCCCAAGCGTCAAAGGTATAACCGAGCTTTTCCGGATTTTCAGGAACAGTGATAGCATCACCTTCATATCCCGTAAACGTGAAATACGTCTCACCATCGACCATGAATAATACCGTATACTTTCCATCTTCAACGAGTGTCGCATCAAGAACAAGGTTCTCGGCAGGCATGGTTTCCGGAATGTCCCAACCGGAGAAGGTGTGTCCCTCGGGAACGGTGTATTCAGGTGCGGAAACTGCTGCTCTGCCGCAGAAGCTGATCAACAAGGGTCGTTTTACCGTGGTCAACATGCGCAATGATCGCAACGTTGCGAATCTTTTCGTTCATATTATTACAGTTACCGCTTCCGCCGCTGCGAAAGCGTCCTTTCAGCTATTTTTAATATTCAAATGCTTCACTTTCACCGAAAATATCGGCTCAGCAATCGGTGTTTTTGTTCATCTTCCCGATTTTTCACAACTTATTGTTTTACAACCTCTTTTGCGGCATTGCAAGAGGTTTAAACATTATATCATCTCGGTTCCTGTTATTGCACAATAGAGCGGCAACAAAAAGAGCAAGAAAACTCGCCGATACACAGTCCATATCGACGTTATATTCTTTCAGTTAATTGACCCGGAGCTTCGCCCGGAGGTCTGCCGCACACCGAATCGCTGATATTTAATGAAAGGATGTATCTGCAATGCAGGTTAATACAGGTTCCGAAATCGCTGCATTTTTCAGCTCCTGTCCTCAACCGATAAAGTGATAGGAATTTTCACTTTTTTATGCTATAATATTTTCATTATAAACAGAACGACAAGCCAAGGTTACAAGGTTAATATAGTTAATATAAAGGAGAATGCTGATGGGTTTATTGGATAAGTTGAAAAAAGGGCGAACGAGGAGAGGACAAAAAGAAAAACAACACCAGAAGCAGCCGTTCCAACAGAATTTGTCACAAAAGACAGATTCGGCAATATGCCCCGGCGGCGCGTTCATGGTGCAGCTTTTGATGAAAGAGAAAAGCGAGATGCCCTCAAAGGAGATGTTTGCGGAGATATTGTCGAAGCATCTTGGAAAAACGGAGCAGCTTGGAGATTGCGAATCGCATGCAGGTTTTATTGTTCATGACTATATTTCCGAAACGAATGACGACACTCTTCCGGTAATGCTGCTGATTTCCGAATGCGCTGAGTTTGAGCCAAACTCAATTGATGACTTCAGGCGCGGTCAAATGTGGGATTGTTTGAGCGACCGCGACCGCATTCTTTCCGAATGCAAATATCAGATTTCGGCTTCTGATAAGCTGGGCGGCGGTCTGCCCTCAAAGGAACGCGCAAATATGCTTATGGACTATCTGGAGGCACTGGTGGAATTATATCCTCAGTGCGAGGCAGTTTACAACCTTAACTCCGGAAAGTTGATTATGGCTGATGATATCAGAAAAAAGGAAATAACCGGTGTTGACCGTTTTATCCGTTATGCGGTGAATGCTCGTTTTTTCAATATTTACGGTACTGAAGACTGCGTAGTGGACACGCTTGGTTTGAGCCTTTTGTATATAGAGGATTTGCAATATCATTTTCATGATATCGACCCCAACCTGGTAGTAAACCATGCCTATAATCTGGCATCCTATCTGTTGAACAATGACAACCCCATGAAGGACGGAGATACCGTCGATGGTATTCGAAATGGACGGATCGTGCAGGACATCCAGTGGAAATGTCAGTATGAGGATGCGCTGATTCAGCCGGCGAGGGCAGTCCTGGATATCTGTATGGGAAAGTATGCAGCCGGATATCGCGGTTGACATATTGCATCATAATTTTTAAAGGAAGTCGCACACATTTTCGACCGCCGAGCGGACGAGTCTTTCTCGGACTGTAAGCCCATTGAAATGCTGTCGAGTTTTACAGTCAACATTTCAATGGAAACACAAATCCAATAAAGCAGGAGGCGCATAATGCAATTTGACACCATTTATACCGGCGATTGCCTCAACCTTCTGAAAACTCTGCACGATGACAGCGTTCATTGCTGTGTGACGTCCCCCTCCGTATTACGCCCTCCGCGATACCGGCCGGTATCTGCACAATGACATCATTCGGATGAAGGATAAGATTGCCCTCTTCTCATAAAAAGAAAGATGCTGCTGCAAACATGACTTGATTTTGCAGCAGCACCTTTTGAGTTTTTGTGTTGCAGAAAGAATATGTTCGGTTAACGCTTGCTGAACTGAGGAGCGCGACGTGCGGCTTTGAGACCGTACTTCTTCCTCTCCTTCATTCTGGGGTCACGGGTCAGGAAACCTGCCTTCTTGAGGGTTGCGCGATATTCTGCGGAATCAACGTCGAGAAGAGCACGGGAAATGCCGTGACGGATTGCGCCTGCCTGTCCGGTGTAGCCGCCGCCGTAAACATTGACGATAACATCGAACTTGCCGAGAGTGTCGGTAAGCACGAGGGGCGCGCGAACGATCATCTTGAGGGTTTCATAGCCGAAATATTCTTCGAGATCCCTCTTGTTGATTTTGATAACGCCGGTGCCGGGAACGAGACGAACGCGGGCAACGGAGCTTTTGCGCCTGCCGGTTCCGAGATACTGAGTGGTTGCTGCCATGGTAATAATCTCCTTCCCTAAAAATTATTTGAGCACGAGAACTTCGGGCTTCTGTGCTTCGTGCTTATGCTCGGCGCCGCGGTAAATGCGAACCTTGGTGAGCATCTGGCGGCCGAGGGGACCCTTGGGCATCATGCGGCGGATGGCTTCATAGACTGCGAATTCGGGCTTCTTGTTGAGGAGCTCACGATACTTGGTCATTTTGAGTCCGCCGGGATAACCGGTGTGATGATAATAAATTTTTTCGTCAAGCTTTCTGCCTGTCATGATGACTTTATCTGCGTTGATGATGATAACGTGATCGCCGCAGTCAACATGCGGGGTAAAGATGGGCTTGTGTTTTCCGCGGAGTATTGCGGCAACCTGAGATGCGAGACGACCGAGCACCATGCCTTCTGCATCTACAACGTACCACTTACGCTCCATGGTTTCTGCTTTTGCCATATAGCTTTTCATGCCATGTCCTCCAAAGGTATGTTGAATTTCTTAATTAAATAATTTTGCTAAGATTTCCGACAACGGACGGGGCTGGTGACCGCAATCCTCCACCATAAGCAAAGCACAAGGCTTATTTTACTTCCGGCAGAGGCATTTGTCAAGTGTTGTTTTCAAAAAAATACCTGATTTTTCAGATATATTTTTATTGTCCGCAGTGGGAATGCGGCTTTTGCAAATTGGGCATTAATCGTCATTTCCGTCCGCCTTCTCAAATTCGGCCGCAACATCGGCCAGCAGCTTGCGAATCGGAAGATTTTGAGGACATGAGCCCTCGCATTTTCCGCATTTTATGCAGTCGGAGGCCCGCCTTCCGGGTGCGGTATGAACATTTGAGTAGTAGTAATTTGCATTCCAATCGCGATGCAGCTGTTTCGCATTCATCAGCGCAAACAAGTCGGGAATCGCAATATGCTTCGGACAGCCGTCCGTGCAGTAGCGGCAGGCGGTGCACGGAATCAGCTCCATCCCCTTGTAAACACCGCGAACCTTTTCAACGGCTTCGGTTTCGGTCTTGTCAAGGGGTTTGAAATCACTCATATAGCTTATGTTATCTCTGAGCTGCTCAATGCTGCTCATGCCCGAAAGCACAACAAGCATCCCCGGGAAGCCTGCAGCGAAGCGAATTGCGTAGCTCGCAGGACTCCCTCCGTTGAGAGAAGCGAAGATCCTCTGCGCCTCGTCGGGAAGCTTAACAAGGCTTCCGCCCTTTACCGGCTCCATCACAAGCACGGGCTTGTTGTGTTTTCTGCACACTTCATAGCATTTGCGGCTCTGCACGCCGATATCGTCATAATCCAAATAATTGAATTGAATTTGAACGACCTCAATTTGCGGATACTCCGAAAGAATCGCATCCAGCACCTCTGCCCGGTCATGAAAAGATATGCCGAAATGCCGAATCTTTCCCTCTTTTTTCAGTTCAATTGCGGTTTCGTACGCGTTTCTCTCTTTAAAATATCTGAAGCGCGCCTCGTTTTGTGCATGCATAAGGTAGAAATCGAAATAATCAACTCCGCAAAGCTCAAGTTGACTTTCGAAAAAAGGCCGAATATCGTCGTTCGTTTTGAAATATTCATCGGTAAGCTTGTTTGTCAGGATAAAACTTTCCCGCGGATAGCGCGACGTGAGGCAGGTTTTTGCTGCTTTTTCGCTTTCCCCGCTCAGATAACCGTGCGCAGTGTCAAAATAGTTAAACCCTGCCTTGATAAATTCGTCAACCATAAGGCAAGTCTGCTCAATGTCAACCTCTCCGTCCTTCATTGGAAGCCTCATAAGACCGAATCCGAGTTTTTTGTTGATGCGTTCCATCTTGTTCATCCTTTCCTGATTAATTGCTTATCGTTATTGTTTTGCAGCGATTCATTATGCTGCGCGGAAGTTCCGATTCTATTTTAGCATTGTTGATCGCTTTTCGGGCAGATGTTTTGATATATATTTTTGAGTTCAGACTCCCATGTTTCAGTCTCAAACTTTTGCAGTGTTTGCGATATTTGCCCGCTTATGCCCCGATTCAGCTTTTTATCGTCCTGTTCTCTTCACAATGTGCAAGTCTGCATATTGAAAAACCCGATTGCATATGGTAGAATAAAGTTGAGGTCGTGTTTTCAAAATGGTTGCAGCAGCCGAAAGTACGAAGCAGCACAGCCGCGCAAACAAGGCATGACCTTTGTTTAATGATTATTAACGGATAAGTGAATACTTAGTTTATGGAACTGTCTCAAAGATTTGTACGCAAGCACCTCGAAAGGATTCATCCTTTCACAAAGGCCTGTTCGCTTGAAGCCACACGGCGCGGACAGGATCTTCTCGGCAATGTGCTTGCAAAAACAATGCGCACAAATGTTAATATTGTCCCCGTTGATCATCCGAAACTCAGCGGGAATGTTGAACCATGCGCCTGTTTTGCGATTCCGCACGATGAATTAAAGCGCGGAGTTATCCTCTATCTGCACGGCGGCGGATATACATGCGGTGACCTTGAATATGCAAAGGGCTTCGGGTCCGTGTTGGCTTCCGAATGCGGTATTCGGGTGCTTTGTCTCGCTTACCGTCTTGCGCCCGAAAATCCGTTTCCTGCTGCATTGGACGATGCGGTGGAAGCGTATCGCTATCTGCTTTCACTCGGCTACCTCAGCAGCCAGATCGTGCTTGCAGGCGAGAGTGCCGGCGGCGGACTTTGCTTTTCGCTTTGTTTAAAGCTTCGCCAGTTGGACTTGCCGCTGCCTTGCAGCATCATTGCAATTTCGCCGTGGACAGACCTTACCCAAAGCGGCGAGTCGTTTATATTTAATCACGATGTTGATCCGAGTCTTTGCAAAGAGACTTTGGACTTCTACTCAAAGTGCTACTCGCGAAATCCGACAGACCCACTTGTTTCGCCGCTTTTCGGAGATGTTTCCGGGCTTCCTCCGTCCTTAATCTTTGCGGGCAAGGATGAAGTCCTTCTGGATGACTCGCGCCGTATGCACAACAAACTTGTTTCATCCGGCTGCACAAGCGAACTGGTAGAAGCCGAAGGCATGTGGCACGCCTATGTTCTTTACTGTATCAAGGAACGTGCATGCGACCTTGACCGCATCAATGCCTTTTTAAACCGTTTCCTTTCCCACGAACGCAAGCTTCGCTGGATGCGGCTGGATAACGCCGCAAAAATCTATCCCGCCGCAAAACGCAGAAAATGGAATAACTTTTTCCGTCTTTCCGCAACACTCTGCGACGAGGTGGACAAAACAGTCCTTAGGAACGCAATGGATGTCACCATGCGGCGATTCCCGTCCATTGCCGTTCGTCTTTGCAGAGGCGCATTCTGGTATTATCTTGAAGAACTGTCCTCCGCACCCGAAATCACGGATGAAAAGAGCTGGCCGCTCGCACACACGCCGTTTGAAAGCATCAATGAATGCGCACTGCGTGTCATCGTCTACAAAAACCGTATTGCAGTTGAATTCTATCATGCATTGACGGACGGCACAGGCGGCATGGTGTTTTTAAAATCACTGCTTGCCGAATACATCGAACAAAAATACGGGGTTGAAATTCCCAATGAATGCGGCGTGCTGGACAGGCTCACTCAGCCGCAGGAAGAGGAGCTTGAGGACAGCTTTTCGAAGAATGCCGGTTCCGTAAGCGTCAGCAGAAATGCGAGCACCGCATTCAAGATTCATTATACGCCGGAAAGGGATGATTTCAGGCACCTTACAACGTTCATCTTGGATTCAAACGCAGCTCTTGCCGCGGCAAAAAGCTGCGGGGTGAGCCTTACGGTGTACCTGACAAGCGCAATGCTGCTTGCATTGCAGCGGATTCAGGATGAGCAAACGCCCGATAAGCGCCGGCAAAAGCCGATTCGCGTCGTTGTTCCGGTGAACCTTCGCCGTTTATTCCCAAGCCGCACGCTTCGGAACTTTGTGCATGTCATTATGCCGGAGATCGATCCGCGAATGGGCGACTATGAGTTTTCCGAGATTCTGACATCGGTGAAACATCAACTCGGGCTTCTTGTCACAAAAAAGAACCTTTGTGCAATGTTCACTCCGAACGTCAATGCAGAGCGTTCGCCCCTGCTCCGCGTGATGCCGCTTTTCCTTAAAAACATTGCAATGAAGCTTGTTTACGACACCGTCGGCGAACGCACAAACTGTCTTAATCTCTCTAATCTCGGGGATATTAAAGTGCCGGATGTAATGCGCCTATATGTAACCCGATTTGATTTCATCCTCGGCGTTCAGGCAACCAAGCCCAACAATTGCGGAGTTTTGTCTTACAACGGCAAATTGTATATGAATTTCATTCGCAACACTGTTGAACCCGTGCTTGAATTTCAATTCTATCAGGTTTTGCGCGAACTTGGGCTTCATGTCAAAGTTGAAAGCAACGGTGCGGGCAATATATCGGATTCGAACTGAAAACGGCAATGCAGCCCGATAGTTTGAAATCAATAATTTACGGATTCAGAAAGGAGACACAATATGTACTGTATAAAATGCGGAGTTGAGCTTGCGGACAGCGAAAAAGTCTGCCCGCTTTGCGGAACGAGGGTTTATCACCCCGATATAGAAATTAAAACCACCGAACCTCCATTTCCCGAATACAAGCTCCGTGAACCCCGCATGAATCTCAGGGGTATTATGTTCATCGTTACCATGATTTTTGCCGCGCTGATCGTTCAGCTTGTTATCTGCAACATCAGCATCAGCAATGCCTCGGAATGGTCCGGCTACGCAATCGGTGCTGTGCTGCTGCTTTATGAGCTCGTTGCGCTCCCGCTTTGGTTCAAACGGCCCAACCCCGTTATTTTTGTTCCCTGCGGTTTTGCTGCCGTGCTTGCTTATCTGCTTTATATCGACCTTGCTGTTCACGGAGGGTGGTTCCTCAAGTTTGCATTCCCCGTTGTCGGTGCATACGGATTGCTCGTTACGGCGGTTGTAACACTGCTGAAATACGTTCGCCGCGGACATCTTTACATCTTCGGCGGCGCACTTATCGCACACGGAATTTACATGACATTTTTGGAAATGATGATAAATATTGCCTTTTCCGAAAAAACAGTGCTTCAGCTCAACTGGTCATACTTCCCCTTGTTCGGATGCTTTATTCTCGGAATGGGATTAATCATCGTTGCGATAAACAAACCCATACAGGAATCGCTTAAAAAGAAATTCTTTGTTTAATTTCCGATTAAGATTGGATTTCAATAAATATTTGCAATTTGAAAATGCTTATGCCCGATGTGCATGGGCATTTTCTTTTGCGCATAGCAATGCGGCTTTTCGGGGCATACTAACGGACGGCGGGCAGCGGCTTGTTTCAAGCCGTTCAACCGCAAAAAAACACACGGAGGACATTATTATGCAGAATCGACAGAACGGCAGTACCGGCAGCAATTCCGGCAGCAGTTTCGATTCCTTCTTCAACTCAAACCCGTCTCATTCAATGGGTTCGGCGAGTTCCGGGAATCAGTCCGCCTCTTCGGCAAATTGGAACACCGAAGCGGCCTCCTCAATCGACACAAAGGATCTTTCCATCCTGCAGGATGAAATGTATTCTGAAGCGTTGCTTTTTAAAAAATGCACTGTTTATGCCGGGTATTTTAACGATCCCGCGCTCAAACGCATGGCAGAAAACGCTGCCGGGCATCACCGCAGGCATTTTGATACGCTTCACGGCTATCTGAACGGCAATAACTGAGGAGGGTTACAGGCATGAACAATCAGAAAACCAACAATGCTTCCATGAGCGAACAGGAACTTCTTACGGACCTTCTCCATTCAGAAAGGGACGCCGTAAAGCAGTATGCAAGCAACTGCACCGAGTCGGGCTGTGAAAACCTGCGCAGTCTGCTTATCAACTGCATGACCGAATGCTCCGAGGATCAACTCGCCGTGTTCGAACAGATGAAGCAGCGCAATATGTATAAAACCAAGCCCGCAAAGGTTCAGGAGCTTCAAACCGCAAAGCAGGATATGACCTCGCTTCAGCAGCAAACGTGGTGATGTGCGGAAAGTGTTGATGCCGCGCAATCGCTTGTTTCGATAATGCGACACCAAATGACAGCGCACTGATATCGCTGCGCTGAAAAAATCCGCAGCAGGGACTGTTGTATCAGTTCCCAAACAAAACCGGGCAGCCCGCGAAGGGTTGTCCGGTTCTTTTTCGCAGCAAAACATAAAACGGCTGCATGAATTCCCGCTGCACATATGTCTTGTATTATATTTGCGGCAGGTCAATCAGAATCACTCAAGCATTGAGAATATTTCTCCGTCGGAGTATGTAATGAATAATCTATTTGTTATTTCCTAATATCTTTTCATCAGTTCCTTCCGTCCGGTTTTCGGACTTTTTTACGTACTCATTGCAAATGCTAATGCAAAACGGATCGCTGCATCCAACGACCCGTTTTGCTTCATTGCGGCGAATATCCGAATTCAGTTTTCGGGTAATTCAATTCCGCTTTGTTTTTTTAATTTATGGTTTGAGCCGTAAATCAGTTGAGGCCCATTGCAATACGCATGATGCCGATTGCATCAACGATGTTTACAACGCCGTCCTCGTTCACGTCGCCGTGAATGAGCTGAGTTTCGGTCAGTTCAATGAGACCGAGTGCGTAACGCATTGCGAAAACAGCGTCCGCAGTGTTGGTGTTTCCGTCGCCGTTGATATCGCCGTCATGCTCCTCAACAGGAGGTTCGGGAGTGGGCTCGGGGGTAGGTTCGGGAGTGGGCTCGGGGGTGGAGGGAGTCGTGCCGGTGAAAGCAACACTATCGATGCAGACACAGTCCTCACCCTGGCTTCCGCCGGAGTCCTTCGTGTATTCCCAAACAAAGTAGTACACGCCATCCTCGGGAGCGGTGAATGTGTAACGCTGCCAATCGGGCTCGGTAACGCCGGACTTGCGGAGTTCAACCTGCCTGTTGACATAGAAGTTGAAGAAATCGCGATCTGTCTGGCTGCTGCAGATATAGTCGAATGCCATCGTATCGCCGCTCTGCATCGCTATGGTCAGCATGAGCTGAGACTTGCTGTTAACAACGCGCTTGTTGCCGGAACGTGCGAAAACCCTTGTTCCGTCATCAACAGCAGTGAAGGGATACTCGGTGGAAGTGCCGAACCAGAGATTTCCGCCTTCAACGTTGAGTGCTGCCGCAAGTGATTCATCACCGGTAACACTGACGGCGATAACAGCAGTGCCGTAAACACTGCCGTTAACCATGACCGTGCCGGTCACGGTTGCGGTGCCGCTGCCGCTGCCGGTAATCTTTACCCTGCGCTTGTTGCCGTCAACAACAGCAACGTTCTCATCGGAAGAAGTCCAGATAATGTCATAGAGGTTTGCATCCTCGGGTTCGCGGTTAAACTTGACGGTGACCGTTTCACCGACTGCAATATTTGCCTCGTTTGCGCTGACGGTGTAGCCTTGGAGTGCAATGGGTTCTTCGGATTCGCCGAAAAGAGTCCAATCGCAGTAAACCGTCTGTGCCTGGTCGGGATTTGCGGGGAAATCATCAACGGGGCTCATGACAATGGGCCATGCATCACCGTAAGGATCAACGGGACCCCATACGTCAACCATTGTTGCGTATGCTTCGGCAATAGTTCCTTCTTCTTTGATAACGTTCCAGAAAGTTTCTTCGAATTTATAGTCTCCGACGAAGGTAACGCTCTGAGAATAGCCGTAAACCGCACCGCAGCCTGCACGGAGGAGTGCATAGCCGGTGGTGCCGCGGCCGCTGAGCTTCATGCCTTCGCAGATAGCCATCCAAACGAACGGATTATCGAGCGCGCTTGTTATATGGTTCTCGATATATCTGCCGTCAATGAACGCTTCGTTGCCGGAGCGAACTGCCCAACCGTTTGCATAATCCTCGTTGGTAATGCCCTGGTTGGTGGTAAGGCAGAGATAGGTTGAAGTGCCGCTTGCGATGCCGTGGCTGTCGTAAATGACAGCACCCTTGTCGGGGAATGCAGCAGCGATCGCGGGACCGGTTGCATCATGGCCTGCAAGAATTGTCAGCGTGCCGCCGGTTGCCTCCGCAACGGAAGTTGCTTCACGGCGATACTGATCGGTGAAGGTGGGGTCATAGCCGCCGTAATAAGGTCCGACGAGCAGAACATTCGGAGAGGTTGCGTCACGCATTTCAACGACTTTGCCGTTGGATGCGTTGAAAGTTACGGAACCTTCTTCGGTTACATTTGCTTCAATTTTGTTGCGGAGCCTGTAGTTGTATGCACAGTGCATTCCGTTGACGGTAAAGAAGAAACCGTCGGCGGTGAAATCGGAAAAGCTGTCTGCATCAACATTTTCGTTGTTGAGAGCAGCGGTGTAAACGGCGTTGATAACGTCGCTTGCGGGAAGGTTGTCAGCAAGTGCTTCGGCTTCGGCAAGTTCAATTGCCGCCCAAGCATCATCCATGCGCACCGACAATGCTGCATCTGCCGAAATGGAGCTGATTTCCTCTGCAAATGCAACGGGAATGATGCTGAGCATCATCAAAGCGGCGAGCACAACGGCCATGATTCTGCGTGTTTTCATGTGTTTCGTGTTCTCCTGTATTGTTAGTTTGCACGCAGCACCGCTTCATCATTTATTCAATGCAAAAGCAATGCAGTCGTGCAGCGCATTTATGCGCCGCCTTATATTTTATAATTTATTTTTCCCGCTGTCAAGAACACTGACGTCATATTAGAATTTATATCATTTTTGCAGCGCTGCCGTTATGTAAAAAGGGTGCAAGTATTACCCGCACCCTCTTCTGAAACGTAAAAATTTCCGCCGATTATATTAATATGCTGTGTCCTCTTAATCCTTATCGGAATCGGAGTCGTCACCTTGGGGCTGCTCTTTCAGCCTCACAACAGTTGTTTCGATTCTGTGATCGCGAATTTCGAGAACATCTATGTTCATGATGTCCGTTTCAATGCTGAAGGTTGTTCCGTCATCGGCAATTCTTCCGAGGGTTGCAAACACATAGCCGCCGAAAGTATCATACTCATCGCACGGGAGCTTGATATTAAGCTGCTCTGCAACATCCTCAATCAAAGCGCTGCCGCGAATGCGCCAGTTGCCGTCCGGAAGGTGAACAATATCTTCCTCCGTCTCAATGACATCGTCCTCATCGTCAAGATCGCCGACAAGCTGCTCAACAAGATCGTTCATCGTGAGAATACCGCTCATTCCGCCGTATTCGTCAAGCACAACCACAAAACCGCGCCTTGAATGCTGCATATCACGGAACAAAACGTCCGCTTTTACGGCTTCAGGCACAAAATACGGCGCACGAACCGCATTTTCCATGACGTTTTTACGACTTCTGTCCGCAAGGCGGAAATAATCCTTTGAATTCAGTATGCCGATAACGTCATCAACGCTTTCACCGCAAACAGGAAACTGAGAATACCTGTGTTCATAAATAGTTTTTTCCCATTCTTTGTCGTCATCCTCCTCCCAGAGGATTACAATATCGGTTCGATGCGTTGCAATTTCACCTGCGGTAAGATCGTCAAATTCAAATACATTTTGAATTATTTCCTGTTCGCTGCGGTCGATTGTGCCCTTTTCTCCGCCGGCATCGACCATCATGCGGATTTCTTCTTCCGTGACCTCTTCATCGTCGCCGTTCGGATCGATATGCATAAGCCGCAGGACTCCGTTTGTTGAAACCGTAAGCAGCCAGACAAGCGGAGCAAAAATCGTTGAGACAAAATTCAGCAGTCCGCTGATGCTCAGCGCAAGGCTTTCGGACTTTTTCATTGCAACGCGTTTCGGCACAAGTTCACCGAAAACAAGGGTGACGTACGAAAGCAGGATCGTGATAACGATGATGCAGAGTGATTCCGGTATGTTCGGAATAAGCTGCTTAATGTATTGTGCAAAGTTTTCCGCTGCAAATGCACTTGCAAGGAAACCGGCAAGAGTTATTGCAACCTGTATTGTTGCAAGGAAGCGCGCCGGCTGCTTCGTCAGCTTTGCAAGGCGTTTTGCGCGTTTGTTGCCGCTTTCGACAAGGATTGCAAGCTTTGCATCGCTCACGGAAAGCACGGCGATTTCAGCACACGCAAAAACTGCGTTCAATGCAATGAGTACAATTTGCAAGACAATTTGCCAAATAATGGTTCCGGCATTATTGCTTGCTGCGGCGGTAAGTGCGTCTTGTGCGTGGAAAAATCCACGTATAAGCGGGTCGATGTCTGTCATAGTCAGATATCCTTTCAAGATTCCTTTCAAATTCGATTTTTCCGGCAGTTTCACCGCAGGAAGAATTGTGTGCGGAAAGCGCGAACACTATTTGAATGTAACAAAAAACATAGCCAAACAAACTGCGCTCGTTCGGTTATGCCCGTTCGTTCCGTATTCGGTTATGCTGACGCTTTCGGTCGCTGCTGTCGCAACTGTCCACAAAAAACCTCTCTGCAACTGTACTGCTCCTGATATTATACACAGTTTCGGCCGTGTTGTCAACACCCTTTGCATGAATGTCATGTTGTTCGAAACTCTTTTGTGAATATATATTGTTTTTCATTGAAAAAAAACACACCTTATGGTAAAATGCGATTGAAAAAGACAGTTAACGGAGGAAACCTGTATGCGGCGCGCGCTGAGCATAATCGCTCTTGTTTTAACAGGAGCGGCGTTCATTCTTTTGTGCCTTATTTGGGTGCTGCGAATCAATGCAATTATACCTGTTCTGATGTTTGCGGCAGCAATCATCCTGCTTGGGATATGCAAAAAAATGCCTGTCAAACCTCAAACCGGCATTGACAAATCACAAATCAGCAATGATGCTTTTTTTGATGAAGACAGCAAGTAGGTGCGTTCACCCCGCCGTCGTCCGCCGCACGGCGAATGATGCACAGTAAATTAAAGCGAAATCAAAGAACCAAAGACTGATGCCATGAAAAATAAAACAAACAATACCGCGAAAAAATCAAACCTGAAGCGTTTTGCTTCCTATTATAGGCCGCATATCGGCATGTTCACTGTCGATATGCTTTGTGCGTTGTTCATTTCATCCGTGGACATCGCCTATCCCCTGCTGTCCAAACTGGCACTGGATCGCTATCTTTCCGCAACCGCACCGCAATACCGCCCGTTTTTCATTCTTATGGCGGTATGTTTCCTGCTTTATATCCTTCGCACCGGTGCAACATATATCGTCACGGCACTCGGGCACAGACTCGGCGTTCATATTGAGGCCGATATGCGCCGCGATGCTTTCACGCATCTTCAGCAGCTCGGCTTCAGCTTTTACGACAAATCACGCACGGGCAAATTGCTGTCGCGCTGCACAAACGATCTTTTTGACGTTACGGAGCTTGCTCACCACGGTCCGGAGGATGTTTTCATTTCCATGCTGACATTCATCGGCGCGTTTGTTGTAATGCTCACAATAGAGTGGAGGCTTGCGCTCGTTCTTATTGCCGTCGTTCCTGTTATGTTGATTTTCGTTATGAATCTGCGGAAGCGCATGAGCCGCACCTCGCGTAAGGTCAAAGAAGGTATGGCAGTTATCAATTCGCAGATCGAATCCTCCATAAGCGGCGCACGGGTTGCGAAAGCCTTTACAAATGAGAATTATGAGATTTCAAAATTCGAACAGGGAAACGGCATTTTTGTCAACTCCAAGTCTGCGTATTACAAAACTATGGGCATGTTCATGGCGGGAATGGAGTTTTTCACAACCATCCTCAATGTCATTGTGCTTGCCGTGAGCGGTGTGCTTATTATGAAAGGCGAAATGACGACAACGACGCTTATCATCTTTATGATGTATATCTCATCGTTTGTTACCCCGATACGCAAGCTTTCCGCATTTGCGGAACAATACACAATGGGCATGGCCGGTTTTAAACGTTTCACGGAGCTGCTCGATACAGAAGCCGAGATTCAGGATAAACCCGATGCAATTGAGCTCAAAAACGTTAAGGGCGACATTGAGTTCAAAAACATTTCCTTTGCGTACGGTTCCGGCGGCAATGTGCTTGAAAACATTTGTCTCAGCATCAGGCACGGACAGACACTCGCGCTTGTCGGTCCTTCCGGCGGCGGCAAAACCACTCTTTGCCACCTTTTGCCCCGTTTTTATGATATAACCTGCGGCAGCATCACCGTTGACGGAATTGATATTCGCGATGTTACGCTTTCATCACTGCGCCGCAATATCGGCATCGTTCAGCAGGATGTGTTCCTCTTTGCCGCGAGCATCAAAGAAAACATTCGTTACGGCCGAATCGATGCAACCGATGAAGAAATCGTGCAGGCAGCCGTTGCGGCGGAAATTCACGACGATATCATGAAGATGCCCGACGGATATGACACCATCGTCGGCGAACGCGGCATAACGCTTTCCGGCGGGCAGAAACAGCGTGTTTCCATCGCAAGGATTTTTCTGAAAAACCCGCCGATTCTCATTTTGGATGAAGCAACAAGCGCATTGGATTCCGCAACCGAAGCGCGCATCACGCAGGCATTCGACAGGTTGAGCAAGGGCAGAACAACGCTTGTTATTGCACACCGTCTCTCCACAATTCGTAACGCGGATGAAATTGCCGTTGTTGACGAACACGGAATTGCCGAAATGGGAACCCACGATGAACTTCTCGCCGCCGGCGGCGAATATAAAAAACTGCACGAAGCGCAAAACAGATTTTACGTTTCTGTCTGAAGAAATCAAACTGCAAAAGGAGTCCTGAATTATGAAAATACCTAAGAATGTGAACGTCGTCAACGATTCGTACCGTACACTGAGTGAACGTGCCATCATGCTGCGCAACACGCTTGAAAAGCTCGGTTACAATGTTGAATGGGGCTATTATGACCGCCACACCGTTACCGTGAACGGGGACAACTTTCTTGAATACTATCCCATCCCTGTTCTGACCGTGAACGGAATCTGCGATATTGCCGTTGACTTTTTGCAAGTGTCGATCGACGGCAAGCTTTTCGCCGCCGAATTTGAAGAAAAGCTCGATTTTGCAAAGCTTAAATCACACGGGTTTGAATGCTACGGCGCTGAGAACTATCTTGAAAGCCTGTATGTTCCCGGAATGAGTTTTGAGGAACTTGTTCAAATCGTACGCGCCTGCGGCGAATCCGAAATCGGTGTTGCGGCAGCGTTCGAGGGTGAGCCGCTTACAAAAGAAATCCTTGAGCTTATGCAGGTTTTCATCAACATGGGCACACACACCGAAGCGCACAGCCCGATTGACGAGGGCGATGAAACCGAAAAAAACGCGCTGAACGGAATCGATGAAAGCACTCCGGCTTTTCAGGTTGCGGATGCGCTGTTAAACGAATGATGTTTTTACATAAGGAGAGGAAAAATGCTTAACTATATTCTTGATGAACTGAAGAAAATTATGGCAATAGACAGTCCGAGCGGATTCACGCGCAAAGCTGCGGATTACATCATGCAGCAGCTCCGCGAGTTCGGTTTTGAGCCCGAGCTTACCCGCAAGGGCTGTGTGCTCTGCTGTCTCGGCGGCGAAGGCAGCCCGGTTGTCTTCTCTGCACACATTGACACCCTCGGCGGAATGGTGTCCGAAGTCAAGAGCAACGGAAGGCTTAAGCTGACCCGCATCGGCGGCATGAACGCAAACAACGCCGAATGCGAAAATGCACGTGTCTATACCCGTGACGGCAAGGTTTTTGAAGGCTGTTTCCAGATGAACAACCCTTCCGTTCACGTCAACGGCGAATACGACAGCCAGAAGCGCAGCTACGATAACATGGAGCTTGTGCTTGACGAAAAAGTGTTTTCCGCCGACGAAACAAAAAAACTCGGCATCGCAACGGGCGATTATGTCTGTTTTGATCCGCGCATAGGAATCACCGAAACAGGCTATATTAAAAGCCGTTTCCTCGATGACAAGCTCAGTGCGGCGATTCTCATGGGCATTGCAAAGGCAATTAAAACAGAAAAGCTTTCTTTGACCCGCAAAGTTTACATCTATCTCACCGTATTTGAAGAAGTCGGCCACGGCTGCTCAAGCGGTATTCCCGCCGATGCCGAAGAGATCATCAGCGTTGACATGGGCTGCGTCGGCGACGGACTTGAATGCAAGGAACATCAGGTTTCCATCTGTGTAAAGGATTCACACGGTCCGTATAATTACGATGTTACGTCCCGTTTTGTTGAGCTTGCAAAGAAGCATAATCTTGATTACGCGCTTGATGTCTATCCCTTCTACGGTTCCGATGCGGATGCGGCGCTTGATGCCGGTTACGATCTGCGCCACGGACTTATCGGAGCGGGAGTTTACGCTTCCCACGGATATGAACGTTCACACATTGACGGCGTAAAAAACACTTACGAACTTGTAAAGGCCTATATTACCGAATGATTCAATGCGATTTTCTCCGAATCATTTGATTCCCGAAAAAAGGATATAACCACCGACAGCTGCGGTTCGAGCTTCGTTGTTCCGAAGTTCCGAATTGCAGTTTTGTTTTTCAAAGTGAGATATATGCATTTGTTAATGCATTTTCTGCATTACCGAGTATAGTTTTAGTTTGAATTGTGGCAAAACTGTTAACAAACGAAAATTGCGCATGTTCCTGAATTGCACCCGATACGACTGCTGCGTATAATAGCAGGGTAATCGGCGGAACACTGCACGATCCGTACGGACGAATGCAGCCGGCGTTTATATCCAAACAGATTGTTTAGTCATTCACCGGAATGATTTTATTGACCGAAAGGAGATTCTATGGATAAGGTTCAATATTACCGCAGAAAATCCCTGCCCCTTGAGATGCACAAGATTTGCATCGTTCAAAAAACACGCATCCCGTCCGTTGAAGAACGCGTCAGCGCAATTCGCGAAGCGGGCTTCAATTCATACTGCCTCCGCAGCGAGGATGTTTACCTCGACATGCTGACCGACAGCGGCGTCAACGCAATGACCAACGAACAGCTCGGCGCGATGATGGTCGGCGACGACAGCTATGCCGGCAGTGCAACCTATTATCGCCTTGCTGACAAAATCAAAGAGATTTTCAACAAGGATTATTTTCTTCCCGTTCATCAGGGCCGCGCCTGTGAACATATGCTTGCACTTGCGTTCGTGCAGCCCAAGCCCGGTTCGATCGTTCCGATGAACTTCCAGTTCGGCACCTCTGTCGGCAAAATAAAATACTGCGGCGGCGACTACGTTATCTGTTTGCAGGAAGACGGGCTTAACAGGCAGAGTTCCAACCCGTTCAAGGGCGATTTCGATCTTGAAAAGCTTGAACGCGTGCTCAAAGAGCAGGGCGACAATATCGCCTTTGTCCGCATTGAATCCGGCACAAATCTCATCGGCGGCCAACCCATTGCGCTTGATAACATGCTTGCAGTATCCGAACTGTGCAAAAAATACGGAGTGCTTTCCATTCTTGACGCAAGCCTGCTTCAGGACAATCTGTACTTTATCAAAACCCGCGAAACCGCCTATTCCGACAAGAGCATTCGTGAAATCGTGCGCACCCTTTCGGACGCAATGGACATCATCTATTTCTCCGCACGCAAACTCGGCTTCGGCAGGGGCGGCGCAATCATTCTAAATGACAAAAAGCTCTTCGAGCATATCAAAACCTTCGTTTCAAGCTTTGAGGGCTTCCCCACTTTCGGCGGCATGAGCGTTAAAGAGATGGAAGCTATCTGCGTCGGGCTTGACGACACAATGGATGAAAATATTATTGCTCAGGGCCCGCAATTCATCGAATATCTCTGCAATGAGCTTGAAGATGCAGGCATTCCCGTTGTCACACCGCCCGGCGGTCTCGGCTGTCACCTCGACGCAATGAAATTTGTTCCGCATATCGCCCGCAAGGACTATCCGGCGGGCAGCCTTGCAGCTGCAATTTATATTGCTTCCGGCGCAAGAGGCATGGAGCGCGGCGGAATTGACGAGCCGTGGGATGATGCGGATGTTGAGCCCTACGGCGCAATGGAACTCGTTCGCCTTGCCGTGCCGCGCAGGGTATACACCGTTTCGCAGATGAACTATCTCATTGACCGCATCTGCTGGCTGTATGACAACAGGGAGCTTATCGGCGGACTGAAGTTCGAAACCGAAGGACCGCACAATTTCTATGACAAGCTGAATTCTGTGTCCGACTGGCCGGAGAAGCTTGCAGCAAAATTCCGCATGGATTTCGGCGACTCGCTTTGAGCCGCATCCGACCATCGGAATTGCGGGCGTGCTGATTGAATTCCCTTTCATAAAAGTGAATTGGTCAGCACATTCCTATTTTTAATACGCCATCTTCTCATTACCTTTACCGAGCAACACCGCCCGCCGGAATTTTCCGCAGGCGGTGCTGTTCATTTTTTTCTGTCGAACGACAGCATATACCGAATTGCGGCCGAACTATTAAGAAAATATGGCCAATCTGTTAACGATATTTGTAAATATTTCGACATTTGCATTTTCGGGGGTGCAAAATCATTGTATTTTTCGAAACACATCGCTATAATAGTTATCGGAACAGGAAACGAGGCTCGTTCCCAACTCCTTAAGGACAGTCAACTAATTTTTACAGAAAGGCTTTAAAAATGAAAAAACACATGATTCACGCCCTCCGCACCCATGCAAAGCGCACACTTGCCGCAGCATTCGCCGCTGCGTTCGCGC
>OHBE01000852.1_pt1 | contig 30826 bp, 25 predicted proteins | sample 1577231 | NCBI WGS metagenome assembly OHBE01 (sample SAMEA3541506, study PRJEB24748) | human gut metagenome | biome: human gut; feature: human-associated habitat; material: faeces | place: China | collected 2012 | reverse complement strand
CGCTACATTTGAGTGCTTCAATATCCCATCAACTCCAATGCTTCCCTTGCCGCTTTCTGGGATGATTTTTTCCAGCAGCTGACCCCAGACCAGCAGCTTCCTGCCACTATTTCCTTTCAGGGTCACAGCATCTTTGTAGAGCATCTTGCCCCAAAACCACAACTTATTTTGCTGGGCGGAGGTCATGTCTCCTACTTTGTTTATCAGCTGGCTGTCATGCTGGGATTCTCGGTTACGGTTGTGGATGAACGCGAAGAGTTTTGCAATCCATCCCGCTTTCCCAAAGCTGCCACCCTCTGCCTGCCCTTTGACAAGGCTTTGCCGCAGCTTCCCTGCGACAACAGCACCTATTATGTCATCGTCACCCGCGGTCACCAGCACGATTACACCTGCCTGTCCTATCTTCTTGCACAGCAGCCCTGTGCCTATCTCGGTATGATCGGCAGCCGCCGCAAGGTAGTATTGGTTCATCAGTCTCTGTTGGAAGACGGATTTACTCAACAGCAGATTGACCGTGTGTTCAGTCCGATCGGGCTCCCTATCCACGCGCAGACTCCAGAAGAAATTTCGGTGAGCATTCTGGCGCAGATCATCGAAGTCAAAAACACCCGTCTCCCAGATTCCTCTTTGGAAGACCCTGTCTTTGATGCAATCGACAAAGCAGAAGGTCCGGTTGCCTTCTGCATGATTGTTCGTAAATCCGGTTCTATCCCGCGCGGTGCCGGCTCCAAGATGGCGGTGGATCAAAATGGTATAATCTGCGGCACCATCGGCGGCGGAAAAATCGAATACGATGTTATCCAGACGGCGCGAAACCTATGCCTGAATCGAGATCATACCCCGGTTTTCCAGACCTTCCTGATGGACAATCAGAGTGCCAAAGAAGACGGAATGATCTGCGGCGGCAGTGCAGATGTTTTCATCTGTCTTGTCGATTAATGTTCCACAAAAAAATCCGGTCAAATGACCGGATTTTTCTTTTTATGAATTTCTCAATTTTTTGCCGATAGCTTTTCCCAGAGGGCTTAATCCAACCACAAGACCAATGGCTGCCGGGATAATCCATCCAATTCCAAGGGAAGCAAGCGGAAGTTTCATGACCTGTTCCGTCAGTCCTCCCAACGACCATCCAAGTGTTTTGAATCCATCAAAGATGGAAAATGCCAGCGTAAATACCATGCTGCACACATAAACTTCTGTTTTTCCTTTCCAGAATCGATCAAAAAAGGAAAGGATTACCAGCACGATCAACAGTGGATAGAGGATTACCAGAATTGGCAGAACTGTATCCAGAAGCATCTGAAGACCAACGTTGGAGATTAGCCAGGTAAACAGAGTTACAACGGTTACGATGCTCTTATAAGAAAAACGTGGGAACATCTTAGAAAAATATTCTCCAAAAGAGGTGGTCAGACCAATCGAAGTGGTCATACATGCCAGAACCACCGCAGATCCGAGAATCAGGTTACCCCATTTTCCAAACAGCTGATAAACTGCAAAGTTTAACAGAACGCCGCCGTTTGCGAATGGTTCCATACCGGAAGTCTGTGCGCCGATAAAACACAGAGCACTGTAAACCAAACAGAGCAGAACAATCGCAATCACACCAACAATAGCGGTGTTGCGGATGATTTCCTTTCGATTGGAAATCCCGCGCTGACGGAAACTGTCGATGATAATAATAGCAAATACCGGGGCAGCAAATCCATCCAGTGCCAGATATCCCTGAAGCAATCCTTCTACAAACGGTCCGTTTGCATAATTGACCGAAGTCTGCTGAATCTCTCCCAGCGGATTTATAACTGCTGCCACAAAAATAATCAGGATGGAAAGCAGCAGCAGAGGTGTCATGACCTTACCTACAATATCAATAATCTTGGTAGGTTTGAGCGAAAAGAAATAAGTGAGTGCGAAAAAGATTCCTGTATAAAGGAACATCGGTAAAAAGGTACTGGTTCCTTCTGGCAGAAACGGAGTTACACCGATCTCAAACGAAACAGAACCGGTTCTTGGGAGCGCAAACAGAGGCCCCAGCAAAAGATAAATCGCTGCGGTCAAGAAGATTCCTATCTTTTTTCCGGCTTTTCCAATCAGGTCGTTCATGCTGTTTCCGGCAATGACTACTGCCAAAATTCCCAAAACGGCAAGACCTGCATCGGTGATAATAAAGCCCAACAGCGCAACAGCTGCCTGTGTTCCTGCCTGCTGACCCAGATTTGGTGGGAAGATCATATTTCCCGCTCCAAAAAAGATGGAAAACAACATACAGGAAACGTAGATCATCTGCATGGTTCCCAGTTTCTGCTTCATTTTTGCGTCACTTCCATTTCTTTAAAAAAATTATGGTATTTGCGATTATCTTATTATACCTTATACATATTGTCAATATTTTTTATTTATTAGGAAAAATATTTAGTAATTTTTTATATTAAATTGCTCTTTCTTTATTACGAATACGCGTACTTACTTTAAAGTACTTTTTAGATAATAGATTAAAACAAACCTGTTTTTCTTTCATTCTTCACTGTCGATCTTTTCCTTATATTCATTTAAAAATTTAATCTCTCCATATAAAATATATCGGACCATTTTTATAGGATTTGCACGAAAAAAGAATCTCTTCCTCTTTTTCGTGCAAAGAAAGCTGTGATAATTTACAAATTCATTCGCTGAAAATATTCGATTTGTTCAGTATCATTTTTTCCTTTGTTTTTTCCTGTTCTTGCACTATCCAAAGGGTTGTGATATACTGTTTTCGATAAATTAAAAGTATTTACATTACTTTTTAAAGCTTATTTTCTGTTTTAACGATACTTTCCGTTAATACAGTTCCAAAAAGGGAGGTCATGTAAAATGAATTCTTTAAAATTGATTGAACAACTTTCCAACGCATACGGTGCTTGCGGCTTTGAAGACCAGGTTGTTGAAATTGCAGAAAAATTTGCACAGGACGAAGCTCTTGGTTCGGTAAGACACGACTGCAACCTCAACGTTTACATCACACCAGAAAAAAATGCTGGTAAAAAACCAGTTGTTATGGTTGATGCACACAGCGACGAAGTCAGCTTTATCGTTCAGGCAATCAAACCAAATGGAACCCTGCAGTTCCTTCCTTTGGGCGGCTGGTCCAACTACACCGTTCCAGCTCACAAAGTAAAAGTACAGACCTATGACGGCAGATGGGTTTCCGGTATTGTTGCCAGCACACCAGTTCACTTCCTCTCCGCTGCACAGAAAAATGCCTGCCCAACCATCGCTGATATGGTAATCGATATCGGTTCCACTTCCAAAGAAGAAACCGAGAAAGTATACAACATCCACATCGGTGCACCAGTTGTTCCAGACGTAACCTTCGAGTACGATGAAAGCAACGATGTCATGCTGGGTAAAGCATTCGACAACCGTCTTGGCTGCGCAGCTGTTCTGGACACCATGAAAGATCTGAAAAACGAAGATCTGGGTGTTGATGTTGTCGGCGTTCTGTCCTCTCAGGAAGAAATCGGCGAACGCGGCGCATTTGTTACCCGTGACGTTGTAAAACCTGACATCGCAATCTGCTTCGAAGGCTGCCCTGCTGATGACACCTTCAATCCGGATTACTTCATCCAGACCGCAATGAAAAAAGGTCCAATGCTCCGTCACTTCGACAAATCCATGGTAACCAATCCTCGTTTCCAGCGTTTTGCTCTGGAACTTGGTCGTGAACTTGGTATCCCAGTTCAGGAATCGGTTCGTTCCGGCGGCGGCACAAACGGTGGTCCAATCCATCTGTCCAACGGTGGTGTTCCAGTCATCATCATCGGTGTTCCAGTTCGTTACATCCATTCTCACCATGGATTCGCATGCATGGCTGACTACAACAACAGCGTAAAACTGGCAGTTGAAATCATCAAACGCCTCAACGACGAGACAATCAAATCTTTCTAGACAATATCTTCATCTCTTAAAAAGCTGAAAATCCCCGAGGAAATTCCTCGGGGATTTTCTTTATGGATGAATCTAAAGGGAAAAATCAAAGATTTGGGGTAACCACTGCGCTGTCCCAATCATAGCCCTGTTCTTTCAGGGAAGTTTTCCACACATTGATCTGCTCACTCATGCTGCGAATAGAAGTTTCATAAGACTGAACAATGCTGTTATACTGCTCCTGTGTGATGAAACCTTCATTATAGTCGCGCTGTGCGTTGAGGATCTGGGCATCAATCCGGTTATACTCCAGAATCAAATCTGCGGTTTCTTCCACCATTGGCAGGACATCCTCTCTGCCTGCCTGTATTACCTGCTGCTGACGTGCATTGCTGATGTCTCTGCTCATACTGTTCAAAGTTCTGATATAATCATCCTTGCTGATCTTCCATTCTTTGAACATATCTCGCTGTTTAGAGAGTTCTGTTTCTTTCTGGATGATATCGGATGGAAAGATTGTCTCATTTGATTCCAATGGCTCTTCTATCGTCATCTCTCCACTTGGTGAAACAATATCCTCAGAATCTTCATAAAGGGACTCCAGCTCTTCTTGAAGCATCCGATTTTCTTGAGTCAACTCTTCCACCTGATATTCCAGTTGTTCAATCTGACTCAGTGACTCTTCATATTGAATTTTCCAGTTCTGGTTTTCACTTGGAACATATCCGTAATTGTGGACAAGCTGGGAATTTACAAATTCTACTCCCCCATCCACACCAAAATAAACACCATCTGTTTCGCTGCTGGTCAGGCTAACTGTCTTTGGCACTTCCAAAATCAGGTTATTTTGAGAGTGAATTCCATCCCGAATCAATTCAACCAGCAATTCCTTGCTGATCTGCAAATTCTGACTTGGAACCTCTTTCAGAATGATTTCTGCCTTGTTTCCTTCTGTCACAATCTCTGCATCAAAACCGGAAAATTCGGAACGATACACCTGCAAATGAATCTGATCATCCGGAGACTGTCTGACCTCCACCAGACTCATTCCCATCGTATCCTGATTTACCATTCTCAGCTCGGTAATTCCCGCCGGAAGGTCCTGCGTTGTATAAAAATTTGCTGTTTCTGATACGGTATCATTGTATAAATGAATCACATCTTTGGCTACCATTGGCAGGCTGATGGTACATCCAATCAGTCCCGCCACAAAGCATGCAGATGCTGCAATAACGGCTTTTTTCATCTTAGAGGACCTCCTTTCCCCCATCAAGGGAATCTTCCTTGGAATCCTGCTGCTCTGCATCATCCATTGGCAGAGGAAGCACCGGAACAGGATTTTCTTTTTTGGATACACTTTTTTCAGGCTTATTGATTGTGGATTTTTCTTCTGTTTTTTCTTTCTTCACAATCAACCAACTTTCAATTTTTCTAAGCATTCGAATCCAAAGCTCTGCCGATTTTGCAAAGACATTTTTGCTGAATGACCAGAACATTTTTAACATTTTTAAGAGGAAAAGTTCCAGCAAGGCACAAAAACCAAGCAGTGCAACAGAACCTGACAATACTGCAATACCGGTCCAGAAATTAAAAAAGGCAAATCCAAAACCAGAAGCCACGATTCCTGCAAGACCTATTAACACACTGATTACTACAAAAGCGATCGCTGTTGCCAGTCCTCCCAGGACCATTGCGGCAAAACCAACCAGTCCCATGGAAATCATAAATGCAATGGTCAACATCATGAATGCCATCGCAGCATAAATGCACCATCTGCATCCTCTGCCAATCGCTTTGAACCCGCGTATCAGCAACGAATCGGAAGTGGATTGTTTGTACTTTTTATGATTTTCTTTTTCCCGTATCTCTTCTTGTTCGTCTTGGAATGATTCTTGCTGACAAAAATTTTCCTCCTGCGAATTGCTTTCTTCTCTGCGTTTTCCTTCTCCTTTATCCCATTCCTGGAATTTGTCTTTCAACCGATGCAAACCTTCAGCCGCATAATTCCACGGCATTTTCTTTTCTGTGGATTTGCTGGAAAGATGATATTCATTCTTCTGCTCCTGACTTTCCTCAATCAGCTGCTGAGCCACCAGTTCCGGATCTCCCAATTTTGCAGAAATCTCCGAATCCTGCTTGCTTTGTCTTCTGCCTTCTTCAAAATATTCTGCGTAATCACGCATAATATCCTCGATCTCATCTCGGGATAATTTATGTTTTAAGCACGCCTCCAGGCGCTCCAAATATTCCTGCTTATTCAAGAACCTCACCTCTCAAAATATCATTTACCATCTTTGAAAAATCGTTCCAGTCTGCTTTGAGCGAACCAAGATAACCCTTTCCTTTTTCTGTCATATGATAATACTTTCGGGCGGGACCGACTGTGCTTTCCTTCAGATAGGTCACAAAATATTCTTCCTGTGTCAATCTTCGTAAAATTGGATAAACTGTCCCTTCATTGATCTCGGTGTAGTAAGCAATACTTTGAACAATTTCGTAGCCGTACATATCTTTTCGTTCGATCAGTGCCAAAATGCACATTTCGATGACTCCTTTTCGAAATTGTGTGTTCATCGCTTTCCCTCCCTGTACCTAGATTATAGCATAGTACTTTGTATTACACAATACCTAGCGTAATTTAATACCATACAAATTTTAGTACTTGGCTTTGTCTTTTTTTGTCAAAACAAAAGAAAAAAGGGAGGAAAATCCTCCCTTTTTAAAAAGCAATATTTATCTTATTCCTGCATCAGGATTGGGGATACAATGTAATATCCCAAAGAATCTACTGTAATGCAGATCTGGTTGTTCTCTTCGTCATATTCCGACTGAACACTGCGAAGCTGTCCATCCACCACTTCATAAACATAAGAATCGGTGCGCTGTGCTGGTAAACACAGCTGTGCTGGCTGAACAAAGCTATCTTCATCACCGAGGAAATTGTAACACTGGATATCAAAAGAGCGATAACGATTTGCAATCTCACTATCAAAACTCTGATCCAGATTAAAATAGATTGTTTTTCCCTGTGGAAGAACCGCATTCTTTACTGTCACATTGGAACCAAAGGACAGTGTTACTGCTTCTCCAGAATAGCCGTTGCCTACATGCAGATTCATTGGAGAAACAATTTCGTTGACAGAAAGTGGAATCAGTTCCTTTGTTACGTTGCCAAAAGAAGCATTCAAATACAAACTGCTCGATTCGATTCCAGTCTGTTCATCGTAAAGTGTAATAACGCCACCAACCCAAAGTGTACTGGAATGCGGCAGCTGTCCTGCAAAATCAATGGCAATACTGAGTGTTCCATTCTCATTTGCCCAGCGTACCGTGGATACCGCCTGTGAATCAAAACCTTCTGCCCTGAAGTTCCAGTTGGATGGACGATTTTTTTCACTATAGAGCTCTCCGGTTTTTACATCCAAAATTGGAATATACAAGGTATCTCCCGGATAAAAAGAAAGATCATCCCTTGTTACTGCTTCCTGCTGTGGCAGAGAAAGTGCCTGTGATGTTTGTGCAGTATGTTTTACAGTCGCTTGATCCAGACAGAGCTGATAAGCATTTTTTTGCATTGTAATCGGTGCTGTCGATGCAATCATCATGCTCAGTGGAATCTGTGCATAAGAGACGGCACTCATGCTTACCGTCATTGTCATTGCCAGACCAAATGCCATCAAAATTTTCATTAATTTCATTCCGTGCCGCCCCCTTTCTATTAAGATATTCTGTTGCATCGGAAGAAATTCATAGCTTACTTGGTTCTCTGTTATTTAGTATACAATATAAATTACAAAATTACAAGTAAAAAAAACAAAATTTGTAATCTGATTGTCATTTTTGGGAATTTTTTCTACAATTTTTGTAAATATATTCCTTTTTTCTTGCAATTTGGTTTTACACAAAAAAAGAGGTACAACCCAAAAGGTTGTACCTCTTAAATACGTTATAAATGGTGTTAACCAGACTAACGAATAAAATTATTCAGCAATCTTGGTAACAACGCCGGAACCTACGGTTCTACCACCTTCACGGATAGCGAAACGCAGACCTTCTTCGATAGCGATTGGAGTGATCAGTTCAACGTCCATTTCTACGTTATCGCCAGGCATGCACATTTCAACGCCTTCTGGCAGTTTGATTACGCCAGTAACGTCAGTTGTTCTGAAGAAGAACTGTGGTCTGTAGTTGTTGAAGAATGGAGTATGACGGCCACCTTCATCTTTTTTCAGAACGTATACCTGAGCATGGAATTTGGTGTGTGGATGGATGGAACCTGGTTTGCACAGAACCTGACCACGTTTGATGTCAGTTCTCTGAACACCACGGAGCAGAGCACCGATGTTATCGCCAGCTTCAGCGAAGTCGAGCAGTTTTCTGAACATCTCGATACCGGTAACAACTGTCTTCATCTTTTCTTCCTGGAGACCTACGATTTCAACTTCGTCGGAGAGTTTCAGAACGCCTCTTTCAACTCTACCAGTAGCAACAGTACCACGGCCAGTGATGGTGAAGATATCTTCGATTGGCATCAGGAATGGCAGATCCTGTTTTCTTTCTGGAGTTGGGATGTATTCGTCAACTTTGTCCATCAGTTCGTAGATTGGAGCGTAAGCTGGGTCAGCTGGATCGTTTGGAGCTTCCAGAGCTTTCAGAGCAGAACCGCAAACGATTGGAGTGTCATCGCCTGGGAAGTCGTACTCGTTGAGCAGGTCACGGATTTCCATTTCTACCAGTTCGAGCAGTTCTGGGTCGTCAACCTGGTCAGCTTTGTTCATGAATACTACGATGTAAGGAACGCCTACCTGACGGGAGAGCAGGATGTGCTCACGGGTCTGTGGCATTGGACCGTCTGCAGCGGATACAACGAGGATAGCGCCGTCCATCTGAGCAGCACCAGTGATCATGTTCTTAACGTAGTCAGCATGTCCTGGGCAGTCAACGTGAGCGTAGTGTCTCTTGTCGGTTTCGTACTCAACGTGAGAAGTGTTGATTGTGATACCACGTTCTCTTTCTTCTGGAGCTTTATCGATGTTAGCGTAATCGGTGAAGCTAGCCTGACCTTTGAGGGACAGAGCTTTTGTGATAGCAGCAGTCAGAGTGGTTTTACCGTGGTCAACGTGGCCGATAGTACCAATGTTAACATGTGGCTTGGTTCTTTCGAATTTAGCTTTTGCCATTGTTGTTTCCTCCCTTAAATACGGGGGGAGGCTTCTAAAAATTCCGAAGCCTTTCGCCCGTAGTCGTATTTGTATATATTACAATTCGTATTGTAACAATTTATGATTCAAAAATCAAGGGTAAACCCGCAAAAAAGCAGAATTATTCCCTAAAAAATCCCCTTAAACGGTGAAAAATCACCGAATCGGAAGATTATTCTCCTTTTGTTCTAGCAGAGATGATCTTGTCAGCAATGCTCTTTGGAACTTCTACATAGTGAGAAGGTTCCATGGTGTACTGACCACGGCCCTGTGTCTTAGAACGCAGGTCGGTAGCGTAACCGAACATTTCGGACAGTGGAACAAAGGAGTTAACCTGCTGTACGCCATGTCTAGCATCCATACCCTGGATCTGACCACGACGGGAGTTCAGGTCACCGATAACATCACCCAGGTAATCATCTGGAGTGATAACGGTTACTTTCATGATAGGCTCGAGCAGTACTGGGTCGCCTTTTCTCATAGCTTCTTTGAACGCCATAGAACCAGCGATCTTAAATGCCATTTCAGAAGAGTCGACTTCATGGTAAGAACCATCGTACAGCTCAACTTTAACGTCAACTACTGGGTAAGCAGCAACAACACCAGCGGTCATTGCGCCCTGGATACCAGCGTCAACTGCTGGGATGTATTCCTTCGGAATTGCACCACCAACAACGTTGTTGATAAACTCGTAACCCTTACCGGATTCGTTCGGGGTAACTTTGATCTTAACGTGACCGTACTGACCTTTACCACCGGACTGACGAGCGTATTTCATATCAACATCAGCAGGTTTTCTGATAGTCTCTTTGTAAGCTACCTGAGGTTTACCTACGTTAGCCTCAACCTTGAACTCACGCAGCAGACGGTCAACGATGATCTCCAGATGGAGCTCACCCATACCAGCGATGATGGTCTGGCCTGTTTCTTCGTCTGTGTATGTTTTGAAGGTTGGGTCTTCCTCAGCCAGTTTTGCAAGAGCAATACCCATCTTTTCCTGACCAGCTTTGGTCTTAGGCTCGATTGCTACACGGATAACCGGTTCTGGGAATTCCATGGTTTCGAGGATGATTGGGTATTTTGGATCACACAGGGTATCACCGGTAGTAACCTTCTTAACACCTACTGCAGCTGCGATATCGCCTGCGTAGCAAGCTTCGATATCTTTTCTGTGGTTAGCATGCATCTGAAGGATACGACCCATTCTTTCTGTGTGGCCTTTGGTTGCGTTGAGAACAGTGTCGCCGGTGTTAACAACACCAGAGTATACACGGAAGAAGCAGAGTTTACCTACAAATGGGTCGGTTGCAATCTTGAATGCAAGAGCTGCAAACGGAGCATCATCGGAAGATGGTCTGTCTTCTTCTTCGTCACTATCAAGGCTTACACCTTTGATATCTGGGATATCGGTTGGTGCTGGCATGTAGTCAACGATAGCGTCCAGAAGTTTCTGAACACCCTTGTTTTTATAGGAAGTACCACAGCAGATTGGAACCATTCTGTTAGCGATGGTATCAACACGGATTGCGTGTTTGATTTCTTCGATGGTCAGTTCCTCACCGTTGAGGTATTTTTCCATCAGTTCTTCATCCTGCTCGCAGATGGATTCGATCATCTTTGTGCGGTATTCTTCTGCCTGGTCCTTCATGTTGTCTGGAATGTCAACAACAGAAATGTCCTTGCCCAGATCATCGTTGTAAATGTAAGCTTTCATTTCAACGAGGTCGATCAGACCTTCGAAGAATGCTTCAGCACCGATTGGCAGCTGAATCGGAACAGCATTACATTTCAGACGGTCATGGATCATGTTCAGAACATTGTAGAAGTCTGCACCCATGATATCCATCTTGTTAACGTAGATCATTCTTGGAACATGATATTTATCAGCCTGGCGCCAAACAGTCTCAGACTGTGGCTCAACTCCGCCTTTAGCACACATTACTGTTACAGAACCGTCGAGAACTCGCAGGGAACGCTCTACCTCTACTGTAAAGTCAACGTGTCCAGGAGTATCAATGATGTTGATACGATGGTTTTTCCAGTAGCAGGTTGTAGCAGCGGAAGTAATGGTAATACCTCTCTCCTGCTCCTGTACCATCCAGTCCATCGTTGCGCTACCATCATGAGTTTCACCGATTTTGTGGTTAATACCGGTGTAGTACAGAATACGCTCTGTTGTGGTAGTTTTACCAGCATCGATGTGCGCCATTATGCCGATGTTACGAGTCATAGCTAATGCAACGTCTCTTGGCATATTGTCCTCCTTCGCAATCTAGGGATGTATTCATTCGGGTAGTAAAAAACCAGAATCAGCACAGACCGCAGTGCCCCAAAGTCAGGCACTGCTGTCTGGATACCGTCCTGATTAGAATCTGTAATGTGCGAAAGCTTTGTTAGCTTCAGCCATTTTGTGAGTATCCTCACGTTTTTTAACAGCTCCGCCGGTACCATTGATTGCATCAATGATCTCACCAGCAAGACGCTCTTTCATTGTTTTCTCGGAACGAGCTCTGGAGTAGTTTGTGAGCCATCTCAGGCCGAGGGTCTGTCTTCTAGCTGGACGAACCTCCATTGGTACCTGATAGGTAGCACCACCGATACGGCGAGCTTTAACTTCCAGAACTGGCATGATGTTTTCCAGAGCTTCTTTGAAAGCTTCCAGAGCATCTTTACCTGTCTTCTCGTTAACGATTTCGAATGCACCATAAACGATCTTCTGGGCAACACCCTTCTTACCGTCGTACATGATATTGTTGATTAAACGTGTTACCAGTTTGGAATTGTACATTGGATCTGGCAGAACATCACGTTTAGCGATTTGACCTCTTCTTGGCACTTCGCTTCCCTCCTTCACAGTCTGAATTCATAGGTACTCGAAAGTGACAAAACTCCCGTTAAGCCATTGTGAAGTCTTCTATGCCGCCGATTGCAGGTGTTCCCTGTGTTCGGCTATATAAAAGCTCACATGAGCGCTTGTTTTCAAATTAAAATGGAGTTTTATTACTTTTTCTTTGGACGTTTTGCACCGTATTTGGAACGGCTCTGCATTCTGTTTGCTACACCCTGTGTATCGAGTGTACCGCGGATGATGTGGTAACGAACACCAGGAAGGTCCTTTACACGGCCGCCGCGGATCAGAACAACGGAGTGTTCCTGAAGGTTGTGACCGATACCTGGAATGTAAGCGGTAGCTTCGATTCCGTTGGAAAGTCTTACTCTGGCAACTTTACGCAGCGCGGAGTTTGGTTTCTTTGGTGTCTGGGTTCTGATTGCAGTACATACACCACGTTTCTGAGGAGAATTCTGGTCGATTGCTTCTCTCTTCAGGGAGTTCCATCCTTTCAGAAGAGCTGGAGCTGTGGACTTTTTCTCTACAGATTCTCTGCCTTTACGAACTAATTGGTTAAAGGTTGGCATATTGCACCTCCTTGCTAAAGTTTATAAAATTTTTCGATGGTACGACTTTAGTCCATGCCCTACCAATTAAATATTCTATCATCCAAAATCCAATCTGTCAACAAAATTTCTATCGACGTTTGCACCAATTTTCCGCGCTTTTATGCGCCTTTCCTTATACAAACCGAAACATTCCTTCTCATTCTTCCCTGGTATAACCCAACTTATTCCCATTCCAAAACAAAAAGGGAGCAGCTGCTCCCTTTTTTACTGAGGATTCACCTTATAAAATGGTTCCAGTGAGATCAAGTTGGAATACTTGCTTTTCTCACGCCATTCTTTGAGCTCTTCACCCTTATCTATATACTCGATCCGAACGCGGTCACCGTGATAATTAATGAAATCGATGCTGCCGTCTCCTCTAAGCTTTCGAATCAGGTTATCCTGGACAACCGAATTATATGCCTGAATGATCTGGTTTCTGGAAAACGGGGACAGGTGATACTCGACCGTAACATACTTTTCTGGATGAAGCTGGTCGATAAACTTGATTCCCTTTACTTCCCGATAAATTTCTACCAGTTCAATTGCCTTGTCCATCGCTTTGACAGAAGGAACACCGATTTCCAACACTGCATCTGATTGACGGACTGTAATGTAGCTGTATTCATTTCCTGTTAGCTGATCACTCAGATAATTGGCAAAATCCCAGGCATAGTCTTCCTTTGTCTTTTCCTTAACCGGATTTTCTGTTGGCTGTACTACTTCTTCCGGCAGATCTTCTGGCGGTACTACTTCTTCCAGCAGATCTTCATATTGATCGACAATCTTGACCTCTGTTTTGATTCCATATTCTTTTTCTATTTGCTTGATCCTGTTCTGCAAACCGGAAGAAGCTTTTTTTACCACTTCAAGGTGCAGGGTATTGGTCTTTTTGACAAAATTGACAGCACTCACTTCTTTATAATCCAATAAACTGAGTTGTTCCTCCTGAAGTTCAAGCAACTGTTTTGTGGTGAGCTCCTTCTTTTGGGATGTGGAAATCTTTTTGTTCTGCGCTGCGGAGGATAAGCTCATCTCCTGATGTATCCCCATTGGAGTTTTGATCGTAGCAGCAAATGTGTTAACCTCCATCCCAACTGCCATAATAATTACAAACAGCAATATCGATAATCCCTTTTTCAAGGTGATTCCTCCTTATTTGCTTGGAAAATTTGTAGATAAGTCAGCATTATATTTAGATAACACTTTGTCTATACGTACACCATAAGTTAGGGTCGAATTAAGACCAACTAAAGCATAGTAACCAGTAGAACTATTCGTCATAATTGGTCCACCGCTATCCCCCTCAATCACAGGCGCATCTGTTTGAAATCCAATAATTCTTACTCCAGTACCTTCATGTGTAATAGCAGAATCTGTACTAATTACTTTTCCTGAAACCGGAGTTGGGTGATATTGACCATATCTATAAATAGTTTCTCCCTCTTTTGGAGCTCTTGATGATTGGATTTTTTTACCATCAGGCAATACAAATGTACCTTTGATATTGTTAGAAGATCTTTCAACTAAAGTAGAGTCGTAATATCCTCCATAATCCCATAAATCACCATAACCAATAAGCTGGCTATTTCTATCATAAACAGCTTTTCCTGTCTTGTCTTGACTATGCGCACAAATTAAAAAACCACCTTTCTTTGATGCGCCTAAATTCCAAACAACTGGTGCACACAGGGAGCTTGTTTTTCCATTACATACGATTTTGCTACCAGGCTGTGGAGTAACAGTTGTTGCTTTTTCATCTATAGCGGAAATTTCTTCTCCTGTTTCTTCAGGGAAAAATTCATTCTCTACATCCTCCTTTGTCATAATATAAAAAGAAAGATGATCAATATCCAATCCACTCAATTCAGAAATCTCTTGTTTTTTTTCTTCTGTCCACTCCGGAGAACCGACAGCTACAATGTTATCTTTTTGCCCAACATATGTTTCATATATTTCATATGAATTTTCATTTTCCATACTTTGGATAATTTTTTCATAAGCATCTAAAAGCTCCCCATAAGAATATTGAACGGTAGTTTCTGCTATACGTAGACCAACATTTTTATTTTTTTCTAAATTCACAAATAACTCTTGAGATAAACTCTTATCATCTACTGCCGAAATATAAGTTTGACCATTTTCTACATAAATTCCTCCATAACTATATGGATCTAATGATTCTATTACAGCATCAACAGGATCTACTGGCAAAGTTTCTCCCTCTTCATCAGCTACTACTGATGGACTGCATATAAGCAACATTGACGATATTAATAGCAAACTAATAATTTTTTTTAACATTATTATTCTCTCCTTATTGTAAAATTACAAAGATCTTTGTTTATTTACATAATATTCTCACCCAAATTACATGTCAATACATTTTCCATTTTTTTCCTTTTTTTCGACATATTTTCATCACATTATATAGACTTTTCAAGATTTATTTTATTAAAACTTCCTCTTTCTTCTTAAAATAAAATTTTCGAACAACAAAAAAGCACATTGAACTTTTTGTCCAATGTGCTTTTTAAAACAGACTTTAAATGAAACGTTAGAATGCTGCGCTTTCTTCGTCAGGTGCTTCTACAATTGCATCACTTGCAGGAGTTTCAGCAGCTTCCTGAACCGGAGCCTCTTCTTCTGGTTCGATATATTCAATGATACCGGTACCAGCTGGGATCAGCTTACCGATGATAACGTTTTCTTTCAGACCGCTGAGTGGGTCAACCTTACCTTTGATTGCAGCTTCGGTCAGAACACGGGTTGTTTCCTGGAAGGAAGCAGCAGACATGAAGGAATCGGTTGCCAGAGAAGCTTTGGTGATACCCATAAGTACTGCATGATAGGTTGCAGGTTTGCGGTGGATTCCGTCCTGTGCCTCCAGTGCAAGCAGTTCTTCATTTGCTTCACGCAGTTCCGATTTATCAATCAGGGAACCGGTGATCAGCTTGGTATCTCCGCCGTCATCGATGCGGACTTTACGCATCATCTGACGAACGATAACTTCGATATGCTTATCGTTGATATCTACACCCTGTGTACGGTATACGCGCTGTACCTCTTTGATCAGGTAATCCTGAACAGCCAGCTCGCCGCTTACGGTCAGAACCTCACCTGGTTCAACGGAACCTTCGGTGATCAGCTGACCTTTTTCAACATACTGACCTTCCTGAACAATGATCTTGTAGTCAAATGGTACGATCTTGGTGAATACTTCACCATCTGCGCTGGTAACGTTAACAGTATTTGCACCTTTGTGATCCAGACGGAAGTTTGCAATACCGGAAACATGGCTGATGATTGCTGCGTTCTTTGGTTTTCTTGCCTCGAACAGCTCCTCAACCCTTGGAAGACCCTGTGTAATATCGCTTGCGGAAGCAACACCACCGGTATGGAAAGTACGCATGGTCAGCTGGGTACCAGGTTCACCGATGGACTGTGCGGAGATGACGCCGACTGCTTCACCAATGCCAACAGGCTGACCGTTTGCAAGGTTAGCACCGTAACATTTTGCACAGACACCCTTCTTAGCCTGACAATTGAGGATGGAACGGATCTTAACCTGTGTGATACCTGCATCAACGATCTTCTGAGCAGTTTTCTCGTCGATCATCTTTTCGCGGGTAGCCAGAACTTCGCCGGTCTGCGGATGAACAACATCATCTGCAAGGTAACGTCCGGTCAGACGTTCTGCCAGGCTTTCAATAACACGTCCGCTGTCTTCGATATCGTAAACCATGATACCTTCATGAGTACCACAGTCATCGCAACGGATGATAACATCCTGAGATACGTCAACCAGACGACGGGTCAGGTAACCAGAGTCCGCAGTACGCAGCGCGGTATCTGCCAGACCTTTACGAGCGCCTCGAGAGGACTGGAAGTACTCCAAGATGTTTAAGCCTTCACGGTAGTTAGATTTAATAGGAATTTCGATCGCTTTACCGGAGGTGTTTGCAATCAGACCACGCATACCTGCCAGCTGTCTGATCTGCTCCATGGAGCCTCGAGCACCGGAATCTGCGAACATGTAAATTGGGTTTCTTTCACCGAAGGTTGCGCTCAGCTCTTTCTTAACTGCGTCGGTGGTATCATTCCATACCTTGATGACACGGTCATAACGAACGTCATCGGAGATCAGACCACGGTCATACTGACGTTTGATCTGTGCTACCTTTTCGTCCGCCTGAGCGATCAGTTCCTGTTTGTTTTCAGGAATCAGAGCATCTCGTACCGCAACGGTCAAACCGCTCTTGGTAGAGTACTTAAAGCCCTGGTTTTTGATCTTGTCAAGAACTTCGGAAGTCTTAACAGTACCGCATGCGCGGATACATTTATCAATGATCTTTCCGAGCTCTTTCTTTCTAACCAGGAATGCAACTTCCAGGTCAAACTGTTTCTCGGAATCAGTTCTGTCTACAAAACCGAGATCCTGTGGGATTGGATCATTGAAGATGATACGGCCAACAGTAGCATCAATGATGCGGCTGATGGTTTTGCCGTTGATTTCTTTGGATACACGAACCTTGATTGGAGCATGCAGGCCAACAACACCGGTGTCATAAGCCATTTTTGCTTCATCAAAGTTGCGGAATACCTTGCCTGCACCTGGTTCGTCTTCACGTACCATGGTCAGGTAGTAGGAACCGAGGATCATATCCTGTGTCGGGATGGTTACAGGACGACCATCGGAAGGTTTGAGCAGGTTTCCAGCTGCCAGCATCAGGAAGCGGGCCTCAGCCTGTGCCTCTGCGGACAGTGGGAGGTGAATAGCCATCTGGTCACCGTCGAAGTCCGCGTTAAATGCGGTACATACCAGTGGGTGCAGACGGATTGCACGACCTTCTACCAGGATTGGCTCGAATGCCTGGATACCCAGACGGTGCAGGGTAGGCGCACGGTTTAAGAGAACCGGATGGTTCTTGATTACAACTTCCAGTGCATCCCAAACTTCCTTCATGGAAGCTCTGTCTACCATCTTACGGGCATTTTTAATGTTGGTTGCGATTTCCTGGTCAACCAGACGTTTCATAACGAATGGTTTGAACAGCTCGAGTGCCATTTCTTTTGGCAGACCGCACTGATACATCTTCAGGTCTGGTCCGACAACGATTACCGAACGTCCAGAGTAGTCAACACGTTTACCAAGCAGGTTCTGACGGAAACGACCCTGTTTACCTTTCAGCATATCGGACAGGGATTTGAGCGGACGGTTGTTTGGACCGGTTACCGGTCTGCCGTGACGTCCGTTGTCGATGAGGGCATCGACAGATTCCTGAAGCATTCTCTTTTCGTTGCGCACGATGATGTCAGGAGCGCCCAGTTCGATCAACTTTTTCAGACGGTTGTTACGGTTGATCACTCTGCGGTACAGATCATTCAGGTCACTGGTAGCAAAGCGTCCGCCGTCGAGCTGAACCATTGGACGGATATCCGGTGGGATAACCGGAACAACATCCATGATCATCCAGGAAGGCTGGTTGCCGCTGAGGCGGAATGCCTCAACGACTTCCAGACGTTTTAAGATTCTTGCTCTCTTCTGACCAACTGGAAGGGTTTCCAGCTCGTCTTTGAGCTCTCTGGAGAGCTGTTCGAGGTCGAGATCTTCCAGCAGCTTTTTGATTGCTTCTGCACCCATGGATGCTTCGAACTCGTCCTCATAAGCCTCGCGCATATCGCGATATTCCTTCTCAGAAAGAAGGGTGTATTTTTTCAGGTTTGTTGTACCTGGGTCAGTTACAATATAGGATGCAAAGTACAGCACCTTTTCCAGAAGTCTTGGAGACATGTTGAGCAAAAGACCCATTCTGGAAGAAGTACCCTTAAAGTACCAGATATGAGAAACCGGAGCAGCCAGCTCGATGTGACCCATTCTTTCACGACGAACCTTGGATTTTGTTACCTCAACACCGCAGCGTTCGCAGATTTTGCCTTTGTAACGCAGGCGTTTGTATTTACCACAGTAACACTCCCAGTCCTTGGTTGGACCAAAGATTCTTTCACAGAACAGACCATCACGTTCTGGTTTCAGGGTTCTATAGTTGATGGTTTCCGGTTTTTTAACCTCACCATAAGACCATTCCCTGATTTTTTCCGGAGAAGCCAAGCCGATTTTAATAGACTCGAATACGTTAAATTCCATTTTACGACCCCTTCTTCCTTAATTACATATTATCATCACTGTCATCATCAATGCCAAAGTCGGAGAACTCATCCAGCAGGCTGCCGAAATCATCGTCGTCCTGCATATCAGGATGTTCCATAGCAAAGCTGTCCTCAAACTCGGAATCAACTGCGACGGTCTCGCTTTCAAAGGTAGTTCCGTCGTCTTCTTCCTGATAACGCTCATTGCCGTTAAAGCCCATATCGTCATCCAGATCCTGTTTGAGATCGATCTCCTCGTTGTTCTTATCCAGTACCTTAACATCAAGCGACAGAGACTGAAGCTCTTTGATGAGTACCTTGAAGGATTCCGGGACACCTGGCTTCGGAACGTTTTTGCCTTTTACGATAGCCTCGAATGTCTTTACACGTCCGACAACATCGTCCGATTTTACTGTCAGGATTTCCTGCAGGGTGTAAGCAGCACCGTAAGCTTCCAGTGCCCAAACCTCCATCTCACCGAAACGCTGACCACCAAACTGAGCTTTACCACCCAGAGGCTGCTGGGTTACCAGCGAGTATGGACCGGTGGAACGGGCATGGATCTTATCGTCTACCAGGTGATGCAGCTTGAGGTAGTACATGTAACCAACGGTTACCGGGTTATCAAATGGTTCACCGGTACGTCCGTCATAAACGGTTGTCTTACCGTCGCCGCGCAGACCTGCCATTTCCAAACATTCTTTAATATCATTTTCGTTTGCGCCGTCAAAAACAGGTGTCATGATCTTCCAGCCCAATTCAGCAGCAGCACGTCCCAGATGGACCTCAAGTACCTGACCGATGTTCATACGGGAAGGTACGCCCAGAGGGTTCAGAACGATGTCCAGCGGACGACCGTCAGCCAGGAATGGCATATCTTCCTGAGGAAGAATTCTGGAAACAACACCCTTGTTACCATGACGACCTGCCATCTTATCGCCGACAGAAATCTTACGTTTCTGAGCGATGTAGCAGCGAACAACCATGTTAACACCAGGAGAAAGCTCATCGGAGTTTTCTCTGGTAAATACTTTTACGTCAACGATGATACCGTACTCACCGTGTGGAACACGCAGGGAGGTATCACGAACTTCTCTTGCTTTTTCGCCGAAGATTGCACGCAGCAGTCTTTCTTCAGCATTGAGCTCGGTTTCACCCTTTGGTGTAACCTTACCAACCAGAATATCACCGGAGTGAACCTCTGCACCGATACGGATAATACCACGGTCATCCAGCTCTTTGAGGGCATCCTCGCCGACGTTTGGAATGTCGCGGGTGATTTCTTCCGGTCCGAGCTTGGTGTCACGCGCTTCGATTTCGTGCTCCTCGATGTGGATGGAGGTGTAAACGTCGTCGCGTACCATTCTTTCGTTGAGCAGTACAGCGTCCTCGTAGTTGTAACCTTCCCATGTCATAAAGCCGATCAGAGCGTTTTTACCCAGCGAGATTTCACCATTGCAGGTAGCAGGACCATCAGCCAGTACCTGTCCAACGCTGACACGTTCGCCTGCGCTGACAATCGGTCTCTGGTTGAAGCAGGTTCCCTGGTTGGAACGCAGGAATTTGATGATGTGGAAGTTTTTGAGCTCGCCGTCATCAGTGCGGACAACAACCTTGTTTGCATCAACGCGGTCAACCACACCGTTTACGTCGGAAACAACACAGACACCCGAGTCAACAGCTGCTTTGTACTCCATACCGGTACCAACGATTGGGTTTTCGGTCTTGAGAAGCGGCACTGCCTGACGCTGCATGTTTGCACCCATCAGAGCTCGGTTGGTATCGTCGTTTTCAAGGAATGGGATCATTGCTGTTGCAACGGATACTACCATCTTAGGCGATACGTCCATGTAGTCTACCTGCTCACGTTCCACGATCTTAACCATGTCGCGGTGACGAACCGAAACCATCTTGTTTGCGAAGGTGTTTTCTTCGGTCAGAGGTTCGTTTGCCTGTGCAACGATGAATTCGTCTTCACGGTCAGCAGTCATATATTCTACTTCATCCAGAACTTTGCCGGTTTCTTTGTCAACACGGCGGTACGGAGCCTCGATGAAGCCGTATTTGTTGATTCTTGCAAAAGTAGCCAGGTAGGAGATCAGACCGATGTTAGGACCTTCTGGGGTCTCTACCGGACACATTCTTCCGTAGTGGCTGTAGTGTACGTCTCGAACTTCGAAACCTGCACGGTCTCTGGAAAGACCGCCAGGACCCAGAGCGGAAAGACGTCTCTTGTGGGTCAGTTCTGCCAGAGGGTTGTTCTGGTCCATGAACTGGGACAGTGGGGAGGAACCAAAGAACTCTTTGATCGCAGCAACAACCGGACGGATGTTGATCAGAGCCTGTGGAGTGATAACCTCCATATCCTGTGCCTGAGTTGTCATTCTTTCACGAATAACCGATCTGAACTGCTTCTGAACTGGTTCTGAAGCAGTTCGCCGACAGAACGGATTCTTCTGTTGCCCAGATGGTCAATGTCGTCGGTGGAGCCAACGCCGTTGCCCAGGCAGCAGACATAGTTGATGGTTGCAAAGATATCGTCCTTGATGATGTGTTTTGGAATCAGGTCATCTGCTCTGTCCACGATCATCTGACGCAGCTCTTCATCAGAGTTGCAGCTATCCAGAATTTCACACAGTACCGAGAAACGTACCTTTTCATTAACACCGATCTCTTCGAGCTCTTCCTCGGTGTAGCAGGAGGTGTAATCAAGCAGGTTAACCATACCATTGGAGATAACCTTTACGATGCGGTCACCGCATTTGAGGAATACAGTGTCAACACCTGCGCGCTCGATCTCTTCTGCTTTTGCACGGGTCAGAACTTCGTCTGGTTCTGCCATCACTTCACCGGTACGGCTGTTGATAATTGGTTCAGCAACAATGTGACCGTTGATTCTGGAAGCGATACCCAGTTTTTTGTTGTATTTATAACGTCCAACACGGGACAGGTCGTATCTTCTAGCGTCAAAGAACAGTGCGTTCAGATGGGACTGAGCGCTGTCTACTGTTGGTGGTTCACCTGGACGCAGTTTTCTGTAAACTTCCAGCAGAGCCTCTTCTGTGTTGTTGGTGCTGTCCTTTTCAATGGTAGCCTGGATTCTTGCATCTTCGCCAAAGAATTCCAGAATCTGCGCATCGCTGGAAAGACCCAGGGCACGGATAAAGGTTGTTACTGGCAGCTTTCTGTTTTTATCAATACGAACATAGAAGACATCGTTGGAGTCGGTTTCGTACTCAAGCCATGCGCCGCGGTTTGGAATAACTGTTGTAGAGAAAAGTTCCTTACCAGCTTTGTCACGGGATACACCGTAGTACACGCCTGGAGAACGTACCAACTGGGAAACGATAACTCGCTCCGCACCATTGATAATAAATGTACCGCTTGGTGTCATCACAGGGAAATCACCCATGAAGATGTCCTGTTCTTTTACCTCGCCTGTCTCCTTGTTCAGGAGGCTTGCACGAACCCGCAGAGGAGCTGCATATGTTGCATCGCGCTCTTTACACTCTTCGATGGTGTATTTGGGTTTTTCGTCAAGACGGTAATCGATAAAGTCAAGTACCAGATTGCCCTGATAGTCTGAAATCTCGGACATATCTTTAAATACTTCCTTTAATCCCTCCTCAAGAAACCATTTGTAGGAGTTTTTCTGCACTTCAATCAGGTTTGGCATTTCCAAAACCTCATTAATCCGAGAAAAGCTCATTCGAACATTTTTACCCAGATGTACCGGCTTAACATTCACCATAGGCTTATCCACTCCAATCCGCTTATTTTAACAATTGTCTAATGTGTACAACTTTGTTCGGTCAGAATCCATTATTTTGCAAAAAGGTATTGAATTCTTCTTTCTTCTATGCTACAATATGTTTAGTCAACTACACAACTATCCATTTTGATACATTATAATATTATATTGTATTTTGCCGTTAAAGTCAATCTTTCCGGCACCTTTTGTCGTAAGAAAAACTCCGATTTTTTGATCGGAGTTTTGTTTATTTATGCCAAAATTCAACTTTCTATTTCATCTAAGAGTCTTCTTGACAGAGACTCTTTTTTCTGTTTTTCTCAAATTCCTGATACCAGTTTCCCTGATAGGTAAGCTCTCCCTCGTCCCCTTCTGCCAAAAGATCCCATTCTTCCTTTGTCACACTCAGCTCAATCTCTTTTTGTTCCTCCGTCCGGAAGGTCGCATAATAGATGATCCGCACAATCATATTGTTTTTGGCAGATGAATTTTCACGGCGATAGATCGGCTTTTCCCTTTTGGAAATCACCGATGCATGAACTGTGACAACCGGCTCCTTGTCCAGCTTTTTTCTTTGATAGGCAACACCAATCAGTGTCATAATCAATGCACCCACCACACTGATGAGCAAAAATGCGCCCAACACAGCAAGCAACATTCCAAAAATACCAAGCATCAAACAAAATCCTCTCTGTTTTTTGATTATTGTAACACAGATCTTCCGCTGATACAAGAACACAAACGATCCCATCAAAACAAAAAACCTTCCGGCAAAATACCGGAAGGTTTTTGTTCTTTGTGAAATTAGTCCATCTTAGCAACAAGGAACTCATAGAAACCACGATGTGTTTCATACAGGTCAACCTTGGAGATGATTTCCATTGGAGCATGCATGCACAGAACTGGAACACCGATATCGATGGTGTCAACGTCCAGCTCAGCGATGTATTTAGCAACAGTGCCGCCGCCGCCCTGGTCAACTTTACCAAGTTCACCGAACTGCCATACAACGTCTGCATTGTCGAGGATTGCACAAACTTTGCTTGTGAATTTAGCGTTGCAGTCGTTGGTGCTGCTCTTACCGCCTGCACCTGTGTATTTAACAACACATACACCGTAGTTGATGAAGGAAGAGTTCTGTTTTTCATAAGCATCTGCAAATGCTGGATCGAATGCTGCGCTTACGTCAGCAGACAGACATTTGGAGTTAGACAGAACGCGTCTTACTGGAACGCCGAATGGCTCAGCCAGATCAGCCAGGAAGTATTCCAGGAATCTGGAGTGCATACCGGTGTTACCGTCAGAACCAACTTCTTCTTTATCTGCGAAGATAACAACAGAAGTCCATTCTGGGTTGGTGTTTGCGATTTCAGCTGTCATTTCAGTGTAGGAGCAAACACGGTCGTCATGACCATATGCGCCGATCATGCTTCTGTCAAGACCAAGGTCTCTTGCTTTGAGAGCTGGAACAACGCTCAGTTCAGCGCCCAGGAAGTCTCTTTCAGTGATGCCGTATTTTTCGTTGAAGATCTTCATCAGGTTCAGTTTAACCTTTTCAGAAGCTTTTTCATCTTTAAACTGTCTGGAACCGATTAGAATATTCATGGATTCGCCCTTGAATGCTTCTGCCAGAGTCTGAGTTCTCTGTTTGGAAGAGAGATGTGGCAGCAGGTCAGTTACGCAGAAAATTGGATCGTTTTCATCTTCACCGATGGTGATGGTAACAACAGAACCGTCTTTCTTGTAAACGTCACCGTGCAGAGCCAGAGGAATAGTTGGCCACTGGTATTTCTTGATACCACCATAGTAATGTGGTCTGAGGTAACCCAGTTCTGCTTCTTCAAACAGTGGGCTTGGTTTCAGGTCAAGTCTTGGGGAATCAACATGAGCTGCAAGGATCTTAACGCCTTTTTCGATTGGACGGGTACCCATAGTACCGAAGATCAGAGATTTGCCGCGGTTGTTGTAGTAGAATCTTTCACCTGGCTGATATTTTTTGCCTGGTACAAATTCTTCATAACCGTTTTCTTTCAGCTGTCTGATAGCTTCTCTGACTGCTTCCATTTCGATTTTGGCTGCATCCATATATTTTTTGTAGCCTTCAGCATAATCGTATGCTTTATCGATCTCTTCGTCAGACAGACGGGTGGTACCGTTGACCATCTTCATCATTAATTCTTCCTGGAGCTGCTCGCCTTTGGTTTTTTCCATATCGTTCATCCTCCCGATTAAAATTTTTAGCTGTCCTGAAAATTACATCCAAAACAACCGATATCTACACCGTTTTTAACTTACGGTTAGAAACAAATTTGCTAAGAATAAAGTTTGCGATAGATTTTTTTGGTTTCGGAAACTTTGTTATAATACCATTCTGTATCAGAATAGGGTATTTTGTCAAGTGTTTTTCCATCTTTTGAGTATTCTTCCTGCGAAAGCCAGGAATTTACATTCCCCATTCCCGCATGGTAGGAACAGATTGCCAGCTTTTCATCGCCGGTTTCTTCCAGAAGCAGATGCAGCATATAGGTTCCATACTGAATGGAAACCTCCGGATCAAAGATATCCTCGTAGCCGACACCGCTCTCATCCCCCATTCGGTACTGCACCCATTCAAATGCATCTTCTGTCATCTGCATGACTCCGCGTGCATCCGCATGAGAAACCGCATTGGGGTCAAAATTGCTTTCCACCTTTGCCACCGCATACACAAGATCCCGGTCCACCTGATATTCCCTGCTGTAACGCTCGACATATTCCCGATAGGTTCTTGGATACAGCTGGCGGTAGACACTTTCTGTTGCCGGCTGCAGTGCGGCAAATCCTGCCGCTACCAGAACAACCACCAAAACAAGCCACAAAAAAATGGATTTTCTTTTCGCAGAACCTGCACGTTTCTTTTTCCTTGCCATCAAAACCTCCACCGTTTAAAAAAGGGGTTTTTACTGCTGTGCCTCCGATGAATTTCCCGCTTCCATCTCTGCTTCCAGTTTGGAAAGCAAAACGGAAGTCTGATTTTTCAGCTCATCGATACTGCCGTTGTTTTCCAGCACCTGCCACGAACGGCTCTTATAATATTCCTCGTCGTGCTGTGCCTGAATGCGTTCATCCGCTTCCTCTTCTGTCAGCTTATCTCGGCGGATAATGCGCTCTTTGCGGGACTGTACATCCGCTGTGACCGAAACAACACGGTCACATTCGCGGTCTGCACCGCTCTCAAACAAAGTTGGAGCATCCAGCACAATAATTCCTTCCTGCTGTTCCCGCAGACGTTTTAATTCTCTGCGGATACTGTCGATGATGTATGGAAACATCAGGTTATTTAATTTCTTGAGTTTTTCTTTATCGTTAAAGACAGTGCGCGCCATTTTCTTTCGGTTGAGCGTACCATCCATATTGATATATTCGCAGCCAAACTCCAGGGCAATGTCAGCGATGCAGGCGCTGCCTGTCTCGACGACCTCCCTTGCGATTTTGTCCGCATCAATCACAACGACTCCGTTTTCCCTAAGATAATCCGAAACCGTCGATTTTCCTGCACCGGTCTGACCGGTGAGCCCCACGATCATATTTCTCATTCCTGTGACCTATGCCTCACTTTCCCCATCCAGAGTATGCTCCTGATATGCGGCAGCCCGAATCAGGCGATTATACACCGCAAGACCCACTCCTTGTTTGGATGGACAGCGCGCATACACTTCCTGTGCGCCCCTTTCATCCAATTCTCTAAGCGCTGCAAACAGGTGCTTTGCCTGATCGGTTTCATCTTTACCCAGGCTGATATATGGAACCTGCAAAAAAGGAACATCCTCCTCAAAGCAGAGTGCAAACAGACCTTCTTTCTTCTGGGAATTGACATATTCTGTAAACTCCCTGCTGTCTGCATCCAGAATGGTGATTTTTGCCTTCGGCGCATAGTGCTTGTACTTCATACCCGGAGAATCCGCACGGACTCCCTCTTTGAGCTTTTCGGTTACCGCTTCATGAATCATCAGATCCGGCAGAAATTCCTTTAACATCTGCGGAGTCACAGCCCCCGGACGCAGCAGGATCGGCTTTTCCCCTGCAAGGGAAATAACGGTCGACTCTACACCCACGCTGCACTCTCCGGCATCCACAATCGCGTCCACACGACCCCAGAGGTCATGCACACAATGCTGCGCTGTGGTGGGGCTTGGGGAACCGGAAAGATTTGCCGAAGGCGCTGCAATCGGTACCCCTGCCTCATGGATAATCGCTCTTGCTACCGGGTGAGCTGGAATACGGATTGCTACCGTTTCCAGTCCTCCCGAAGTTTCCAGTGGGATAATATCCTTTTTCGGCAGAATGATCGTCAGTGGTCCCGGACAAAAACGCCTGCACAGTTCATAATAAACCGGCGGGATGTTTTTGGCATAACGTTCTGCCTGGGAAGCATCCTCAATGTGGATAATCAGTGGATTATCCTGCGGACGTCCCTTTGCCAGAAAGATATTTTTTACCGCATCAGGATTCAGGGCATTGGCACCCAGACCATAAACTGTTTCAGTCGGAAGTGCGACCAGTCCGCCCTGACGGATGATCTGTCCTGCACGGATGATCGCTTCCCTGTCCTGTTTCATTTCCTTTACAGTTAAAAGCTGTGTCTCTCTGTGCTTAAAAATTTGCTCTTGCATGGATTTAAGCCTCTTTTCAGCAGACAGTTTAGTTTTCGCTGCCGGTAGCGTTCGAGCTTTCTTTGAGTTTTTCTGCCTGGTCAAAGGTGTTGAGTCCATCAAACAGCTCGGTCAGATCTCCGTTGAGTATCTGCTCCAGTTTATACAGGGTCAAACCAATGCGGTGATCGGTAACACGTCCCTGTGGATAGTTGTAGGTACGGATACGTTCTGCACGGTCACCCGCACCAACCTGCAGTTTTCTTTCGGAAGCAATCTTTTCCTCCTGCTCTCTCTGCATCTTTTCATAGATACGGGAGCGCAGAATCTTCATTGCTTTATCCTTGTTCTTGTACTGGCTTCGTTCATCCTGACACTCAACAACAGTACCGGTAGGAATATGGGTAATTCGGATTGCAGACTCGGTCTTGTTTACATGCTGACCGCCTGCACCGCCCGAACGGTAGGTATCGATCTGAAGGTCTTTTGGATTGATTTCAACCTCAACGTCATCCACTTCCGGCAGAACAGCAACGGTAACGGTGGATGTGTGGATACGGCCCTGTGTTTCGGTTTCCGGTACACGCTGTACACGGTGAACACCCGATTCAAATTTGAATTTGGAGTAAGCTCCTTCACCGTTGATGGAGAAGCTGATTTCCTTATAACCACCCAGTTCGGTTGGGTTTGCGTTGAGGATCTCGATCTTCCAGCCCTGGCTTTCTGCATACATCGAGTACATTCTGAACAGGCTGTTCGCAAACAGAGCTGCCTCATCACCGCCTGCACCGCCGCGAATCTCAACGATAACGTTCTTGTCATCGTTCGGGTCTTTTGGAATCAGCAGAATTTTAAGCTCTTCTGAGATCGTTTCGATATCTTTTTTGCTGGTTTCATACTGTTCTTCGATCAGTTCGCGGAAATCCTTGTCCAGACCGCTCTCTTCCAGCATCATTTTTGCCTCGTCCATATCGTTTTTTGCCTTGGTATATTCGCGGTATTTTTCAACGATTGGAGTCAGGTTCTTATACTCCTTCATCAGCTCCGCATACTGTTTTGGGTCGCTGACAACATTTGGGTCCATCAACTTGTCGTTGATTGCCTGATAGCGTTCTTCCGCTACGCTTAACTGTTCAAACATCGTTTCATTCTCCTTAAATCTTTTATTCCGTCATTTTCTCTTCTGTTTTGATCCGCCCTCTTTGCAGCTGCCTTTCCTTTACGGCCTGCGGATCTCCCGGATATTTTTCTCTGCCTTACTTCTGGCAACCATGACCTCATGGCCGCAGCCGGTACAACGAAGCTTAAAATCCATGCCGCTTCTTAATACCAGGAACTTGTTTTCCCCGCAGGGATGATTTTTCTTCATAACCAAGATATCGCCAACACGCACGTCCATCTTCTGCGACCTCCTTTTCTCAAGTCCACTATCCGGAAAATTAATCAGGACAACGGTCAAAAATTCCTGCATACAGATTCTATTATAGCAAACAAGCCCTTGTTTGTGCAACAAAATCTTGCACAAACTTTACCACAATCATGCAAAAGAAAAGCATTTTATTCTTTTGCATCCCTTTGTAAAATTTTGATGCGTACCCTTTGTGCCAGCACAGACAGATCAGAAATAAATCCATTCTCTCCTGCATATAGATAAACCAGCCATTGACGCTATCTGATAAAACAAAAAACTGTCCAAACCGTTTGGACAGGAGGAGGGAAGAAAAATGACAAACTACTGGCCCGAGGGCTGGCTTGTAAATACCGCACAAAATCACAGTTTCTGTCAAAATATTTCCGGACTTCGGGAAGCACTTCACAGCCAGACTATTCTGGAAGCAAGAGCCTGTGTCTGTACGCCGGAACATGATCTGGTGGTCGATTTTGGATTCTGCAAAGGAAAAATTCCCCGCTGTGAAGGCGCTGTCGGGATCAGTGACGGCACCACCCGCGACATTGCGCTGCTTTCCCGTGTCAATAAACCGGTCTGCTTTGTTGTCCAATCCATCGAGCAAAATCCGGATGGCTCCTTCACCCCTATTTTATCCCGCCGCCTTGCACAACAGAGATGCTTAGAAGAATCAATCCGTCATCTTCACGCCGGAGACATCATCCCAGCACGTGTTACCCATCTGGAAGCATTCGGCTGTTTTGTGGATATTGGCTGCGGCATCCCTTCCCTGATTCCAATCGACTGCATTTCGGTGTCCCGCATCTCCCACCCGTCCGACCGCTTCCGCACCGGACAGGACATCTATGCTGTCGTCACCGATGTGGACCAGAACCTACGGGTATCCTTAAGCCACAAGGAACTTCTTGGGACCTGGGAGGAAAACGCTGCACTGTTTTCTTCCGGCGAAACGGTATCCGGCATCGTGCGTTCGGTGGAGCACTACGGGGTTTTTGTGGAGCTTGCACCCAATCTGGCAGGACTTGCTGAGCCCAAAGATGGGGTGAAAGTTGGACAGCAGGCAAGCGTCTACATAAAGAATCTGATTCCCGAAAAGATGAAAATTAAGCTCATCATTATCGACTCGTTTGACCTACCCGGCGATGTCCCAGCTCCGATTACTCCCCTGCGCTACTTTATCGATTCAGGACACCTCGACCACTGGGTTTATTCTCCTGCTGTATCAAACAAAAAGATCGAAACTTTCTTTGCATAAAATCATTTTTTCGAAAGCAAAAGAGGAACCACAAAGGTTCCTCTTTTTTGTTTTGTGTTAATAGGTCAGGACTTCGTATCCGTCCTCTGTCACCGCTACGGTGATCTCCCACTGAGCGGACAGCTTGCCGTCACTGGTTACGACAATCCAATCCTGTCCGTTTTCATCCATGCGGACATTGTGCTTTCCTTCGTTTACCATCGGCTCAATGGTAAATACCATTCCTGGTGCCAGCATCATGTCAGTACCTCTTTTGCCGACATAGCCTACCCATGGATCTTCGTGGAATTCCAAGCCAATTCCATGTCCGCCGATTTCACGGACGATGGTATATCCGTTCTTGTGGGCATGGTCGGAAATTGCCTGTGCAATATCTCCCAAAAAGCCCCATGGTTTTACTTCAGCAAGTCCCAGCTCTACACATTCCTTAGCAACCTTGACCAGGTTTGCAGCATTTTCGGAAACTTCGCCGATACAGAACATTCTGGAAGAATCAGAAAAATAACCGTTGTAGATGGTGGAAACATCCACATTGATAATATCGCCGTCTTTTAAGACAACCTTGTCGGATGGAATACCATGGCAGACCTGATCGTTTACCGAGGTGCATACGCTCTTTGGAAATCCTTCATAGTTGAGAGGTGCAGGGATACCGCCCAGACGAGTAGTTTCATCATAAACAATCTTGTCAATCTCTTCGGTGGTCATTCCGGCATGAATCTTCTGTGCTACCAGGTCAAGCACTGCAATGTTGATCTTGCTGCTCTGACGAATACCCTCAATCTGTTCTGGAGTTTTGATCATCTCATGGGTCGGTACGGTATGACCCTCTCTGCGGAAGTGGTCCAGTTTTTCATCAAATTCCATGTGGCAGTGTTTATATTTTTTCTGGCTGCCGCACCAGCATGGGTCGTTGCGGCCCAGTTTTTTCTCAGACATTGTTGTTACCTCCTGTCAAATATTCTTCTCTTGTCAGCGAATAGATACAGTCGTCATGAATCACACCGTTGCGGTCTGAAACCGCGTGGCGGATGCTCGCTCTCTTCCGCTTCGATCGGGATAAATACCCGGTCATGGGAGATTGCG
>OHBE01000840.1_pt1 | contig 30988 bp, 37 predicted proteins | sample 1577231 | NCBI WGS metagenome assembly OHBE01 (sample SAMEA3541506, study PRJEB24748) | human gut metagenome | biome: human gut; feature: human-associated habitat; material: faeces | place: China | collected 2012 | reverse complement strand
ATACATGTTTACGAAGCTGCCCACAAGGTGCGGGTACCGGTAGTAGATATGGCGGCAAAGCTTCTTGGATAATTCCAGGAAGCGCAGGTCATCTCCGAAGTCTAAAATGCCGTCAAGAATGTGCTCAATCTGTTTCTCATCCGTTAGGCTGTCGGCCAGCACCGCATCCACCAATCGGGAGTACCGGACATAGGCTAAATCATGAAGTTCTTTTATCTTCTTTGCGATGACTTCAACGTCATCAATGAGCTTATCTTGGTTATCCATTACATGAGTCCTCCGAAGGGCTGTCGAAGGGTGTCCCAACTTGTCGAATTCTGTCGAATATCGGCATCGGATTGGCGTCCAGCAGTTCTTCAAGAGTGCGGGGCGTGTATCTCATGTAGTCCATCATGCACCCTACGTTGATCAGCCTGCTCGGAATGCCCATATCCCACTGCTCGTGCTTCCACTTTTCTACAAGCTGCCATTCTCGGGTATTATGTACGTGACCGTAGAGCATGACGGAGCCATAGTGCTGATTCTTATAGAACATGATGGGATAGTGGCTCATGATGACCAGCGTATTCCCATCGTTGATTTCAGCATACTGCTCGATGCTCTCCCAATAAGGGCGGAGCTTTCCTTTCACGCGGTCATGGTTGCCTTGAATCAGGTGCTTATGTCCCTGCAACCGCTCCATAATCCGAATACTGTTTTCTTCGTTTTTCCAGAACGCATCGCCGAGCACATAGACTGTATCCTCTGACGTGACGCGCTCATTCCAGTTTTGAATCAGAGTATCGTCCATCTGTGCGGTATCTGGAAATGGGCGATTATCAAAACGGAGCACATTCGTATGTCCAAAATGCATATCTGCAATGTAATAAATCATAACTCTATTTCCTTTGTCAGTTTTCCTTATTATACAGGAGAATTCGGCAAAGTCTTGCTCTACAGAAAATATTTATCTGTTTTTTCTGGATGGTATCAAATTATGATTATGAACCGCGTCATCGCAAATGCCGATCTCATGCTTCCTCATCCGAAAGTGAAGCACAGGGATTCCGCAGTGGTGCTTGAATTGCAGCAGCAGATCTCCGATGAAATGGAGCAGGAGCGTCCCAGTGAGGAACGGATCGTTGCCCTGCTCTGCGAAATCGCAAGTCAGCTTTACAAGGAGACAAACGCCAAAACGCAGATCGCCGCACAGATCGCCAGAAAGCGCGTCTCTCTGATGAAACCGCAGGATGTGTTCAACGCCGCATATTCCTCCGAACTGATCGATGCCGTCTTCCTTCATGTGGGAGGCAGCATCGTTCTGCATACAAAAACAGAAACCGATATTTGCGAAAGCGAGGATAAACCGAATGGAAGTCCAGAGAATCCCGAAACGGATAGTTTCCGTAATTGAACCCCAAAAGTCCATCCTTGTAGACAAGGAGAAATATCACCAAAAGCGGGTGGCGGCCTACTGCCGCGTCTCCACAGACTCCGAAGAACAGCTTACATCCTATCAGAACCAGATGCGCGTTTACACGGAAATGATCGCTGCCAACAAGGAATGGGAGTTTGCCGGCCTTTATGCCGACGAAGGCATTTCCGGCACAAGGGCGGACAAACGCCCGGAATTCCAGCGCATGATCCGCGACTGCCAGAACGGGAAAATCGACTATATCATCACGAAATCCGTATCCCGCTTCGCCAGAAACACGGTGGAGTGTCTGGAATATGTACGATCCTTAAAAGCGCAGGGCATTGGCATCTTCTTTGAAGAACAGAACATTGACACGCTGAAAAACGAGAGCGAATTATACCTTGTCATTTACGCAGGCTTTGCGCAGTCCGAATCCGAGAGCATCAGCAAGCACATCACATGGACCTACCGCAAAAACTTCGAGGATGGGAAAGTGAGCTTTCAGTACAAGCGGCTGCTGGGCTACCGGAAAGGCGAGGATGGCAAACCGGAGATCGTGCCGGAGGAAGCGGCCATCGTAGAACGGATTTTTGAAATGCTTCTCGCTGGACAGCCAGTGGGACTTATCGCGCAGACACTCCAATCCGAGAACATTGAGATTCCCGGAAAGGACCTCAGCTTCAGCAAGAACATGATTATGAACATCCTGCGGAATGAAAAATACTGCGGTGACAGCATTCTTCAGAAAACCGTGACCGTAGACTGCATTTCCAAAACACGCAAAGCGAATCACGGAGAAGCGCCGATGTACCTTGTCGAGAACAGCCACCCGGCGATCATCAGCCGCGACATTTTCCACCGCACACAGGAAGAACTGGCGCGACGAAAGGCCCTCCGGCCAAAATCGGATAAGACGTCTATTACCCAAAGCGGGAAATACTCCAAATACGCGCTGAGCGAGGTGCTGCACTGCGCCGAATGTGGCAGCCGCTACAAGCGTGTGACATGGAATATCCGCGGAAAGAAGAAAATCGTCTGGCGCTGCGTCAGCCGTCTGGATTACGGAAAGAAGTACTGCAAGGATTCCGTCACGCTGGAGGAAGCAGCCCTGCATGGGGCCGTTGTCCGGGCGCTGAACCGCTTTCACGCGGAGGACGAGTCCACATACCTGACGCTCATGAAAGCCACCATTGGAGAAGCCATCGGCATAAATGGCGGTTCGGAGGAAATTGACCTGCTCACGCGCCGCATCGACACGCTGAACAAACGGATGCTGGATCTGGTCAACGAAACCGTCGCGGCTGGAAAGGACGTGGAGAGCAGCGAGGATGAATTCAAAGACATCTCCGATCAGATCGAGCAGCTTAACCGCCGCATCGCAGCGATTCAGGAGAGCATCCACAAGGACGGCTCCCGCCAAGCGCGGCTGGAGGAAATTCAGAACATCATCGCCGAGCGCAATGTGAATGAAACGCAGTACGATGACAGCATCGTGCGCCAGATGATCGAGTGCATCAAGGTACATAACGATGGAAAGCTGACGATCATTTTCGGCGGCGGGTATGAGATCGAGGAAACGCTATAAATACGAAGCACCTCTGTGAGAGCGTTCACTCGGTGGTTGGTATCATAATGTGATACCAACCACCGAGTGAACGGAGTGCGTAACGATTAAGGGCATGAACATTTTCGTTGCAGAAACCTTCCACGACGGTAAACTAAAAATCATCTTAGCTGCAAGCGGCCTTGCAAAGGAACGGTTTAAGCGCAGGAAACTATGGAGTTACCCTTCTTTCTCTTTCTTTATGTCATCGCGAATGCTGCTTTGAATCATATTGAGAATGGCAATCTTCTGATCCGATGGACAGTCCAGTCTCGAAATGTATGTATAAATTATCTGCGCATGGACAGCTGCAACACGTTTGGACAGTTCCACTTGTCCTTGCATGGAGTGTGGGGAATACACAATTACTTCCATAAAAATTCCTCCCGGCATGCGATATAGTTAAATACATGCCAGCAAAAAGAGATTCATTCCTCAAGGACAGGGTCCTTTTCTAGCTGTTCTTCGTTTTCCTCTACGAAATCATCTTCTGTTGTGATCGTCCCAGAATGCAGCTTCGTCATTCTCAAAGTGTACCTGCATTTGCGGTTATAGGCAATGAGCATGGCTTCGGCATAGCCAAGAGAGCCTGCTCCACGCTCTTTCGCAATACGAGATAACTGCCGAACAGACATGAATCCAACTTTCTCCTTGAAGGTCTCGTCACGAAGCTGATCACCGAATGCTACCACCATTTTTGCAACACCCGCCAATATATTTCCACCAAGAGAGTCAATATCTCCCTCCCATGTACCAACGCAGAGCCGCAAAGTTCGGTCAAGCACATGGTAACCATATTTGGTGTAGATCCGCTCCAACGTGGCAACAGCGCAGATCACGCCATATGCTTTGGTCGGCCCGATAGAAAGAGAATAGGATTCCACCAGCCGCTTAATCACAAGCTGCTGTTCATTTCCCGCTTCGATATTGGCCATGAATATTTCGTAAGGCTTTAGGGGGCGCACGTGCTTCATCTGATTTGCAAAAATATCCGCTTCGTTTTGATAATCCAGACTATCATATATCATGCACCAAACGGGTGTCTCTCGTGAACCAGATACGGTGGCAACAATCTCAATAGTGTGCTGACCGTTAAAGACATAGTTGATTCCATCGCGGCGGCTTACCTTTACTGGGTTGATTTGGTTCAGATCGAAATCCTCAATGGCCTTTTCAACCTGCGCCTGTGACAGTGGCCGCTGGTACTCCTGATTGGAAACAAGGTTCTTAATCGGGATTTGTTCGAAGTGGACATTCGGTACAAATCTGCTCAGGTCTTGCATGAATGTACCTCCCGGATATCTGAGAGCATCTCGGACACTTTCTCCAGTAGTGACAGCAGCACCGCCTCAAGCCTGTGTTTCGCGTCCATGGAAACGTCATTTATATTCGCATGGTTTCTGGCTCGTTCGATGGAACTGACCCACGATGGAACCGTTAGAGTCAATCCGGTGATTTCGGCATCCGGGTCGTGCTTTGGTGTAACCTTAATAGGTGGTAAAGTCTCTGGCATAGGTGTAATTGGCTGATCCTCTATATTGACGAATTCTTTTCGAGTATCGCTGTAACTGGTGAAAGGGTGCTGCAGGTCTTCCGAGCTTGTCCCAATTCGCCTGATTTCCTCCGGTGGCATTTTAGAAAGTGCCACGAGGTTCTTGTGAGATATCTTGAAAGTCCCGGAGAGGACCTTACCGGGAAGTTCAGGATCTGACCGCCCTACAGCATCTAATGCCTTACTGAAGACCGCATACTTCTGCACGGCTCCAGTGGATACATTGTATTGAGAGCTAAATTTCTGGGCTGTACGCCGAAAGGTCTCTCCGCGCTCGCTCCTGTCTCTGCGCTTATATTGATTGAAACCGTTGATATTTGGTGGATGCTTGCGCGCAACTTTCTCAAGTTCATATTGTTTGCCAATGAGGTAGCGTCTGGTTTCCTCTGTGATATTTCGGCGGCCGAGTTGGTTGCTGCAAATCCAAACAATGGCCCGTTCCCGATTCTCGAATGGCATCTCTCGCACGGCATAGGGGATGTGAAGCCGGTTGCATATCTCGTAACGGTTGTGACCGTCAATGATGATGTTATTCCATGTGATGATTGGATCACGGCAACCGTCTATTGAAAGATTCACTTCGAGTTGAAGATATTCATCTTTCCGCAAAGGCCGAATGAGTGCCTTGAATTCTGGATCGACCCCCAATACTGCAAACCCCTTACCCATTGATAGACGTTCACCTCTCATTTCTCTTTAAGGTTTTCATAGAGAAATAGGCCACTCTGTTTGCAACATCCACCTCGCCGCTTACACGATAGCTATATCGAAAGTCGAGAATACCAATCATATCGACTAAGGCTGACATAAGCGTACTGCTGTAAAACTCAACGGAGTGCTTTGCCAGCTGAAACTGCTGCACGTTGTTGGCTGTGCCTCCGGAAAGTGGGCGGTCTGAGCCAAGTATTGCAATAAGCATTTCTTCTGGATTGACCAGAAATTGAATATATTGCGGTCTCCCCATTTTATTTAGAGTGGATTTGTGTACGCGAAAGCGACCCCGACTCAGATCGATGGTCATGATTGCGCTGTTATCTGCACTATCCATTTTTGATCTCCTCCTGTACAGGTACTTCTGGTCGATGTGTGCCCGGAATCGGTGTAGCAGCCTCCCCAGATGCTATTGAGGATACTGTGTTATCCTTGATTCCATAAATCGCGTATCCATCAAAGATATTGATTTGCAGAGACTTCTGGTGTTCATGATAGGGCAAACCGAACTGATCCTTCCACCCGGCAGGGAAAACCGGTGTGCGAGCCGTCTTGGGCTTGCCTCCGTCCTTTGCGATACGTTGATAGATCTCTGAAGCATTCAAATCGAAAGCAATCAGATACTCGTCATTGGCATGGATGACTTTCCCAAGCAGCTTGTACCGGTAATCGATATTCCAGTCCATCAGCTCAAAAAGCTTTGCAAAAAAGAACTTGCCCGTTACCTGTCGAGGTTTCCGTTTTCCACCAGATGTGTTGCACCACGCGAATGCGTCTCGCTCTGACTCGGCGCAAGGGCGTAGTGCAAGAATGTGCGACTCTCGATTGATCAAGAGTTGGACACAGTCTGCATGGGGAAACTTGTTCAAGCAAGCAGTATTGACATAAACTTTGTAATTGTTGAAGGTGATAGACGGCTCGAAAGTATGAGCGAAGAACTCCCTACGAACCACCTGATACCCATCAAAATCGAAGTCGTCACTAAGTTCGATCACATCGCCCGGGGCTGATGCATCAATGGTCATTGGCGTGACCGTGTCCTCTATGAAGGGAATAACGGTATCCTCATCGGCAATGCCAGACGGGAAATCCTGCGGCATTGGGAGGATAAAAGAACTCTGATTTTCTGTTTCCATTCTGTTCTCCTTTCATTCATCTCCGACAAAATCCAGTGCATCTCCGATTTGGCGCAGGCTGATGCAGAGGCAGCGGCAAAGCCGCCTGAGCTGCTCTGCGTCATACTTTTCCATAATCATATCCTGTTCAGATTCCGATAGGTCAGAAAAGCATCGGCTGACGTGATTGCCATCACGAACCACACGGTAATATACACCATCAAGATTCCGAACCGTCGGAATCTTGGATTGTTCATGCATTGCAGGCCGCTCCTTCCAACTGTTTTGAAGCGCTTAATTGCTCGTTGATGAAGCGCTGCATCTCATCAAATTTGGTGACATGCAGCTTCTCGCTGGTTTCAAAAAGCTGCCCTTCCAGCCAAAGCTTCCATGCGTCTTCGCTTTGCAATTCCAATGAAGATGCGGTAAGCCTGTGAGAATAAAAGTCGCTGCCGAATCTGTCAGCCAATTTCTTGGGAACTGCCCGAATGCGTTTTCCCGATACGGAAAGAGGAGAAAGACCGCTGTTGCCACTGCCGGGAGCGTCTGTCCCCGTCATAAGATAGGACTGGATGAAAATCGCAGGTTCGCTTAAATCAAATAAGAATAGCGAATCTCCATCGCTTTCAAGGAGACTGCCGTAAGCCTTAAACTTATAAGCTGTTTCCCAGCCAAGCAATTCAAACAGCGTTTCGCCAAAAGCAGAACACGGGATCTCTTTGACGTAGTATTTTCCATCATCAGGTCTTGACCACTGTACGAACTGGCGAGAATCCTTAGAGGCACGACGAACAGCGAGCTTCCGCAATCCCGGGTGGATCAGCAGCTCAACTTTGTTGTCCTTCCCGAACTGCCTAACACAATCTGTGCTGAATTTGATTTGTTTGCTCTGGAATAAGACATACGGTCTTTTGTTCGCGTCAAAGAGAGATGCATTCGTAACTTCAAAACCGCGCAAATCAAAATCTCCAGCCGCCACCTCGAATGTAGCGTCGCCCTCCGCAGACTGGCCGTAATATGTATCGTCCGTGTAGACACTCATAGAAGCCTGCAAATAATCGGCTGCCTTGAAGCCTGCCCACTTGGGACTGATCGTGACAAAGCCTTTCAGAATACCGGATTCAATCACCCGCAGTTCAGGTAAGATGGACTTTCCTCCGTATTTTGCATTGTTGATCATGTGTTGGACGGCGATATAGTCATCCCTTGATACGATAGCCTCGTGTTCTCCTCTGTACAGGCTCTGCTGGCGTTCTCCTCTGTTTTTCTTGGACTTATGACTGATCACATCGGGAGTCCATGTCTTTCTTGTGAGAACATCGCCGCAATGCCGCTCGTTTCTCAAGATCTGGATAACTGTGTTGGATGTCCACTTGGTGTTGCCGAGAAACGTTGTCTTGCCGAGTTCCTCAAGGGTCTTGGCAATATAAGCTGAGGAATATCCGGAGAGGTACATATAGAATATGAGCTTAACGGTTGGGGCCTCATCCGGATTGATTACCAGCTTGCCGTCCGTATCGTGAGAATAACCCAGCAGCTTGGGCGTCAGCGGAAGACCGCCATTTAGACGCTGGGCAAGAGAAACCTCCATGCTGCGACTTCGGATACGGGACTCGTTTTCTGCAATGGACGCCAAAAAGGAAAGCGGCATGGATGTGTCTTCATTCAATGAGAAGATACATTCGCTCTCAAAGAAAACACCCACCGGATTGCGAAGTTCCGCAAGGTTCCGCACCATAGTAATGCAGTCGACTGTATTTCTGGCAAGACGCGAAACCGATTTGGTGATGATCAGGTCAATTTTTCCTGCTCTGCTGTCAGTGAGCATTTGGTTCAGTGCAACGCGGTGTTTTGTCGAAGTGCCTGAGATACCTTTGTCGGCGTAGATCTTCACAAGCGACCAATTGGGATGCTTCAAAACAAACTCCTCATAATAGTTTTTCTGAAGCTCATAAGACGTTTCCTGCCCCAGATTATCTGTGGAAACTCGGACATAGACTGCAACACGCTGATGAACGTCGGCATCATAGAAATCAACCTGTTTCCTTGCAGGATAGATGATATCCGGTTCTCGTCGATTGGAGTATCGCTTATGTACTTTCTCGCGTTCTGCTTGATCGGCTGCTTTTTTGGTTGATTTACTCATGGAGTGTACCTCTCACGTCCAGCTCATCATCAGGCAGGATCTTCCAGGCTGGAGCTGGGAGAAAACAAGGCTCTCGAAGATCGTCGCGATAATACGATGCCAAAGTGTATAGATCTTCTGATATGAAGTAAATGCCAACGGGAGGCTTTCGAGCAGCGAGCATTCTTGCGCAAATCGTTACTTCCCGGACATCTCTGGATACATTGCTGACCTTTTGTGTGATTACGAGATTGACTTTTTCCTCATCACAGTCAGACAGAAGCTCAGTCCATGCCGGTGATTTCTCCATATAAGGTGCGGTCGACCCATTATCAATATAGAAGCCCACAAACTTCCATAGAGGGTACTGCGCCAACGTAGCACGAAAAACCTCTTTGTTACGCTCGAGATATTCCTCGTCCCCATATTTCGTCTGATTAAAAAAGCGAATATACACTGCAACCTTGAACGGAATCTTAGGGCTAGGTGTCTCATGGCGGATGCTTTTCAACCACTGCCTGTGTTGCTCAACAAGTGGAGAAACAAAGCTTTCTCCCAGACACAGGTCAAAAGAGGAATATTCAGTCTCTTCGCGTCCTTGTTCGGTGCCTAATGGCAGCAGCTCCGTGTTTTCCATGTTTTCCTCCGGTATTGGGGTCAGCCCTTTTGGATGAATTATAGGGAAAACGCTTAAAAATAAGAAGATACCATAGGTCAACATCCTGACCTATGGTATGTAAATGGGAAAAAATTATCGGATTGGTCAACCAACCCGATAATCAATCCATGTTCTGTTTCTTATGCATGGAGGCCTTTACCTCACGGACGATGTTCAAAATAGTTTCCATCTCACTGGCTGAGCAGTCTTCGAGAAGTTCGGCAAATTCTCCTTGATAAATCGTCTTCACCTCCGGTACATCTGCGCGGAGCAAATGATCCGCAGATACCTGAAGTGCTTCTGCTACTTTAACGAAAGTCTCGAGCTGCATTCTCGTTTTTCCGCGTTCGATGTTGCTGATCAACGGCAGTGACACAGATGCCTTGACCGCCAAATCTGCCTGACTCATTCCTTTACCGGTTCGAACCGCCTTGATGCGTGAGCCGATCAGCGCCAAATCAGATTGTTCATACATGATCAGCTCACCTCCTCCTTGCCGGATATAATCTGCTAACTATAATTTAAGTTAGTATATATCATGCGAAGATTGGTTTTATATAATCGTTCCGCTATAAAATAGCGATTTCAATATAATTGGGTTGCCAAAATTTTTAGGAGGTATCCTTATGCAACTCAATTACATTGTCCTTGGCCAAAGAATCCAGAAAATCAGAAAGAGCAAGCACATCTCTCAGGCAGTGCTGTCTGCTATGATCGACAAGTCCGCCGGTTACATCAGCTACCTTGAATGCGGAACAAAAGTCATGAGTCTCGAAACCTTTGTCAGTATCGCAAATGCACTGGAGGTATCGACTGATACGCTCCTGAGCAGGCAACTCACCAGTGTGACGGAGATGTCCAACATCGAAGCACAAAGGATCTTCGCAAACTGCTCTCCGTATGAAACCTATGTTCTGCTGGATGTGCTGAAAGCAGCCAAAGAAGCTCTTCGCTCGCATCAACATCTTCTCCCCAAGGGCGAGTGGTAATCATTTTACCAACTGAATATCAAATAGCAACAGACCACAGGTTAAGAGATTGACCTGTGGTCTGTTGCGTACAAAAACGATTATATTTTCGCCAAAAACAACTACGTTTTTGGCTTTTGGGAGATTTCCTTATTCTATGATGGTATAATTTGATTCAGTCAGAATAGACGACAAAGCATCGTCAATTCACGCGCCCTCGAAGAATGACAATCAGGGATGGAGAAAACGAGAGGCATTACCCATGAGTGCAAACGTAAAACCTACATATTACCGACTGGAACTGGACGATTATTCTGCCGCTGCCTTTACCAGCTTCGGAAAATACTATTACGGTACGTTGGAGGATCTTCGCTGCTTTTTCGGAGAACTCGCACATGATGAGAAATTAAAGAAGCAATTCAAGGAGTTGCTATTTACATTCCAAGCCTTCGAAGAAGGGCAGCAGGATCTCAGCCATTCTATCGCATACAGGAAGGTACCGTTCCTCGTTCCTGCGCTGCTGCTCCACAGAAAAACTGTCATTTTGGAAAACTACAAATGGACACACATCAACACATGGGACAGGCCTTATTATATGCGCTGCGACGAAGTCAAATCCGAACATCTCTGGCTTGCCTGCGACGGGGAATACTGCCGTGCAACCAAAGCTATGTTTTCAAGACTACAGTATACCGGAACGATCGGCAGGTGGAATCATGTCGGAACAATGCTTTGGGGATTCCCGTGCATTCTCACCGGAAACCCATTCAGCTTCTGGAATCGATTAGCTGAACCGGAAAAGCAGTTCAAGACCAAAGAGGACGCTAAGCGAGATTGGGAGCTGTTCCCAGAGAATCCGGACCCCGACTATTCGGAGTTTTGCAATGACATCTTTGGAGATGGCTGATGTTTAGGAGGGCACCATGATAGAAAAACGCTGGACGAAATCGAAAATAAGCGATATTGCAAAACATCTGGCGATACAAGAATCGCGGAACAAGGATGCGCTTGTCTGCAGATGCACGTTCCACTTTGGTACTTCGTTTCGCCCAGCTACAAAGGACGAGATTATAAAGAACACATGCAAAAAGGCATTTACGACACCATACCGGGAAAGGGGTAAAGTCCCTGCGGAGGCGTATCACATGGGCAAATGGCTCGGCTATACGGTAGAATTCTGTTCCGATGGTCAATGGTTCAATATCGACCAGTGGCACCGATCTGCAAGTGGAAAACTCAAACACCGCTATCTACATACCGCACCTGAGCGGGATATTCTTTCCAGCCCATATGATGAATTAGCGCTTCTTAAAAAGCGGATCAGCTTTTCGGATTTGGCGGCTTCGACGCAGGACATCATTTGTGCGGAAAATCCGGCATTCGAGCGCAGCTCGTTTGGCGCGTGGGATTTCTTCATTTGGGGAAGTCTTGCTGATTTAGAGGCGTTGCTTCAAAAGCCGGTTAAAAATGAAGACGATAAATGTATTTCAAAGACCTTATTGAAAGAGCTAGTCTTCAAAATTCAAGACCAGATCAGCTTTTTTCAGCAGACTATACCGCATTGGATAAACAACTGGTCACCGGAAACGTCGGTCAGAATTATTATCTGTGAATTGTGATTTTTTAGATAGCTATTTCCCCAAAAGTGTGGTAATTGTTAGTGCTGCGAAGAAGGAGGTGGAACACCATGATTTATGTCATGTCAGATATCCATGGGCAGAAGCGGCGCTTTGATTCCGTCATGAAGCAAATCAACCTGCAGCCTGAGGACACGCTCTATGTCCTTGGAGATGTGATAGACCGCAACCCCGACGGCATCAAGCTCTTACGCCAGATCATGGCGATGCCAAATGTCAAAATGCTTCTGGGCAACCACGAACTTATGATGATGAACGCGCTTTACTACCCGCCCCCAGAAGATGAGGAATGGCCAGAATACTACTATGAGCGCAAACAAGCTCTGTGGTATCGGAATGGAGGCGAGGTCACGCACAACTACCTGAAGCATATAAAGAAGGCTGTTCGACAAGAGATATTCGAATATCTGGACAAGCTGCCAGTCAATGTGGAGCTGACAGTAAACGACAGGCAATATATCCTGACGCACGCGGCACCTGTGGACTTATACGAAAGCTGCGGCTGGAAATACAAAAGTGCGCGTGATTTCGCAGTTTGGATGCGGTTTGAGAGATTCCCCGTTCTGGAGGGCTGGACAGTCATCTTTGGGCATACACCGACCCACCATTTCCAGTATGATAATCCCATGGCAATATGGGATGCAAAGAGCTGGATCGGAATCGACTGCGGTTGTATGCTCCCCGAAACGGGCGATCCGTGGTCAGGTGTCCTCGGAAGACTGGCTTGTCTCCGTTTGGATGATATGCAGGTATTCTATTCTGAGGAACCGCAATACGGCAATTCTGAAGAAGCAGAAATGCAGCACGATGGATAGCAGTAAGCAAGGAGAGCTAGCTTTGAGTCAGATGAACAGTTCAAAAGATAACGGAGGATCATAGCATGAGAAAACTACCGACAGTTTCCGAAATGGAGCATATCACGTCCAAAGAGTTTGGAGAGAACATGGATGCCATTCTGGAACGAGTGTCAAAAGAGAATATTGCCCTGATCATCGACCATGAGGACAAGTCCTACGTTTGGTGTCCTGCCAGATGGTTTGAAGGCCCAGAGCTGACGCAACTGGAGGTCATGGTCAAAAACGCTGTGCGGTATGTCTCCGAGGTCGATGATTCCGATCTGGCGGAAACAGCTCAGACCGTGAAGGAGCTTGCGCCGATCTTATCTCCGGCGTGCATTACCACGCTTCTCAAAATCATCATGGGCAAGATCTCCGATGGCTGCGGCGGTGCGTGGCGTGAGATGAAGCAGGCATTGGAAGACGCCCTGACGAAGGAAAACAGGGAGGAACATACGGAAACATGATGATTTACTATATTGCAGATATGCACTTCGGTCATGAAAATGTCATTCGCTTCGACGACCGTCCTTTTGCGGACACAGAGCAGATGGACGAGGTGCTGATTCAAAACTGGAACGAGCGGGTCACAGCGGATGACACCGTCTATGTGCTGGGCGATGCGTTCTGGAAAAACGAAGAAAACAGCATCCGGATCATGCAGCGGTTACAGGGGCATAAACACCTGATTCAAGGCAACCATGACCGTGTGAAAGGAAAGCTCCGTCCTTACTGGGAAAGCATCGAGCAGTACGCGGAGGTCAACGATGAGAATCGGCTGGTGATTCTGAGCCATTACCCGATTCTGTTTTATAAGAACCAGCATTATGGCGCAGTCATGCTGTACGGGCATGTACATAATACGCGCGAATGGTCGCTTGTAGAGAAGTGGAAGAACGAACAATGGACGATGGGCATTCCAAGCAGGCTGATCAATGTCGGCTGCATGATGGCTTACATGAACTACACGCCGCGGACGCTGGATGAGCTGTTAGAGGCGAACCCGCAGCCCATGATCAAAAGAATCCGGAAGGATGGAACCAACGCAGGAGAAAACAGCAATGGAGAATTATGAAAAGCTCATAGCAGAGATTGACGAGGTTGTAAAACGGATCAAAGGGTTATATGACCTTGCCTACACGCAGTACTCCCATGCCGTCGACGAGGTGATCTCAGGTCGCCTTACCGACGAAAAACAGATCGAGCATATTCTCGACGGCATCATTGACTTTGGAGATGATCTCCGCTTCTTGGAGCTCTCCAAGAGACTGTGCCGCCATATTTATTATGAATATCCGCAGCTTGTCGGAGGTTTCGTTCATATGTACAGAGCGCTGTTTGAGGAAAAGGAGGACGAAGATGGAATTGGTGACGATTGAAGTCAGGCTCCCAAAAGAAGTTTATGACAGTGCTTTGGAGCTTCTGGCCAAGCAGGGCTTGACCATGGAAGATGCGCTGATTCTCTTTTTGAAGGAAACGGTCAGGCTTGGGAGGATTCCATTTGATTATACGGAGGAAGATCTTGAGGAAGCACGAAAATGGGAGAGAATCGTAAACGATGACGTACAGGATACTGGAGGTGAAGAAACGTGCATGGTAAATTGACGCAGCCAAAAATAGATGGGTATATCAGCTGGCTCCGGCGAAATGACCACTTTGGTATGACAAGCTGTATCTACGACGACAAAAGTCAGAAACTGCTTGATGAACTGTTTGCCCTGTTGGAGCAGATCGCACCGGAATCCCCGAACGGTGTCAGAACGCTCTGGCTTCGTGCGGAAAGAGGACCAATTGAGGATTTCGGCAATGCAGCGGAGGAAATTGCAGAGGGTAATTACGACTCGGAAGAAGAATTCGTGAATGCATGGAAAAGCTGGTTCCCAGAGGACGTCAAATGGTATCATTTCCAAGCCGTCGAGGACAAAGCGGAAGGATACCGCGCTGTCGCGGTTCGTCACAGTTATGTGATCGTTCAGGACAAGCGCAGAGAACCAGCAGGATGGCCCTGCGAAATTTCTGAGTTTGTCCAGTGGCTTGTCGACGGTGTCAGGAGCTGCATTGAAATGCTGAAAGCCGGGACGTATAACGATGTTGTCCGTGAAAATCTGCCGCCCCAGCATCGAACCGGAACAATCCGACGCAGGGATTTTTGGAATGTCTGGCCGGATGCAAGAGTCGACTTCTTCAAGGATATCTCGCCTGCGGATGTTGCGGAGTTCATTGAAAGGGCCTCCGCACAGGAAGAAAATTATGCTGCAATGAAAGACCGCTTACAAGCTATGACAGCCAATGATTTTTTCCGCTTTTGTGCCATGGGCTATGCGGAGAACGAGTATGATGGCTGCGGAAAAACGCCGAAGGAGCAGTACGTGCTCCATGCCGACGGCCGAGACGAGGGATTGCAGGATATCGATGCGGACAGCCCGGAGGCGTTCCATGCTTGGTTCCACGATAGAGACCGGTGCGGCGGACATCCGTGGGAGGTTTGCCGCGGCGGAAACTCCACGCATGTCGATCTGTGGGTAATGGAAGATATGCGCGGTTATTTTCTGTATCTGGCAGGAGCTGCGTGGAACCGGACAATTGAAACCGTCAAATTCTATCTTGCCCTGACGAGAGCAAATATCCCCGTTTATCTGGCTGAAGCGAAAATGCTGGCCGACCGGCTGGCGGAAGAAGAAAAGATCGGGATCGTGCCGGAGGGCGTTCTGCCCGCCTACTGCGGGAGCTGGTTTCCAAACGAACACATCATCGACTACATGAACCTGCCCAGTGAGGATCGGGAAAAGTTTCTGCCATTTTGTACATGGTATGAGGAAAAGCCTGCGGCTCTTGCTCAGCGCGAAAAAACATGATGTACTTGCCTGTGAAATGCTCGATTCCTGTTTCGGCGCAGTTACGCGTTGGATCAGCAGGGTGAACCACAAGTTCCATGACTTCCTGGCTTTCAGCAGCTAAAATACGGACAGAAACAAATTTTTAAGTCAGAGGTGAAGAAACATGAATCTGAAAGAAGCATTCCGCTACCAGAACAAGCTCCAGTCCTTCCTGGACGAAGCGCAGAGCATCCTCGACCGCGATGCCAATGTCACGCGGGTTGAAAACACTTATCTGCGGCACAAGGTCATGGCGGAAGCGGAGGATGAAACCGTCCTTGCGATGCCGGAAACGGAGTATTATGAGGGAATTACAGACATTGCCCGCTTCCTCCTGTATCTGCTGGACGAAAAAGGCAAGCTGTTCGCTGCCATCCGCAAGGCAAAATCGGAGCTGGACATCGATATGGACAGCGCGGTCAGCCTCAATGCGACGCGGCAGAGCATTGCCCGCACGTTCAAACGGATGAATGATCTGCGCAGCTCCGAGCAGACGATTTCAAACGGCGGCACCGGTTACCGGTTCAACGCCGAGGGCAATCAGATCTCCTATCGCTGCGATGTACGGCGAGTGACGACGATCAATTATGACCGCAAGGTCATCCGCGCTGCGCTCGGCAAACTGAATCAGCGGGCTGACGAGACTTCCGCTAAAATTGACCTGTGCCTTGTTACGTCGAAGGTGGACTATGCGCCGCCTTTTGATGTGAATGCCAGCTTCGCTGAAGCATTCGAGATATATACAGAAAACGCCGGGGCATAATACCCCGGCACAGCCCGGCTATTTTGGATGCGGCAAGCCAAGAGAATGCGGATACCGGTTCAGGTGCAGATGAACGATAACGCTGCACACTTTTAGAAAGATATTCTGGCTTGGCTCACCCTACGAGCTTTTATGGAAGAAAAAAGAAGCGTTCCGCTTTTCCATCCTCGCCAGACGTTCTTCCGCGAAAACCGCTTTTTCCATATCACACGTTTTCCTGCATCCAAACTGACATTTCCATATGTAAGGCGTACAAGCCTGACTCGCTGATTACGAAATCAATTACGATCAAATGCTGATCTTTTTCCGTGTGCGAAGCTGAATGCGTGACCTGTCACGCAGCAGGCAATGCAGGCGGAGCAAATGGTAGAAGCTGCATCGGACGCTTGCCGTATCCAAAATAGCCGGGGAGAAAATGATGTGAGCAGCAGGACTCGGCCTGCTGCTCACTGACAATATGCAGTTTTATAACAGGAACCAGGATCTGATCCATCGGAACCTCAAAGAGCGTTCCGAGTGCATAGAGATTATCTACCGTGGGCAGGCTTTCGCCCTTCTGCCACTTGTAGATCGCGCGAGGCTCTTCAAAGCCGAAGTAGTTTTGCAGCTCCCGGACGGTCAAGCCGCGCTCCATGCGCAGACGGCGGATGTTGTTTCCCGTCGCGATGAGATCGATCCCGGGGTATGCTTTCATTCCCATTTTGCTTGCCTCCTTTAAGGTCGTGATATTACAAAATATCAGAGATGGCAGCCGGATGCAAGATGACAACGCACTTTGTAATTCAAATGTAAAACTAGAGGGGGATGAAGTGTGATCAATACGGTACCGCTGAAGAAGCAGAGCAAGCGAGCGCAGAAGGAATATCACAGCAAACAGCGCGGAAGTTGGTACGGTATATCGCCCGTGACGCGCACCGTGCCTAGTAGAAGGCTTTATGACCGAAAGCGAATTAAGAGAGAAGATCGCTGGGCTCGTGGAGAATGAATCATCTGAAGCGCATCTGAGAAGCAAAAACCGGCGTAGGCTGCGCCGCATTCGCGACATTCAAAAGAGTGACGGACTGCTGCACATTATAAATTATGGCAACCATGCCACGTATCGCAGATACATCGATTGGGGCTTTGACGGTCGGACGCTGCTGCACACAGGAAAGTACATCAAGTATCCTAAAAACAGCCGCAGTCAGAGCTGGATCAAGCTAGAGACTAGCCGTAGGATCCGCAGCTGCCGAAATGCTCCAGCAAAAGGGAATTTCTATCGCCGCTTATTTGACTATATAGTGATGACCAATTGCCAATTATCTTTGGCGAAGGGGTGTAAAGTTGAGAAAAAGTTATGAGTACAACGTAAAACCGTGTATTACTGCAAAATTGTCTTGCAATATGCAGAAAACGGCTTGGAGGTCGTCCTAACGTTTAGGGACGACCTCTTTAGCTGCCTACAGCGACTATGCGGTTGCGCTTACATTTTAGGACAAACCACGGCAAATTGAATTTGAACGACAATCAATTAAGAATCTTGACCGTGAGCTTTTTGCAAAGGAATTTTTGTGGGGAGCCAATTGAGTGGAATATGTGGCCCAAACTGTGCCTGTGACCATTATAAATAAAAATGTTTAAAAACGGGGATTTTAACTGTTAGAGTTGCGCATACGTGTTGAATTTGGTAGAATGTCGTCAGAGCATTCTAAGAATGAAATGGTTTTAATAGGCGGTGTGTTATGAAAATCCTTTTTCTTCATATTAGCGATGCGTATCCCCATAAGAGAAGAGACTGAATAGTGTGTGCTCTGCGCACTTGCAAATTGGTTTTACAAAATACAGTGGGAGGAATCAGAATGCTGGACGGAGAGTTTATTGAGCATGTATGTGATCATTCAGATCGTTCTGCGTGGAACTGCATGACATTGATTGCCGGAAAGAATGCGACAACGACCGGCCAGGTCCTTGTCTCACATAACGAGGATGACGATGTATATTGCAAAGTCTATCGCGGCGATGTCCCGCAAATGAATTGGCAGGCAGGCTCTGTGATCCCTGCTGAAAATGGGCGGGCGTTGATCCCTCAGATTGAACATACACATGGGTATCTATGGGTCGAAGTGAAAGCAGGAATGTACGGCTTGTCCAATGCAGATACCTATTTCAACGATGCGGGCATTCTTATTGTAAGTAACAGCTGTAAAGTCTCAAAGGAGAACACACGGGATCCGTCTCGCCTGAGCAATGGCGGCATAGAGGGAAATCTTCGCCGCATAGTAGCTGAACGGGCATCGACGGCGCGGGAAGCGCTGCAGATCGCTATCGAAATGGTCGATACATATGGATATGCGCCAGACGGACGAAGCTACACGTTTGCAGACAAGAACGAAGCGTTTATGATTCAGATCGTCAGCGGTCGACATTATATGGCAGTTCGCATTCCGGACGATATGGTGGCAGTAATGCCTAATCACTATACACTGCACGGGCTCAACGACTTCCCGGAAGCCTACTATTCGCCGGATCTGGTTGAATACGCCATAGAAAAAGGGTGGTATAAACCCCGGCAGGATGGCAGTTTTGAGGATTTTGACTTTGCAAAGGCGTATGCGATAGAGGAAAAACAACACCAACCTTATAATGTATTGCGCGCAAAGCACGCTCTTCAGAAGCTGATGCATCAGAAATGCGGGAACACAACAAATGATCTGCCCTTTGTTTGCCGCCCGAACCATAAGGTTTCACCCCGTGAATTAGGCAATATCATGTCTGAACACTATGAGGGCACGCCGGATGACGCGGAACGGGTTGGCCCTGGGCGCTCTCCGCATTATTCCAGTATCCGCCGCATTTGCACCGGCTCCACTGTAGACAGCATCGTATGTGAGTTTTCCAATGAGGCATTGTTTACAAAAATATGGACTTGTCTTGGGCGGCCCTGCCAGCTTCCCTATATGCCGACACACCCGGCCGCAGGACTTCCGAAAGCCCTGAACTCCATGGAAAAGCCTGTTGAGCGAGCCGCAAAACACTATTTATCAGCACCCGAAGAGATGGGATATTCAAGAAGTGTCTGGCAGAGATTCCGTGATTACCAAAATGCAATGGATCTGCTGTATTGTGACACCGCAGACGACGGCCGTAAGCTTCTGTCTGATCTTTGGAACGCCGACTGCGAGGCTATAGCAAGGGCGGAGAACGAAGCACGAAGCCTCATCCGCTGTGGTAAGGTTGAGAATGCATTGACGCTGCTTCGTGAAACAGATAATTTGAGAATATGCAAAGATTTGGATGCGCTTGAAATGTTTGCTTCACAAAAGACTCGGCGGATAGATGCTGCGCCGGTATATCTGGAATCCAATCAGAAAAAAAGCATAACAGTTACCTTCTCTTGTCCCTTTGAACCCGTAGAGGAGAGTCTGATTTTTGGACTGAGCGGCCGAAGCACCAGTGCCAACTTTGCTTGTTGTCAGCAGGGAACGCTCAGAAAACATACAAGCGGCCAGTATACGGCAGACTTTTCACTGGAACTGCTCAAACCGGATCTGTGCGCAGCCGCGTCTTTTGCCTGCCTTCTGGGAGGAACGGACACCGCAGGCATTCCATTTGTTGGGCAAGTAATGCTTTCGCTCCAAAAAATAGACGCCTTGCCGGAGTGAACCGTATGTGTGTTATGGCGGACACACTGAGAGATAAGAATGGCTGCAAAATGAAGTGATATATTAAATGCGACCATGTGTGTAGTTTTCATTTCAAAACAGTGCAATAAGAGCTATAATAAAGACAACAGAGGGCAAGCATCTATTTTGGTTCTACTCAGCCCTTGAGACTAAGCTGCTTTGACTTGCAGGAAACGCGAAAACCCTTGAGATTTCAGGAGATTTTAAGTCGAGGGATCTAAAAGGGTGCTGCTTGCCATCAAGCTGCACCCAAATAGATGCCACTGCGAAAAGCCCAGAAGTTTCAACTGTTTCGCCCCATAGGTACACAATGTGTCACGGGGGGTAACAGTCGGTACGGGCAAGAAGCAGGACGTAAACGCATGAATTTGTGTTTACGTCCTGCTTCTGCTATCTTGATAGATGTCAACAGCAACTATGCAAGCTGTCGGAGTTTTCAGGCACAGCTGGATAAAATGCTGTGTTTTCAAGGTTTTGCGGGTTTTCACCGGGTTGGCCGTAAATTTCTGAACATTTCGGAAAGCGTTGAAAACACTAGGTAAAACGGCTTTTTCGGATTTGCGGGCGATAGTAGTCAAATAGTCGTCAGGCTGCGACACGCATGCGAAAATAAATATTTCCAGCGTATTCATCGCATATGTTGGAAATCGGCAGCAGTCGAAAGGACTGCTGCCGATTTTGCCGAAAATTTTGAAGTTCAGAAGACGTTTTGCAATGCAGTTTACTCGTTGATGTCGAGTTCCGCTGTGACCTGATAATAGTCGCAGGCGTGGGCGGTATAGCCGGTAACCGTGCTCTTGGAGATCATGTTCATCTGAAGGAACGAGCAGAAGACATAGGCATTATCGTCCAGAATGGCCTGCTGAAGTTGAATCGCCAGCTCCGCGCGCTTGCCGGTGTCAAATTCCGTTGCCAGTTCATCGATCATGGCATTGACGGCCTCATTTTCATATGCGCCGAAGTTGTAGCTCATGCCGGGCGCGCAGCAGGACGTGAAGAAATACTGCGGGTCACCGGAGGGTGCCGTGACCATGGCTGAGGCGTAAATATCCCAGCTCGTCATATCGGCAAGGAACTCGCGGCGATTTGCGGTGCAGTTGATATCCACATCGATGCCGATCTCCTTGAGTGTTGCCTGCGCGGATTCCGCCAGCAGCGGAAGCTCCTGCCGGCTGGGATACGTCAGCCAGCGAATCGTCAGCTTCACACCGTCCTTTTCGCGGATGCCATCGCCGTCCGTGTCTGTCCAGCCGGCATCCTCCAGCACCTGCTTGGCGCCTTCCGGATCATAGCTTTCGGTCGTGATATTCTCGCCGCCAAAGCCTGCAAAGCCGTCCGGGAACGCACCGTTCGCGGGCACGCCGTGTCCATCCAGCAGCGCGGCAACGAAGCCCTGCTTGTCAATGCCCATGGCAATGGCCTTGCGGACTGCCGGGTCCTGAATGATGCTGCTTGTCATGTTCATCGAGCCAAAGAACGCGCGGGAGGTCTGAATGCTGGAGAACTGATAGTTGTCGTTTTCGAAGTTGGGATACGCCTCATACGCCATACCATAGGCCGCGTCAATGTCTCCGGCCTGCAGCGCCGCGGAGAGCGTGTCGCCGTTGGAAAGCGTGCGGATGGTCAGCTCGTCGATCTTCGGCGTGCCGTTCCAGTAGGTTTCATTCTTCGTCAGTGTCAGATGATCGTCCGTGACCATTTCCTTCACAACATAGGGACCCGTGCCAACCACGACGCCGGCATCAAAATCACTAGCATCCACATCAATGATGCAGCCGTAGGGGTCACCAAGATAATTCATCAGGGCAGGATTTGGTTCGCTGGTTGTGATGGTCAGGACCTGCCCGTCCGCCTGCATATCCGCAATTTTGGTGTCGCCGGGGGCGCGGTCGTGATTTTCCAGCAGATGCTCAAAGCACTGCTTGACTGCCTCCGCGTCCATGGCCCGGCCGTTGGAGAATGTAACATTGTCCTGCAGGGTAATTGTCCATGTCAGATCGCCGTCATTTTCCCATGACTTTGCCAGCCACGGTTCGAGCTCCATGCTGTCTGTATAGTGTACCAGCGTTTCGCCAATACCGTAGCGAATGCAGGCCCAGCCGTTGTAGGTGCGGTGGGGGTCAACAGTCTCTTCCCAGTTTTCTGAGTTGAACGTGGTATCGCCAATGACCATGGTTTTCTTTGCGGCAGGTTCAGTCTGCGCCTGTTCCTCTTGTGCAGAAGCTTCCTGAGAAGTCTGCGCCTCGGTCGTTCCAGCCTGTTCATCAGCCGGCGCTGCGGTCTTTCCGCTGCATCCGGCCAGAAGCGCAAGCGTCAGGCACAGGATCAGCAGAAGCGAAATCGTTTTTTTCATTTTTTCTCGTTCCTTTCGTAATTTGTGATATTCAGCCGAATGCTCGGCAGTTCACTGTGTTGATTACAAAACGCTGTCAATGAGCCGCTTTGTATAGTCATTCTGCGGATGGCAGATCACCTCGTCCGGCGTGCCCTGCTCCACAATGTCGCCGTGATACATCACCAGCACGCGGTCGCAGAACTGCTGTACCAGCGAAATATCGTGACAGATAAACAGGATCGAGAGCGCCGTTCCCTGTTCCCGGCGGAGCGTGTTCAGAAGCTCCAGAATCTCCTTCTGGATGGTCACGTCCAGCGCAGAAGTTGCTTCGTCACAGATCAGCAGTTTCGGTTTTACGGCCAACGCGCGGGCAATCGCGGCGCGCTGGCACTGCCCGCCGCTGACCTCGTGCGGATAGCGTGCAGCAAAATCAGCGCTCAGTCCGCAGCGTTCAAGCAGCCGCGCAGCTTCTGCCGCAGCTTCTTTTCGGGAGCTGCCGCTGTTGCGAAGGCTTTCGCAAATGCCGTCGCCCAATGTGCGGCGCGGGTCAAAGGAGTCGGTCGGTGTCTGGAATACCATCTGCATCTTCCGGTAGGCGGCACGCAGCGCTTTTCCTGTCATTCCGGTGATGTCCTCACCGTCCAGAAGGATGGTTCCGGCGGTTGCATCCAGAAGCCGCGTGATGAGGTTTACCGTTGTGCTCTTGCCGCTGCCGCTTTCGCCAATGATGCCAAGGCACTCGCCCGGCCTCAGGTCAAAACTGATATGGTTGACTGCGGTCAGCTCCGTTTGTCCAGGGCGGGAAAATGTTTTTGTCAGATCGTGAACGCTTAAAACCGGTTCCATTTCACGCCCTCCTCAGCTTCGGTACGGCGGCAAGCAGCTGCCGTGTATATGCCGCCTGCGGATGCTCCAGCACCTCCTGCGTGGTTCCATACTCAGCTTCTTTGCCGTTTTGCAGGATGAGCACCCGGTCTGCCATCATGCGGATGATACCGATGTTGTGCGTCACCAGTAAAATGGCAGTTCCAAACGTATCGCGCACAAAACGAAGCTCTTCAAGCACCTGCTTCTGCACAGATACGTCCAGCGCAGCCGTCGGTTCGTCGGCCAGCAGCACACTGGGGCGCAGCAGCATGGCTGCCGCAATTCCGACGCGCTGCTGCATCCCGCCGGAAAGCTCAAACGGGTAGCTTTTCAGAATCCGCATTCCGTCCTCAAAACCGAGCTTTCCGAGAAGCTCCAGCGCCTGCGCCTGAAATTCTTTCCGGGAAGCAGCGCCGTGCTCTTTCATCATCTCATAAAGCTGCGCACCCACCGTGCGGATGGGACAGAACGAGCTGCCTGCGCTCTGAAAGATCATGCCGAGCTCCGGCCCGTTCAAAAGGCGCAGCTTCTTCTCCGGCAAATCGAGAAGATTCTCTCCCTTGTAGAGAATATCGCCTCGGGTAACTGCGCCGGCGCTTCCAAGAAGGCCCATTGCGGCCTTGAGCAGTGTGGATTTTCCGCAGCCGCTTTCGCCCACAATTCCGAGGATTTCTCCCTGATCGAGCGTGAAGCTTATATTCTGCACAGCAGGTGTGCCGTTGTAAGAAATGTCGATCTGATCGTATCGCAGCAATTCTTCCATTGCCTCACCTCCCACGGTTTTTGGGGTCTGCATAGTCCCGGATTGTGTCGCCCAGCAGATTGAACACCATGACAGAAATAAAGATCGCAATGCCGGGGGAGAATGTGATCCACGGCGACGTGCTCATCAGGCTGCGCGTGTCGCTCATCATGCTGCCCCACTCCGCTGTGGGCGGCTTCGCGCCAAGGCCGAGAAAGCTCAGTGCAGCCAGTTCCATCATCATGGTGCCGATGTCGAGCATGGAGGTCACCAGAATCGGTCCCAGGATATTCGGCAGAATGTGCTTGAAGATGAGCTTCCCCGGACTGCTGCCAGAAAGCTTCGCCGCCCTCATCCAGACCGTTTCCTTCTGGGCGAGCGTCTGACTTCTGGCAATGCGCGCATATTTGGGCCATGAGATCGCTGCCAACGCAATAATCGCGTTTTGCAGTCCGCCGCCAAGAACACCCGCCACAGCCAGCGCGAACACCAACCCCGGAAACGCGAGGAACATATCGGAAATGCGCATGAGAACCGTGTCCAGCCATCCGCCTCTCCATCCACAAAATACGCCGACTGCCGTTCCGAGCGTCGTGATGACTGCAACAAGCAGAAGCGTGGAGAAAATGCTTGTCCGGCTGCCCACCATTACACGCGAGAGCATATCGCGCCCATAGCGGTCGGTGCCGAGAAGATGCTCAGCCGACGGCGGGGACTTGGCAATGCTCAAATCCTGAAAATAGGGATCATACGGGGTCAGATATTCCGAGAAAATTGAAAACAGGATCAGAAGCACGGCGAGCGTGCCGAAAATGATCAGCCGCGCCCTCACATTGCTGCGGCGAATTTTCTGCTTTCGGGTCGTCGGTTTCTTCATCCTTCGCTCACCCCCAGACGAATCCGCGGGTCAAGCGCATGGTAAAGAAGATCGGTGATCAGGTTCACCATCACATAGATGATTGCCATCCACACCACATATGCCTGAATGAGCGGATAATCGCGCATGGTGATGGCGTCTACGGCCAGCTTGCCGACGCCGTCCCACATAAAAATACTTTCAATGATTGCCGTGCCGCCGAGAAGGCTCCCGATGGAAAGCGCCAGCAGCGTGATGATCGTCAGCATGGAGGATTTCAGCACGCTCTTCCAGAGAACCACGCGCCCGCGAATACCGCGTGCCTTTGCCCCCGTGACATAGTCCTTGTTCAGTTCTTCCAGAACGGTCGCGCGAACCTGACGCATATACTTTGCTGACATGGCAACTGCCAGCGTCAGCGTCGGAAGAACGGCACTTTGCAGCGTAGTGCCGCTGGAAATGACGGGGAAGAGCTTCCAATGAATCGAAAACACCTGCATCAGCAGCAGCGCCACAAAAAAATTCGGCAGCGCGTTGCCGACAAAGCTGAAAAAGCGCAGAAAGTAGTCCGTAAATTTATCATGCCGCACCGCCGCCAGAACGCCCAGCGGGATGGAGATCAGAACGGTTGCCACGATGGAAAGCGCCGTCAGAAGCAGCGTCGCCGGGAGCTTGGAAACAAAGGTCCCGAATACATTGCGTCCGGAGACATAGCTCACGCCCATATCACCGGTCAGAAGGCCGCCAAGCCACGCAAAATACTGCGTCAGAAACGGTTGGTCAAGCCCCAGCTCTGCCCGCTTGGCGTCGATGACCTCCTGCGCGACCGCGCCCTTGTCTCCGTAAAGCTCTGTGATCGCGTCGCTGCCCGCGACGCGCATCATGGCAAAGGATAAAAACGTAATGCCAAGCAGCACCGGAATGAGCTGCAAAAATCGTTTCAGAATATATTTTTTCACAGCTTCTCCTTACTGGAGCAGCGGACATTTTCGCGCCTCCACCAGAAACATCGGTGTCGATGCGTTATTGATGCGCTCCTCTTTTGTCCAGACCTGCTTCCAGACCTCTGTATCTGCGGCCACCTGCATCCCAAGTCCGTGCAGGACGTCCAGATCCCACGCCGGGCGCTGGAGGCTGGAGAGCGGCGCCTGCCGGGCGATGGCTTCCATGGCGGAAACGTCGGTTCCGGCCGTCTCATCGCGCACGTCGGAATCAAGAAGATTTGCTCGGTCCTGCGCGTGCGCCGTCTGCGCAGCCTCGTCCCACAGATAGCGATACCAGTTGGCGTCAAAGTTCAGAAGTACGCCGCCGGGCTTCAATACCCGCGTCCACTGCGCATAGGCTTTTTCCGGCTCATGTAGATTCCAGGTAACATTTCTGGTCACCAGTACGTCGAACGACGATGCTGCAAAGCTCAGCTCCTCGGCATTCATCTGCCGGAAGCAAATCTGCCTTGCAAGCGTTCCCGCATTGTGACGCGCCTCGTCCAGCATGGAGGCGGTATAGTCTACCGCCGTCACCTGATAGCCGAGCTCCGCCAGAAGGATGGCAAAAAAGCCCGGTCCCGTTCCGACGTCCAGAACCCGGATCTCCTCCGGACGTTTTCCGGGAAGGTGCGCGGAAATTTTCCGGCAGATCACGCTTCGCCAGACGGATTTCTGGTCAGACGCCAGTTCCTCCTGATTGACCGCAGAATAACCGGAGGCGCGATTCGTCCAGTAGTGTATATTTTCTTCTTCGTAGGTTGCAAACTGTGTCATACTACCGTTCCTCCGTGTCATATCAGGATTTTTTTGCGTAAATGCCGAACATCGGCGCGTGTGTCAGATCAAGCGCTCCAAGAATGCGCTTGCCGACGCTCAGGTCTGTTTTGCACTCCGAAAACCCGATTTTTCGAAGAACGCACACATCCCACGCCGGGCGAAGCTGCCCAATGTCCATGCTGAGCGTGATCTCATCATTTTCCCGCTGCAAGGCGTCTGTCATGCCGATATGCCCATAGGGACTGTCCGGCGAAACCTTGCAGTTTTGTGTGCTGCGGCTGCGCACGTTTGCGGCGTAGTCCGCATCAAAATTCAAAAGCATTCCGCCGGGCTTCAGAACACGGAACCACTCCCGGTAAGCCTTCTCCGGCTCCGGAAGCGTCCATGTGAGATTCCGGCTGAGCAGCACGTCGAAGCTGCTGTCGTCATAAGAAAGCGCTTGCGCGTCCATTTCGCGGAACACAATATCCAGTCCGCGCTGCGCGGTGACACCCCGCGCCTCATCGAGCATGGCAGGTGTCAAGTCGATGCCCTCGACCTGGTGTCCGGCTTCTGACAACAAAATCGCAAAAAAGCCGGTGCCCGTGCCGACGTCCAAAATCCGCAGACCGTTCTTTTTGGGCAGAAGCATTTCCAGCTCACGCAGCCACCGCTGCCCCATGTCGTTATCCAGTTCATTTTTCCGCACGACTCCAAAATCATGCGACCGAAGCGTCCAGTAATGACGTACTCTTTGTTCAATTGCTGAAATCATTGTGATACTTCCTTTTCCACTTCTGCGTATGCGATCATCGGCGTTCCGGCTTTGATTCCAAGGGATGCCGTCTGATACAGCAGTACGCCGTCTGCTTCTGCGGAAATGCGGAACAGCGTTTCGCCATAAATGCTTCGGATCTCGCCCAAAAGCTCCCCGGTCTTGAGTCTGTCGCCCGGCTGTTTTTTCGGATACCAGCAGCCGCTGGCTGGCGCGTTCAGATAGTGCCCGTTCTGTGCCAACCTGTGCGGAAAGATTTTTGCGGGTAAATCCTGTAAGAAGCCCAGTCCACGGAGAATGTTCTTTACATCCGCAAGATCTTGCTGAACTTCCTCTTCCTGCAAAAGACCGCAGCCGCCGCGTTCCAGAATGATTGCCGGGACGCCACACTGACCGGCATGGCTGTAAAATCCGTTTTTCGTCTCAGAGCGTACCAGATATTCTGCACCGCTTAGCTCTGCAATGCGGCGGGAAACTGCGCAGACGTTCGGCGCGGCTGCGCCGTGGTAATAGACGTGCGGAGTCAGCGCCTCGCAAAAGCCTCCGGAATGCAGGTCAACCAGATAATCGGTATGACCGATGATTTCCGATTCCAGAAATGCGGCAAGCTTTTGTGTCGGTGTGCCGTCCGCCGCGCCCGGAAATACCCGGTTCAGATTTTTTCCGTCCTGCGGCATGATGTCCGAACTGCGTGAAAGAAAGCCTTTATAATTGCAGCAGTGCAGCAGCAAGATCGTCCCTCGCATCATCTCAGGCGTCAGTTCCGGCCCCAGTCGGATCAGCGTCTCAATGCCGATGTACTCCCGGCTGTGAACGCCGGCGGAAATGGTGATGGTTTCACCCGACTCCCGACCGCAGATTAAGGTGGCCGGAATCGTGATATCCGTATCCGGCACATGATAAGTAACTTGCTTTTTTGTATTTCTCTCGTAATGCATTGTTTTTATCAGTCTACTTCCTCAGCATCTACAAATAAATTTGTGATCTGCACGGGGATGGGCAGGCGGCTTGCTTTGACGGCGCGCAGCACCATGTCCTTGAGCTCCGCGCAGCATGGCTTGTCCATGGTCACGATCGTGACGCTTGCAATGTCGTTGAGACTGAAAATGTCCGCCAGCTTCACGGTAATATCAAAGTCGTTTTCCGGGCAGCAGATCAGCGGAATCCGCCCCTTTGACAATGCGTCGTGAAAACCGGGATAGGAAAACGCGGAGCAGTCCGCCGCAATGAGCAGATGGCCGCCGTGGTAATAGGGCGAGAGCTTCGGCGCTTTGTAGAGCTTGATCGGCCACTGTACCAGATCGCTGCTTTCCTGCAACAGCGCTTCCGGCCGAAATTCGCGCACCCGTTTCCACGGATCAAAATTCTTGTCGATCATGGCGTTCCTCCTCAGCGAATATAGCGGTCAATCGCTTTTTTGAAATCTTCCAGCGTCTGCGTATCGCCGGACTGTACCGCGTCTACCACGCAGTGATCCAGATGGTCTTTCAGAATGACTTTGGCGATGGATTGCAGCGCGCCGATCACAGCCGACAACTGCATCAGAACATCCGAGCAGTCCTCACCTTCATCGACCATGGCCCGGACGTGCTGTAAATGGCCGGATGCCCGCGCCAGCCGGTTCTGAACATATTTCGTGTTTTCATGGTGGTGCGGGTGCTTGTGCGCGTGTTCTTCTTCGTGCGCATGCGTATGTGGGTGTTCGTGTGCATCCTCACTGTCATGCGTGTGCGGATGGACATGGTCGTGGTCATGTTTCTGCTCTGTATTCCAATCGTCCACGCGCACCACCGCCTCTCTGATTTTTATATTTTACTGTTTTTTGTGCCGTGCCGTAAGCCTCCCCGGGGGATGAAATTTGAGAGGGATTTCCGCAGCGCATAACCCCCTCCGGGGGTAAAATGGTGAAATTCTGATTCCATGCGGCAATCGCAATGAGAATTTTTCCTGCTTTTTGAATGATATATCGAAAACTGCGGTTCTATTTTGTGAAATATGGAAACAGTCGGATAAAATATCCTCCCATGGGGATCATAGAAAACGCCCTCTGCACGAGCAATACGCGCAGAGGGCATTCACACTTATTTCTTTTTCAGCAGCGACGCTTTTACCGCGCCTTTCGGGTCTTTGACGAGCAGAATCACGAGCCAGATGATGAGCCCCAGCGCGACCACAGACAGACCGAGGTAGAAATCGTTGAGCATATCGATCGGTTCCGGCGTGAAGAACGCTTCGTGCAGCTCGGCGTATTCAAAGATTGCGTCGCCAAGCCACATGAGAGAAGCGCCCCAGTACATGAGACTCAGCGTACCAAGCCGCAGGGTGTTGTCCGGCGCGTGCTTGTACCACAGAATCGAGCAGATGATTGCCGCAAATACGCAGGTGAGAAGTGTCATAAAATGCCCTCCTTATCGCGCAGCGGGTGTCAGTCCCGATTCACGCTTGACGATCTTGTCTGCGGCAAGCGCAATGCAGCCCCATGCCGCTGTGACCAGAAGCGCCATTGTCACGCCGACGGTTGCCATCTCATGCAGCATCACCGCCGCATCCGCAGGATCTGCGGCAGCCGTCAAAAACGGAAACCAGGGCACCACCTCACCGTGCCACACATGCTCATACGCCAGCAGCGCCGCGCCGCCCCAGAGCATATTCTTCAGCCACTTGAGCTTGCGGGAGAACGGAATCTTGCCCTCTACCGCGACCTCGTTTTTCTTTTCCACGTTGGAAACGACACCCGTGACGATGGCTTCCGCAGTTGGTACCAGGAAACATGCCATTGTTTGTTCCTCCTCTTTCTTTAGGCGATTTTCGCCATTTCAGGATAGTATCAGTATAGCGTGGTATGCAGACCGAAAAAAGCTCCCCCGGAGGTTCGAAGCAAATAAACTGTGATATTTTCACAAAATAATACAATCCATTTTAGACAGCATTCCAAATTCTATATCCATCCGGAACCCCGATGGGAGGTTCCGTTTTTGGTAAAACAGCATAAATTCCCGAGAATAACCCCATGAGGGGATCACAAAATGAGAAGCGCTCTATAAAAAGACATCCCCCCGGGGAGCTTCCGAACAGGCTTGCAGTCTGATACAATACAGCCATCAGTTAATACGCTATCCCAATCCAATCCTAAAACAAAACTGCGGCGTTTCTTGGGGAAGAAGACGCCGCAGTTTTGTCATGAAATCAATTTGCAGGAGGTATCATCATGCACATGGAACACGATCACGATTGCGAGCATGCACACGAACATGAGCACGAGCATTCTCATGACCATTCGCACACAGACACGCCGCGCGAGGAGCTGATTGCACTCATGCGTTACATGGTCGGGCACAACGTTTCCCACACAAACGAGCTTAAGGAACTGGCGCACAAGCTCTCCCATACCGGCGACAGCGAGGCCTGCGCAAAGGTTCTCGACGCAGTTCGGGATTATGAAACCGGCAACCAGAAGCTCGCAGAAAGCTTGGAACAGCTTCAGAAGTAAAGAATGAGTATAGGCCGCTAATTCAACGAAGCTCTGTTAAAATTTATATATTTGCTTACAGCTTGTTCAGTTCCTCCGCCAGCGCATCTGCGATGCGCTGCCGTTCTTCCTCACTTTCTGCACGCGCATACGGTTCCAGCGAGGCGTCCCGCTTGCATTCTGCGTCGCGCGTCCATGCTTCAAACTCGGCCTTGGTCATGTCCTTCCGCATCGTGCGTGCATAATATTTCTTGTATGCCCGCTGCTGCACCTGCCAGACTTCATTGTTCGCAACTTTGT
>OHBE01000836.1_pt1 | contig 31081 bp, 29 predicted proteins | sample 1577231 | NCBI WGS metagenome assembly OHBE01 (sample SAMEA3541506, study PRJEB24748) | human gut metagenome | biome: human gut; feature: human-associated habitat; material: faeces | place: China | collected 2012 | reverse complement strand
CGCCGGTTGCCCGACCTACACCCTTAGCAGGGGCGCCTCTTCAGCCTCTTGAGTATTTCTCCATATCTGAACTTTCCAAATAAATATGATGTTGTCTGCGTACATGACGCATAGATAATAATACTAAAACTATTTCACTTTGTCAATCACAAATTCAAATTATTTTTCACTTATTTTTTTAGAGCATTTTAAAGCTGGATTTTCTTATATTTTTCTATTGCTGTTTCATAGAGGTTGTTGCCATCTCTGTCTATCACAACAATTACCGGGAAGTCTTTTACTTCAAGCTTGCGGATGGCTTCCGCTCCCAAATCTTCATAACAGACGATTTCTGATTTGGTAATGCATTTTGAAAGAAGCGCGCCTGCCCCGCCGATTGCTGCAAAGTACACTGCTTTATTACGGATGATAGCATCTATAACTTCTTTGGAACGTTTTCCTTTTCCAATCATTGCCTTTTCACCCAAATCCAATAGGGTTGGTGCATACTTATCCATACGGGTTGCAGTGGTCGGACCTGCGGAACCGATTGGTCTTCCCTCTCTTGCCGGTGATGGTCCCATATAATAGATTGTGGAATCTAAAATGTCTATCGGAAGCTCTTCTCCTCTTTCTAAGACTTCCATCATTCTCTTGTGGGCTGCATCTCTTGCCACATAAATCGTTCCTGTTATGTATACATAATCTCCTGCATGAAGCTCTGCTGTCTTTTCTTCTGTTATCGGTGTTTTAATATATTTATCCATTCTATCACCTGTTCTTTCTATAATAAATAATGATATTTACCAGCTTTTATAATAAATCTATTATAATGCCTTTTCGTAGCACCACCAGTCTTCTCCATAAAGATCCGATTCACCACATTTTGTAAAATTCAATTTCTGATAGGAACGCATTGCCCGTTCATTTGTCTTACTTACCAGAAAATGCACACCTTTCATGCCACTTTTTTTTAATTCTTCCATGGTCTTTTGAATCATAATGCGTGCCAGTCCATGATTCTGTTCTGTCTCTCTTATGACAAGACGAGCCAGCTCAGCGGATGGCTCTAACTGCTTCGACCAGCAGGTTAATGCATTTACTTCCGTATCTTCATCAATTGAAATTGCTCCGGCTATTTTATGGGCATTATCTTCTATTATAAATAATGCCTGATTTGCAAAATCTTTTGCAATGGTCTCCCGGCTTGGATATGTTTCATCCCAGGTGCAGCCTTCTGTTCCCATGGCACTCTGATATAAAGACAGTATTTCTTCTGTATTTTCCGGATGTGCCATTTTAAAATGATATTCTTTTCCTTCTATTACAATTGCGTTCATTCTAAATCTCCCTTACCACATGTCTGTTTACATGACAGCAGATGTTCACTGCCACCGGAAGTCCTGCTATATGTGTCGGGTATGTATTGATGTTTACCTTTAAGGCTGTAGTTGTTCCGCCTAATCCGCCCGGTCCGATGCCTAACTTATTAATTTTATCTAACATTTCTATTTCCAGATTTTTTACATAAGGTATTTCAGAATAGGAATCTACGCTTCTGGTTAATGCTTTTTTTGCAAGAATCGCACATTTTTCAAAGGTGCCTCCGATTCCAACGCCTACTACCATTGGCGGGCAGGCATTTGGACCTGCATCAGCTACTGCAGTCATGATGGCATTTTTAACACCTTCGATTCCTTCTGCAGGCTTCAACATGAAGACGCGGCTCATATTTTCACTGCCGAATCCCTTTGGTGCAACAGTCATTTTCACTTTATCGCCTGGCACAATGGAATAATGTATAACTGCCGGAGTATTATCTTTGGTATTTTCACGAATCAGTGGGTCTTTTACGACGGATTTCCGAAGATATCCTTCCACATATCCCTGACGCACTCCTTCATTAATGGCATCTTCTATAGCATCACCTTCAAAATGAACATCCTGTCCAACTTCAATAAATACCACTGCCATTCCGGTATCCTGACAAATCGGAATCTGCTCTTTATCTGCAATTTCAAGATTATCCTGTAACTGATTTAATATTTTCTGTCCTAGTTCAGATTCTTCCGTTGCAGCCGCATTTTTCATTGCTGCATCCATATCCCTGGATAAATAATAATTTGCTTCAATGCACATTTCTTTGATATTTTCTGTTATTTCACTTGTTTTTACTGTTCTTATCATTTCTGTCTCCTTTAATGCATCTGTACTTCCGGTAAAATCTCATCGATATCCATATAGTATTTTTTAAAATTATCCGGTCTTGTATAAATTTTTACCATATTATTTTTCATCATTCCCGCCGGATAAAAGAAAATGTTGCGGCTGTGAAATGTATGGATGCAGCCATTCATATCCTGATATCTGGCATATATCACATAAGGGCATCTGCCATTTACGTTTACATTATAATTCATATCTATATTTGAAATTTCTGCCATAATGTAATAGCCGCTATCTACAATTTTCTTTAAGCTGCTTTTATTATTGTAATGCAATATCAAAAAAATGACACCAATCAGGAAAAAGAATAGTCCGGTTCCGCCAAAGATGAGTCCTAACATTTTAAAGGCTTCCTCTTTACCGGACTGTGTCAGAAAAAGGATTCCCATTGTTAAAAAGACAGAACCCAGCCCTGCAAATATCCATCCTATTATCATGATTGCACTTATCCCTGTTTTTATTTTCGGTTTCATATTTTCCTACTTTCTTATATTGATTTTCTTTAATTTTTGCAAAATCTCGTTATGATGTTTTGATTTCATATCCGGGAATGCTTTCATCAGACGGCTGGATACTGCATTCTTCTTATGATATAATTCGTTATATTTTTTACGCAGCTCTTCTAATTTTTCTTTTGTCTCATCTGCTACTCCGGTAATTTTCTTCTTTGTATTTCCTGCTGCTTCATTTAATTTTTCTATTCTCTTATCATTTGCAGTAGCCAGTTTTTCTTTCTTTTCTTCCAGTTCTTTTATCTGTTCTGCATGCCCTTCTTTAAATTCTGCAGATTTTTCCAGTGCTTCTTCTACATTTTCATAAATATTTTCACCAATCTGGTTGGACAATACTTTAATTTTTGCTGCAATATCATCCATTACCTTTAACCTGCGGTTGAACTTCACAATAGTAGATACCGTTACTACTACGTCAATGGCAAATCCGGTCATTATAATTATAAGTAATACCACCCCCACAATATGCGGTATCAGATGAATGAATCCGTAAATAATCGGATGAATAATCAGCATAATAAAGGTACATGCCAATCCCCAGAAAATTGAAAATTTCAGACATACATATCCCATTATATTAAAGGGTTTATCCGAGTAATCCCACCATTTATTATGAAATACTTTTTCCATTACGAATCCTGTTATAAATTCCAGAACTGATGTCAATAGGAAAGAACCTAAATATAATATCAGTAAATTTTTCTTTAATGGTGTCAGTAACACAACCACGATTAATACTCCACATCCGTAAATTGGACAGTACGGTCCGTTCAAAAATCCCCTGTTTACAAAGATTCCCCTATCCAATGCTGCATATGATACTTCGCTACACCATCCGATAAATGCATAAATAATAAAAATCCATAGTACTTCATAAAATGTCTGTGGCATCTTTAATCCCCCATTATTTTTTGAAAGGGCGAAATCATGATACAGTGATTCCGCCCTCTTTTTTATAAAGTTTTTTATTCTTCTTCGCTATCCTGCTCTGCGCGGTTAATTAATTCACCAAGCTCCTTGGATATCAGTTCTTCCTCCGATGCTGATGCATCTTCATCTTCTTCTACAATAACGCCCTCTGGCTGCTCCGGCTCCGGAATATTATTTTCCATAATGGATTTATCTTCTTTTACCTTAGCCATGCTGGCTACAGTTACTCCGTCATTTACATTAATCAGTTTTACTCCGGATGTTACTCTGCCCAAAAGTGCTGTTCCATTTACCGGAATCCGAATGATGATTCCTTCTGTGGTAATCAGCATTATTTCGTTATCCTGATTTACGGCTTTGACACCGATGATATTACCGGTCTTTTCCGTAATCTTGTAGCACTTCACGCCTTTACCGCCACGGTTCTGTGGTGAGAATTCAGACATCAGGGTACATTTTCCAAGACCTTTTTCAGATACAATCATCAGTGCATCACCCTGGGTATTTAACTGCATTCCTACGACTTCATCGCTGTCTGCTAAATTCATACCGATAACACCCATAGATACACGACCGGTGCTTCTTACATCTGTTTCATGGAAACGGATACACTGGCCATATTTAGTTACTAAGATGATATCTTTATTGTTATCTGTTTTCTTCACTTCAATCAGTTCATCATCATCACGAAGGTTGATTGCTGCAAGTCCTGTCTTACGGACATTTGCATATTCGCAGATTGGTGTCTTCTTCACAATACCATTCTTGGTTGCCATAAAGAGGTATTCACCTTCTTTGTATTCCTTAATCGGAATAACTGCGGTGATTTTCTCACCCGGCTGAAGCTGAAGCAGATTAATAATCGCAGTTCCTCTGGCTGTTCTTCCTGCCTCCGGAATCTCATATGCTTTCATACGATATACTTTTCCGCTGTTGGTAAAGAACATCAGATAATGATGGGAGGTTGTCATGAGAAGCTCTTCGATATAATCGTTCTCGATGGTCTCCATTCCCTTAATTCCTTTACCTCCACGATGCTGGCTGCGGAAATTATCTACGCTCATGCGCTTGATATATCCTAATTTTGTCATAGTGATTACAGTATTGGTTACCGGAATCAGATCTTCCATGGAAATGTCATATTCGTCAAATCCGATAGATGTTCTTCTTTCGTCTCCATACTTATCTGCAATCAGAAGAATTTCTTCTCTGATGACACCAAGAAGTTTCTTCTCATCTGCAAGGATTGCTTTTAATTCTGCAATTCTTGCTACTAATTCCTTATATTCATTTTCAATTTTCTCGCGTTCCAGACCTGTCAATGCACGCAGACGCATATCTACAATAGCCTGTGCCTGTGCATCGCTGAGTCCGAAGCGGTTCATTAATTTTTCTTTTGCTTCCGGTGTTGTCTTACTTCCACGGATAATGGAAATTACTTCATCAATATGGTCTAAGGCAATCAGTAAACCCTCTAACAGATGAGCTCTTTCTTCTGCCTTGTTTAAATCATATTTCGTTCTTCTTGTTACAACTTCCTTCTGATGCATCAGATAGTAGTTTAACATATCAAGAAGATTTAAGACTTTCGGCTGATTATTTACCAGTGCCAGCATAATAACACCAAAGGTGTCCTGTAACTGGGTATGTTTATATAACAGATTTAATACTACGTTTGGATTTACATCACGACGCAGCTCAATACAGATTCTCATACCCTGACGGTCTGATTCATCACGTAAATCTGTGATTCCGTCAATTTTCTTATCTCTTACCAGCTCTGCAATCTTTTCGATGAGTCTGGCTTTATTTACCATATATGGAAGCTCCGTCACAATAATACGGTTCTTTCCATTGTTCATCGGCTCAATATTGGTAACTGCACGGACACGAATCTTTCCACGGCCGGTACGGTATGCTTCGTTGATTCCGGTTGTACCAAGAATCATTCCACCGGTTGGAAAATCAGGTCCTTTTACAATATCTAATAACTCTTCAATATCGGTTCCACGATCCTGCTCTACTTCATTATCAATGATTTTTACTACTGCATTGATAACTTCTCTTAAGTTATGTGGCGGAATATTGGTTGCCATACCTACCGCAATACCAGTTGTACCATTTACTAAAAGATTTGGAAATCTTGATGGCAGTACAACAGGCTCTTTCTCGGTCTCATCAAAGTTTGGCATGAAATCAACGGTATCTTTATTAATATCAGCAAGCATTTCCATGGAAATCTTAGAAAGTCTTGCTTCGGTATATCGCATTGCCGCAGCTCCGTCACCGTCTACAGAACCGAAGTTACCATGACCATCTACCAATGGATATCTGGTAGACCAGTCCTGTGCCATATTTACCAATGCTCCATAGATTGAGCTGTCTCCGTGTGGGTGATATTTACCCATGGTATCTCCAACAATACGGGCACATTTTCTATGTGGCTTATCCGGACCGTTGTTCAACTCTATCATGGAAAACAGTACACGTCTCTGTACCGGTTTCAGACCATCCCTTACATCCGGCAAAGCTCTGGCTGCAATTACACTCATGGCATAGTCTATATAGGATGTTTCCATCGTTTTCTTTAAGTCTACGTCATGTATCTGGTCAAATATCTTGTCATCCATCTATTCTTCCTCCTAGATATCCAGGTTCTGGACATACTTCGCATTTGCTTCAATAAAATCACGTCTTGGTTCTACTTTATCACCCATTAAGGTGTTGAATGTTACATCAATTTCAGATGCTTCTTCTTCATCCATTACAACACGGCGTAAGATTCTCTTCTCAGGATCCATGGTTGTCTCCCAAAGCTGCTCGGCATCCATTTCTCCTAATCCTTTATATCGCTGAATCTTATTATTACCGTCTCGTCCAATCTCTTTTAAGATATTGTTGAGCTGTTCATCGCTGTAGGCATACCAGACATTTTTATTTTTCTCAATCTTATAAAGTGGCGGCTGTGCCAGATATACATAGCCCTGTTTGATTAATTCCGGCATGAAACGATAAATAAAAGTAAGCATCAGAGTACTGATATGGGCACCATCCACATCGGCATCGGTCATAATAATAATCTTATGATATCTTAATTTACTGATATCAAAATCTTCATGAATACCGGTACCAAATGCTGTAATCATGGCTTTAATCTCAGCATTTCCGTAAATTTTATCAAGTCTTGCTTTCTCTACATTCAGAATTTTTCCACGAAGTGGAAGAATTGCCTGGGTTGCACGGCTTCTTGCAGTCTTTGCGGAACCGCCAGCGGAATCTCCCTCGACGATGAAAATTTCGCAGTTTTTCGGATCTTTATCAGAACAGTCTGCTAATTTTCCAGGAAGTGAGGTTCCTTCTAATGCAGTCTTTCTTCTGGTTAAATCTCTTGCTTTTCTCGCTGCCTCTCTTGCACGCTGTGCCAGAAGTGATTTTTCACAAATGGTCTTTGCAACCTGAGGATTCTGCTCTAAAAAGTATGTAAGCTGCTCACTTACTACGCTGTCTACGGCTCCTCTTGCTTCACTGTTACCAAGCTTCTGCTTGGTCTGTCCCTCAAACTGAGGCTCTTCAATCTTAATACTTACAATAGCAGTTAAACCTTCACGGATATCATCACCGGAAAGTGCCGTCTCAGAATCCTTTAAAATCTTATTTGCCCGCGCATATTCATTAAAAGTTTTGGTAAGCGCATTACGGAAACCTGCCAGATGTGTTCCACCCTCCGGCGTGATGATGTTATTGACAAAGCTGTACGTAGCTTCGTTATATGCATCGTTATGCTGCATAGCAACTTCAACAAGAACCCCGTTTTTCTCACCTTCACAATAAATAACCTCCGGATACAATGCTTCCTTGCTCTTATTTAAGTAAGTTACAAATTCCTTAATACCGCCTTCATAATGGAATACCCGTTCTTTTACAGGCTCTTCCCTTTCATCACGAAGTGTAATCCTAAGATTCTTTGTCAGGAATGCAGTCTCTCTTAAACGCTGCTTTAATGTATCAAAATCATATACGGTTTCTTCGAAAATGCTTCCGTCTGGAGAAAAGGTTACAGTAGTACCGGTTTTATTTATATCACATTTTCCGACTTCTTTCAGTGGATACATGGTATGTCCACGTTCATAACGTTGTTTATAAATCTTTCCATCGTGGAAAATCTGCACTTCCAGCCAGTTAGAAAGTGCATTTACAACGGATGCTCCTACACCATGTAATCCACCGGATACCTTATATCCTCCACCGCCGAATTTTCCGCCGGCATGCAATACAGTAAATACTACTTCTACCGCAGGAATACCTGCTTTGTGGTTAATTCCTACCGGAATTCCACGTCCATCATCTTCTACTGTAATGGAATTGTCTTTATTAATCGTAACGATAATATGGGTACAATAACCTGCCAGTGCTTCGTCGACAGAGTTATCCACAATTTCATATACCAGATGGTGAAGTCCTCTCACAGAGGTACTTCCAATATACATTCCAGGTCTCTTTCTTACTGCTTCCAAACCTTCCAAAATCTGAATTTGGTCTGCTCCGTATTCCGTACTCATCTGTATTCCTCCTATTCACGGATTATTTTACATTTCATTTTTTTCACTTACTGTTCCGCTTATGACTTCAAATATTTTATCAATCTGGAAGCGGTTTTTTACAAATTCATCCAGACCGGTACAGGTAATGACCGTCTGAATATCATGTATACTATTAAGCAGATAATTCTGCCTGTTACTGTCCAGTTCGGAAAGCACATCATCTAAAAGAAGTACCGGTGTATCATGGATACATCTTTTCACCAGCTCTATCTCTGATAATTTCAGTGATAAAGCAGAAGTTCTCTGCTGTCCCTGGGAACCGAATTTACGGATATCGATATCTCCGATAAAAAAGGAAATATCATCTCTGTGGGGTCCCACGGAGGTACTGCAGTATTTTCTGTCCTTTTCCTTCGCCCGGTTTAATTCATCTTCAAAAAAAGCTTCTTCGATATCCGGCTCATACGTCAGCGTCAGCTGCTCCCTGCCACCGGAAATGCTTTCATGGATGCCCCGGACAATTTCATTTAATTCTTCTACAAATCTCCGGCGCCGGCTGATAATCCGCCTGCCGTAAGAAATGAGCTGCATATCCCACACGGATAACGTATTTTCCAAATCTGGATGAAATACCATATCTTTTAACAGCTTATTGCGCTGATTTAAAACTTTATTATATTTGGTTAAATCAGAAAGATAAATTTTATCCAGCTGGCAGATTTCCGAATCTAAAAATCTTCTGCGCTCGGAAGGACCATTTTTGATAATATTTAAATCCTCCGGTGAGAAAAATACCATATTCAGCACACCGAAAAGTTCACTTGCCTTGCGGATTGGCACACCATTGATGGCAATTCCCTTGGAACGGTTCTTCTTCAGATGCATATCAATCTGATAACTCATCTGATTTTTTTCTACCATAGTACGGATATGTGCCTCATTTTCACCAAAACGAATCATTTCTTTATCGCGGCTTCCCTTATGGGATTTCGTTGTTCCGCTGACATAAATGGATTCTAATATATTGGTCTTTCCCTGGGCATTGTCCCCATATAAAATATTGGTTCCACCGTCAAGATTCAGATTTAACTCTTCATAATTACGGAAATTCTTAAGTTCAATGGACTTTATTATCATTTTACAATCTTTATGGTTTCGCCCAAAGCTTCCACTACATCTCCATCATATAATTTCTTGCCACGCTGTACTTCAACTTCGCCATTTACCTTAACTTTTTCATCTAATATTACAAGCTTGGCAGTGACTCCGGAGTCTACGACTCCGGCAGCTTTTAACGCCTGTCCCAGCTTAATATATTCATCCCGCAGCTTAATTTCCTGCATGATTGCCTCTCTTCCTGCCTCTGCAAATCCTAGTTTGCAGCTGCATTAAAGTTTACCGGAAGAATCAGATAGATAAAGGTCTCATTTTCATCCCGGATAAAACATGGTGCCTTTGGATTTACCATATAAAGGGTTACTTCTTCTTCATCAATGACACGAAGGGCATCGATAAAGAATTTCGGATTGAATCCAATTAAAATATCTTTTCCATCTTTGGTAATATCAATTTCTTCATTCATGGAACCAATGAAAGAATTGATTTTTAATTCCATCTTATCATCTGTTATATTCATGATAATCGGCTTCTTATCTCCCTCTTTTACTAAAAGGGTAGCACGGTCGATACAGTCTAATAATTCACGTTTGTTAATCTTAACCTTTGTCTCATAATCAGAAGAAAGCATCTGTTCAATCTTAAAATACTCGCCTTCAATCAGACGGGAAACAACGGTGGTATTGCCAAATTCAAATACAATATGATTGTCTGATAAATACATGCTGACATCTTCGTCAGCATTTCCCGGGAGAATCTTGCTGATTTCCTGTAAAGTCTTTCCAGGAACAACCACTTTCTTATGCTCATAATTATTTTTCAGTTCTATATTACGGATTGAAATACGGTGGCCATCCAGTGATACAACCTTTAAGCTGTTCTCATTGATTTCAAATAATTCTCCTGTCATCAGCTTATTATTATCATTATCTGCAATAGAAAAGATTGTCTGGCGGATTACTTCTTTTAAAGTAAACTGTGAAATGCTGATTTCTTCATTTCTTTCAATATATGGAATATAAGAAAAATCTTCACCGGATTTTCCAATGATATTGAATTTTGCTTTTTCACAGGTAATGGTTGTCTTAAAGGAAGAGTCTGTTTCGATTACAACTTCATTGTCAGGAAGCTTTCTTACGATATCAGAAAAAACTTTTGCATCTAATGCGATAATTCCTCTTTCTTCAATCTCTCCTTCTATTTTTGTTTCGATTCCAAGTTCCATATCATTGGCAGTTAATTTAATCTCACCGGCAGAAGCATCTATTAAGATACATTCTAAGATAGCCATGGTCGTTCTGGTTGGTACGGCTTTGGAAACAATGTTTACACCATAAAGTAAATTTGATTTTGAACAGATGATTTTCATGTTGTTCATAACTCCTTTCGACATATATAAATATAATATTTAAAAAGAAATTAAACGTCTTATTCTTAGGGGATGTTAATAAGTGAATAACCTCTGCAACCCTTAATTCATAAGCATTTAAAAGAATTTTGTTACTGTATAACCTGTTTAAATGACTGAGGATTGTGTCTTAATAAAAAGTGAATAAATTTTTATGTAAAGTTAACATAATTAGTTATCCAAAGCCATTCCACAGCTAGTTCACAAATTATAAACAGAACCCTGTGCATAAATTAATTTGGGTTAATTTTTTTCTTAATGGTATTTAAGAGATTTACGGTTGCTTCATTAGTCTGTAATTCAGCTTCTACCTTATTAATACCATGAATTACGGTAGAATGATCTCTTCCTCCTAAGAGTTCTCCAATATTTTCTAAGGAAACCCCAGTCATATTTTTGCAAAGATACATGGCAATCTGTCTCGGCTTTGCAATATCGTTGCTGCGGCTTTTAGAAATCATCTGCTCTTTTGTAATATGGAAATGTTCGCATACCACATCAATAATAAGCTGTGGAGTAATCTCCCTCGGCTTGTCCGGAGAAATAATATTCTGAAGCTCTTTCATGGCTACTTCCATGGTAATCTCAGTCTGTTCAAGATTGGAGTAGGCAAGCAGTTTATTTAAAGCACCTTCCAGTTCCCTGATATTAGACTTAATATTAGTAGCAATGTATTTTAAAATTTCATCATCTAAATGGAAATTATCCATTTCTTCTTTTCTTCGCAGAATTGCCATTCTGGTTTCATAATCCGGAGAACCGATGTCAGCAGTCAGACCGCATTCAAAACGGGAGCGGATACGTTCTTCTAATGTTTCCATATCCTTTGGCGGCTTATCAGAAGAAATAACAATCTGTTTTTTAGCAAGATAAAGCTCATTAAAGGTATGGAAAAATTCTTCCTGTGTACTTTCTTTTCCTATAATAAACTGGATATCATCGATTAAAAGTACATCGATATTACGATATTTCTCACGGAATTTTGTCATAGCTGTATTATTGCCATTTCGGATGGCTTCAATCAGTTCATTGGTAAAAGTTTCCGAAGAAACGTATAAAATCTTCACATCTGGGTTATTGGACTGGATAAAATGTGCGATGGAATGCATCAAATGTGTTTTACCAAGTCCTACGCCTCCATATAAAAAGAGTGGGTTATAGACTTCTCCCGGAGATTCTGCAACAGCCAGTGAAGCTGCATGAGCCAGTTTGTTATTATTTCCAACAACAAAAGTATCGAAGGTATAGTTTGGATTCAAACTGGATTTGTCAATACTTTCTGTATTTACGAAAGCCATTGGTTTTGGTGTACGCATGGATTTTGCCTGCTCCGGCAGTACAAATTCGATTTCGTAATCCTTTCCAATAATTTCAGCGACTGCTACTTTAAGAGGAAGAGTGTATTTCTTGGTAATGTAGTTAAGCCCCATCTGTTCGTCCGGTACCAGTATGTATAAAGTATTGTCTTTGACATCAAATACCTTAAGTGGTTCCAACCAGGTTTTAAAAGAAATGTCAGTAAGTTCATGCTCTTCCTTGACAGTTCTTAAAATTTCTTCCCATTTTTCAATGATCTGTTCCATAAAAATCTCCATGTTTCTATTATTTAAGCTTTTTTAAAGCTTCTCATATTTATAGCATTATATAGAATCCTACTCTTTTAATAATAAACTAAATGGGGCAAATTATCAATGAGAACTTTTAAAGGTATAGGTGATAAGCCTAATGTGAATAAAGTGGATAAAAAAGCCTTTATTTTAGCGGAAAAAGCTATTCAAAATTAAGGCAAGGTCATTTTAACAACAAGTTATCCTTAAATTATCTACAGGTTATGCACAGGTTATGAACAATTGTGGATAACCTGTGCATAAAATTTTGATATATAAATTTTATGGTATGGAAGGAAGAAAATGGATACTAGATATAGATTGAAAATAGTTTCTTCCTTATATATATTGTAGTGTAAAAATTAATTACCGAAAAATGCAGGTTTTACTTGACTTGACAGGTTTTTTTGTTATAATTGTACTGATGTTTTCTAGCATAGAGGAGGTGGATTATTATGCATAAAGGTAAGATGACATTTCAGCCAAAAAACAGACAGAGAAATAAAGTTCATGGTTTTCGTAAAAGAATGAGTACAGCAGGCGGAAGAAAAGTATTGGCTGCAAGAAGATTAAAAGGAAGAAAGAAATTATCAGCATAGGCCACAACTTTTGTGGTCTTTTTCTTCTTATTACAAGACTTTTTTAAGGATTGAAAAATGGACTCATTGAAGAAAAACAAAGATTTCCAGAATGTATATCGCAATGGTAAGTCTTATGCGGACAAGTATCTGGTGATGTATGTTCTGGAAAATGGTTTGGAATCGAATCGAATTGGAATCTCCGTCAGTAAAAAAGTAGGAAATAGTGTAGTAAGACATCATCTGACGAGATTATTAAGAGAAAGTTACAGACTGCACGAAGAGATGTTTCATAGTGGTTGGGACATTGTAGTCATCGTAAGGGTGTCAGCAAAAAATGAAGGTTATCACAAGTTAAAGAGTTCATTGCTGCATCTTTCGAATCTTCATGGAATTATTTAAAGATAATATCGAAAAGAAGATGGAATGATTTTGAAAAAAATTTTAATTGCAATCATTAAATTTTATAGAAAATATCTTTCACCAATGAAAACAACAAAGTGCCCTTATTGCCCGACCTGTTCTACTTATGGTCTGATTGCCGTGGAAAAGTATGGTGCAGTAAAGGGGGGAGCACTGGCTCTCTGGAGGATATTAAGATGTAATCCTTTTTCAAAAGGCGGATATGACCCGGTTCCATGATTAGGAGGTACGTTAAGTGTCAGAAATCATTTTAACTCAGTACAATGGTAAGATTCTCGGACCGATTGCAAAGGTCTTAGGATGGATTATGAATGGAATCTATTATGTACTGAATAGTTTGTTTGGAATAGAAAATATCGGACTTTGCATTATTATCTTAACTTTGATTATTTATGCATGTCTTTTTCCATTAACCTATAAACAGCAGAAGTTCTCAAAGCTTTCACAGAAGATGAATCCGGAGCTTCAGGCTATCCAGAAGAAATATAATGGCAAAAGAGACCAGGTTTCCATGCAGAAGATGCAGGAAGAGACACAGATGGTTTACCAGAAATATGGTGTTTCACCGACCGGAAGCTGTATCCAGATGTTAATCCAGATGCCGATTCTGTTTGCTTTATATCGTGTATTTTTAAATGTACCGGCATATGTACCGGCTGTAAAAGAGAAGTTTTCTGCTCTTGTAACAGAGATTATGTCTGTTGATGGCTTTGCGGATAAGATGACAAGCTTTGTTGATAAAATTAAAATTGCAGGTTTATCTGTTGATTTTACTGCTACGGATACAAATGTTCTTCATAATTATATTGTTGATGTTTTATATAAGATGAATACTTCCGGATGGGGTGAGTTAACAAAAGTATTTGGTAATCTTACCAATCTGGATGCAACTGAGAAATCCTTAGAGAAGTTAAACTATTTCCTTGGACTTAACATTTCAAACAGCCCATGGAATATTATGACAACAGGCTTTAAGTCAGGAGCTTATTTACTTGCTATCGGTGCATTAATGATTCCGGTTATTTCTTTCCTGACACAGAGATTAAATATTAAATTAATGCCTACCGCTTCTACCGGTGAAAATGATGCAATGGCACAGCAGATGAAAACCATGAATCTTATGATGCCTTTATTCTCATTTGTAATGTGTTTCACTGTACCGGTTGGTCTTGGTATTTACTGGATTGCAAGTGCTTTGGTTCGTAGTATCCAGCAGTGGGGTATCAACAAACGTCTTGATAAGATGGACTGGGATGCTATTATGAAAGCTAATCAGGAAAAAGCAAAAGCAAAGCGTGAAAAGAAAATGGGTCTGATTGAAAATCAGATTGCTAATGCTGCTAAGATGAGTACAAAAGCAAATGTTATTGAATCAGGTACTATGACAAAAGAAGAAAAGGAAGAAGCTTTAGAGCATGCAGCAGAGGTAAGAAGTAATGCAAAAGCAGGAAGCCTTGCTTCTAAAGCTAACAGAGTACGTGAATTCAATGAAAGAAACAATAAATAGAGGGGGTAATATACAATGGAATTTATTGAAGTTTCAGCAAAAACAGTGGATGATGCAATTACAGAGGCTTCGATTAAGCTTGGAACTACCAGTGACAAGATTGAGGTAGAAGTTATTGAGAAGGGTTCTACCGGATTTCTTGGTATCAAGAGTAAACCTGCAATCATCAGGGCACGGAAGAAGAATGATACGGTAGATAATATCCGTGAGTTTTTGGAAAATGTATTTTCTGCTATGAATATGGAAGTTACCATTGATATTAAGAAAGCAGAAGATGATAAGGTTTATGAAGTAGAATTAAGCGGTAAAGAAATGGGACTGCTGATTGGCAAGAGAGGACAGACTTTAGATTCTCTTCAGTATCTTACAAATCTTGCTGTTAATAAACATTCGGATGGATATATCAAAGTTAAGCTTGATACCGAAGATTACCGCCAGAGAAGAAAAGATACTCTGGAAAATCTTGCAAAGAATATTGCCTATAAGGTTAAGAGAACAAAACGTCCGGTATCTTTAGAGCCAATGAATCCATTTGAAAGAAGAGTGATTCATTCTGCATTGCAGGGTGACAGATATGTAGAAACCCACAGCGAGGGAGAAGAACCTTTCCGTCATGTAGTTGTTACATTAAAAAAATAATTTAAAAATTTTATAAGAAAATGATTTCATAAGAGTTATAAAATGATATAATTATACCGTTTTATAACTCTTATATATTACACAGATAATATAAGAATTCTTATATTAAGGAGATTTCTATGAAAACAGAGACTATTGCAGCAATTGCTTCCGCCATGACGAATTCAGGAATTGGAATCATCCGTATCAGTGGAGAAGATGCTTTTGATGTAATTGATAAGATATACCGGCCAAAAAAAGAAAACAAGCTTTTATCACAGTGCAAGAGTCATACGATTCATTATGGCCATATTTATGATGAAGATGAAATAATAGATGAAGTAATGGTTCTTCTGATGAGGGCACCGAACAGTTATACCAGAGAAGATACGGTAGAAATTGACTGCCATGGTGGAACTCTTGTGATGCGGCGTATTTTAGAAGTAGTACTGAAAAATGGAGCAAGACCTGCAGAACCGGGAGAGTTTACCAAGCGTGCATTTTTGAATGGGCGTATTGATTTAAGTCAGGCAGAATCTGTCATGGATGTCATTTCTTCAAAGAATGATTTTGCATTGAAAAGTTCCATGCAGCAGTTAAACGGAGCTCTTACAGGAAAAATCAAAGAAATTCGTGGTAAAATCATACATGAGATTGCATTTATTGAGTCTGCTTTAGATGATCCGGAGCATATCAGTATTGATGGATATGGAGAGAATCTTCTTATTATAATAGATGAACTGATGCATAAGATGAATCAGATGATTGTATCTTCGGAAAATGGCAGTCTTTTAAAAGAAGGCATTAATACGGTGATTGTCGGAAAGCCAAATGCCGGAAAATCTTCTTTATTAAATGTGCTGGTGGGAAGAGAGAGGGCAATTGTAACGGATATTGCCGGAACTACCAGAGATGTATTGGAAGAGCAGATTAATTTAAATGGCATAACACTTAATATTATGGATACGGCAGGAATCAGAAGTACTGAGGATGTGGTAGAGAAGATTGGTGTGGATAAAGCACTGTCCCTTGTGGATAAAGCTGATTTTATTATCTATGTAGTGGATACTTCTACTGCATTGGATGAAAATGACGAAAAGATTATAGATGCCATCCGGGAAAAGAAGGCCATTATTTTATTAAATAAATCTGATTTAACCCAGGTAACCGGAGAAGAAGAACTGAAAGAAAAATTATCCGGTGCAGATCATAAGATGATAGCTATTTCTGCAAAAGAAAATATTGGAATTGATGTATTAGAAGAGACCATTACGGAAATGTTTTTCCATGGAACGATTTCATTTAACGATGAAGTTTATATTACTAACATTAGACATAAAAACGCATTGATTCAGGCAGTAGAGAGCTTAAAGTTAGTAAAACAGAGTGTAGAAAATGGAATGCCGGAAGATTTTTATTCTATTGACCTTATGAATGCTTATGAAGAACTGGGTACTATTATCGGAGAAGCAGTAGAAGATGATCTGGTTAATGAGATTTTCAGTAAATTCTGTATGGGTAAATAATTATATTTAGATAGAAAGAAGGATAATGAAATGTCGGTAATCGAAGAGACATATGATGTGTGTGTGGTTGGAGCAGGCCATGCAGGTTGTGAAGCAGCACTTGCCTGTGCCAGAATGGGACTTGAAACCATTATATTTACAGTAAGTGTAGACAGTATTGCGATGATGCCTTGTAATCCTAACATTGGTGGAAGCTCCAAGGGACATCTGGTTCGTGAAATTGATGCTCTGGGTGGACAAATGGGAATTAATATTGATAAAACATTTATCCAGTCAAAGATGTTAAATAAATCAAAAGGTCCTGCAGTACATTCTCTTCGTGCCCAGGCAGATAAGGCAGCTTATAGCATGGAAATGCGGAAAACGCTGCAGTCTACCGAACATCTTACTATAAGACAGGCAGAAGTATCTGAAATTATCACGGAAGATAATAAGATTGCCGGTGTTAAGACATTTTCCGGAGCAATTTATCACAGTAAGGCTGTTGTATTGTGTACCGGAACTTATCTTCGGGCAAGATGTCTTTATGGAGATGTGATTAATTATACAGGACCGAATGGGTTACAGCCTGCTAATCATCTTACAGATTCTTTAAAAGCCCATGGAGTAGAAATGTTCCGCTTTAAGACAGGAACTCCGGCAAGAATGGATAAGAATAGTATTGATTTCAGTAAAATGACCGAGCAGACCGGCGATGAGAGAGTAGTACCATTTTCCTTTACTACAGACCCGGAAAGTGTTCAGATAGAGCAGGCATCCTGCTGGCTTACCTATACAAATCCGAAAACTCATGAGATTATTCGTGCAAATCTCGACCGTTCACCAATCTATGCTGGTGTTATTGAAGGAACGGGTCCTAGATATTGCCCCTCCATTGAGGATAAAGTGGTAAAATTCGCCGATAAGGAAAGACATCAGGTATTTTTGGAGCCGGAAGGCTTAAATACCAATGAAATGTATGTCGGTGGAATGAGCAGTTCCCTGCCAGAGGATGTTCAATATGAAATGTATCATACGGTTCCGGGACTGGAACATGCGAAGATTGTAAGAAATGCTTATGCTATTGAGTATGACTGTATTAATCCAAACCAGTTGTTACCTACTCTGGAGTTTAAGAATATCAGGGGATTGTTCAGCGGCGGCCAGTTTAATGGAAGTTCCGGCTATGAAGAAGCTGCAGCCCAGGGTATTGTTGCTGGAATCAATGCAGCTTTATATGTAAAAGAGAAGGAACAGCTTGTATTGCATCGTTCCGAGTCCTATATCGGAGTGTTAATCGATGATCTGGTTACAAAGGAGAATCATGAGCCATATCGGATGATGACATCCCGTGCCGAGTATCGTTTATTACTGCGTCAGGATAATGCAGACCTTCGTCTGAGTAAATATGGTTATCATGTCGGACTCATTTCTCAGGAAAGATATGACTGGGTAGTAAAAAAAGAAAAATTAATTCAGGATGAAATAAACCGGGTAGAGTCAGTAACAATCGGTGCTAAAGAGAATGTGCAAAAGCTATTAGAGGAATATGGAAGTACTCCTTTGAATACCGGAACACGTCTTACCGAACTGATTCGCAGACCGGAACTGGATTATGAAAAACTGGCTCCAATTGATGAAGGCAGACCAGAACTTCCGGAAGAAGTACAGGAACAGGTTAATATTAATATTAAGTATGATGGATATATCAAACGTCAGATTAAACAGGTGGAGCATTTTAAAAAATTAGAGAATAAGAAAATTCCGGATGATTTTGATTATGATGCAGTAGACAGCCTTCGTATCGAAGCAAGACAGAAGTTAAAGCTTTATCGTCCGGTTTCTATTGGACAGGCTTCAAGAATTTCCGGTGTATCACCTGCGGATATTACGATGTTGTTAGTCTATATGGAACAGGTAAAAAAATAGGAAGAATAATGAGAAGAATGAGGATATCTTATGGCATATGATTTTACAAAAATGAGAAATATTCTATCGGAGTGGAATTTAGAACTTACTGCAGAGAAAGAGCAGCAGTTCCTGACTTTTTATGAAATGCTGGTAGAAAAGAATAAAGTAATGAATCTTACTGCAATCACAGAATTTGAGGATGTTGTGGAGAAACATTTTTTAGACAGTATTTCTCTTTGCCAGGTGATGGACTTAAAGAAGCCGCTTACTTTATTGGATTTGGGAACCGGAGCCGGTTTTCCTGGAATCCCACTTAAGATTATGTTTCCGGAGCTTAAGATTACTCTGGCGGATTCCTTGAATAAAAGGTTATTATTCTTAAATGAAGTTATGGAAGCACTTAATATGAAGGATATTGAAACGGTTCATGGAAGAGCAGAGGAGCTTTCTAAAAGAAAAGATTATCGGGAATCCTTTGATTTATGTGTTTCCAGAGCAGTTGCTAATTTATCCACATTAAGTGAATATTGCCTACCATTTATCCACATAAGCGGCAAATTTATCTCTTATAAGTCTGGAGAGGTGGAAGATGAGCTGAAGGATGCAAAGAAGGCAGTTTTCGTGCTGGGCGGCGAGATAGAGGATGTAATTCACTTTACACTGCCGGATAGTGACATTAAACGTTCTTTTGTGGTAATTAATAAGGTTCATGCGACACCAAAAGCATATCCACGTAAGGCTGGAACTCCATCAAAAAGCCCTTTAAAGTAAAAATTAAAATTAGATTAAACTACTGGAAACATGTTTGGTTCCTTCTTTTCTATCATAATTTTTCTCGCTAGTTGCGTAAATAAAAAGGATAACAAATTTTCGTTTGTTATCCTTTAAAGATTTATACGTTGTTTTCAATGACTGGTTTTATTATTGTAAGAACATTAAAACAATATCTTTAAATTTATCCGGCGTTTCAAGCTGGGGAAGATATCTGGAATTGGAAATGTAGGTTGCTTCAATATTCTTATTTAAGTGAAGATATTTTTCTGTAATAGCTACGGCATTATTTCTTTCTCTACTGGAAATGATGTAGAGATTGTCTGTTTTTTTCACAGCATTGGTGATATCAATATTGACATAATTTCCTTTGGTGCTGGCAAGCAGATATTTTCCGGCACTGTTTCCTTTGTGTGCAGATTCAAAGTAAGTATCTTCTAATTTGGATGAAAGGAATGTTTTCTTGAAGATATACTTACTTTCAATGTAATTGCGGATTCTCTTGTGATGCATAATCAGGTTATAGATAAAGGTACCAAGAATTGGAATCTCTAAAATAGTTTTGGCAGCCTTTGTTTCTTTTGTAGGCATCTCCCTGATAATATTGATGTCAGATGGATTAACCAGAATAATTTTTTTAAAGTTATCCGGCTCCATTGCCTGTGCCATAATGACGAAAGAAGAAGATATACCGGTTACGACTATATTTGCCGCTTCTTTTACAATGTCGTGGATAAAATTATTAATTAGCTGTACATATAGGAAGTTGGTATAGGTAATACCCGGTTTTTCAGAACGGCCGCAGCCAAGCAGGTCGATAGTGTAGACGGTATGTTTCTTTTCCAGGCGGTGTACAATCTTACTCCATTCTTTGGCAGAAGAAGCAGGATTCAGTTCATGAATTAGAACAACCGGAGTTCCTTTACCGGAAACAGTATAGAAGACGTCACCATTTTTCCAGTGATATATATTTCCTTCTTCGGTAGTTAAAAGATTTTTTTGTCCTGCAGTATAATCTACAATTCTATTTATAATATACATGCCGGCAACAGCAGTAGTAGTGATGCCGATTACTTTTTTCAGATTCCTGTTCATCGTAATTCCTCCCTAAAGTTTATGATACTTTTATTATAAACAAAAATATGCTGCTTTACAATTAAAATCATAGAATAAGACTTTTCAGATAGAAAAAAATAGTTTACAATTATTATGTATACCACATAAGAACATATGTTCTAGGAGGGGCTATGATTAGAGAATATCTGGAGAAAATTCAGAAGGAACTGATAGATCAAAAGAGAGAGACAGAAAAGAAAATTATTTCTTTAGAAAATACAGAAAAAGAAAATATAAAATTTATTGAACTTCTGGATGAAATAAATGATCCAAATTATGAAGCGTTTACTCCAAGAACAGTGAATGCCCGTAATAAGGAAAAAATTAATGAGCTAAAAGTACAGCAGAAAAATATTATTAGAGAAAAGTCTGAATTACAGAACAAGTTATATGATGTACAACGTCGTTTGGAAGAGTGTCAATCTATTATTCAATGTGAGAGGGAAAAGGAGACAATTGCCCAGCAATATCAGGAAGAAGATAATGCAGAATATAAGATTCAGTTATTAGAAGCACAGGAAATGGAGCGACAGCGCATTGCAAGAGATTTACATGATTCTACAGTACAAGATCTTACCAGTATGCTTCATAAGATAGAACTTTCTATGCGTGTAATGGATATGGATTCGCAGCGTTGTAAAATGGAATTATCAAATGTACTTGATAATATTCGCAATGTGATAAGCAATACAAGGAAAATGATATATAACCTCAGACCAATGTCAGTAGATGATATAGGAATAGATGTAACACTGAAACATGCTATTGCAAAAATTGAGCAGGAGTGGAACCGGAAGATAGAATATATTATAATAGGAAAACCGTTTCACGTGAAACCTGTTGTTGCATTGTCTTTATTAAGAATTATGCAGGAGGCATGCACGAATGCATTGAAATACGCTGATGCAAAAGAAATATGTGTTGTATTAGAATATACTGAAAATGATATTTCACTTGTAATTGAAGATGATGGTATTGGATTTAATACAAAAAAGAAAGTTGCAAAAACAAAAAATTCCGGTTTTGGTTTATCTATTATGAAAGAAAGAGTTCATCTTTTATCAGGTGAGATTCAGATAAAAAGTGAAGAAGGAAAGGGTACTACAATAAGTATTCGTGTACCAAACTTTGTTGAGGAGGAAGAAAATGAGTAAAGTGAAAGATAAAATAGAAATAATCATAGCAGATGATCATATGATGATTCGGGAAGGCTTGAAACAATTACTGGAACTGGATGGTACGATGAAAGTAATTGCAGAGGCAAATGATGGTGAAGAATGTCTGAATTTATTAAATAAGAAGATTCATCCAGATATACTTTTATTAGATATAAATATGCCTAAGAAAAATGGCATTGAAGTATTAGAATATATAAAACAGAATAAAATTCCAGTAAAGGTATTGATATTAACAGTACATAATGAAGTCGAATATTTATTGAAAGCTGTTGATATCGGCATTGATGGATATTTATTAAAGGATTCCAGTTATGATGAATTAAAAGAAGCAATTGATGTGGTTATTTCTGGAAATACTTATATTCAGCCAAGTCTTCTTCCTGCACTAAATGAAAGTATGGAAGATTATGCTTTAGATAAAGAAAAAATAGAATGTCTGACTAAGAGAGAACTAGATGTACTTCGATTGATTTCAGAAGGATGTAGCAATAAGAAAATATCTGATGAGTTGACAATCAGTGAACGAACAGTAAAAAATCATATTTCCCATATATTTAGAAAAATAGATGTGGAAGATAGAACACAGGCTGCAGTATTCGCTATTCGAAATAAGATAAGTTAGAATAAATAGTAATTGATATACAACATAATAGAGGTATTTTGATAAAATGTTTCACGTGAAACATTAGTAAAAGAACGTCCGTGAAACATAAAATAGATACAATATTTAGTATGAATAAAAAAATTAGTCTACTATATTATGAAAGAAAATGTTTCATGTTTCACGTGAAACATTTTTTTGCTTTACAGGAAATTGCTTTTCTATAAAGCAAAAAAACGCTCCGCGAGGATGCACACTGCGGCATATAAGGTAGATATTGCAAGCGACCGCCTCAGGCACGAGAATGTGCCAAAAACAAATTCTTTGTTCAAATTTACATAAGAAACTTGAAAAGTGTGTTTCTCATAGTTTATATAAGCAGCAATAAAAAACACATATTTATATAAATATTAAGGAAACATTGTATGATATAAGAATGCAATAAATAGAAGTAAAAACAGAGAAAATAACAGAAAAAATTACTTTCATTTCTACATGGATTTACTGGAAATGAAAGTGTTATAGTGTTATAATAAAACAAGTTCGGTACAGAGAAATAATAGAAAACTGAAATTTATGTTTCAATGATGAAAGAGACAGAAAGGAAAATAATATGGGAAGAATAATAGCAATAGCAAATCAGAAAGGCGGAGTTGGTAAAACCACAACGTCTATTAATTTGTCATCATGTCTGGCAGAAGCCGGAAAAAAAATATTGGCAATAGATTTGGATCCGCAGGGAAATACTACCAGTGGATTGGGAGTTGATAAAGATGATTTAGAAAATACTGTTTACGAATTAATGCTGGATGAATGTACAATTCGTGAAAGTATTCATAAAACAGAGATTGAAAATCTGACTTTGATTCCATCTAATGTAAACTTGTCCGGAGCAGAGATTGAACTTTTGGGAATCAATGATAAAGAGTATATTTTAAAAAATGCAGTAGATTATATCCGGGACGATTATGATTTTATTATTATTGATTGTCCACCATCTTTGAATATGCTGACAGTAAATGCTATGACAACAGCAGATACCGTATTGGTTCCAATTCAGTGTGAGTATTATGCATTGGAAGGAATCAGCCAGTTGATTCATACCATTGACCTGGTACAGGAAAGACTGAATCCAGATTTGAAGATGGAAGGAGTTGTATTTACTATGTATGATTCCAGGACAAATCTTTCTAATGAAGTAGTAGATAATGTAAAAAATAATTTACATACAACAATTTATAAAACAATCATTCCAAGAAATGTAAGATTAGCAGAAGCACCAAGTCACGGTCTTCCAATTAATCTATACGACAGCAAGTCAGCGGGAGCAGAAAGCTACAGACTTCTTGCAAAAGAAGTAATTGACAGGGAGGATATCTAAATGGCAACAAGAAAAGGTGGATTGGGAAAAGGTTTGGATTCATTGATTGCAGATAAAGTTGGAACATCCAATGAGAAGACAGATGCAAAAAATGAAGTCATGGTAAATATCAATAAAGTAGAACCAAATAAAGAACAGCCGAGAAAGAATTTTGATGAAGATGCATTATTAGAATTATCAGAGTCTATCAAACAGTTTGGTGTCTTGCAGCCGCTTCTGGTAGTAGACCGGAAAGACTATTACGAAATCATTGCCGGTGAGCGAAGATGGAGAGCAGCAAAGATGGCAGGATTAAAGAAAGTTCCTGTAATCATCAAAGATTTAACGGAACAGGAAATCGTAGAGATTTCCCTGATTGAGAATATCCAGCGGGAAAACTTAAATCCAATTGAAGAGGCAATTGCATATAAACGCCTTTTAAATGAATTCAATCTGAAACAGGATGAAGTTGCGGAGAGAGTATCAAAGAGCAGAACTGCAGTTACTAATTCCATGCGGCTTTTAAAACTTTGTGATAAAGTGCAGCAGATGGTAATTGACGATATGATCTCTACCGGGCATGCGAGAGCTTTACTTGGAATCACTGATGAAGAAAAACAGTATACACTTGCACAGAAAATCTTCGATGAGAAAATCAGTGTAAGAGATACTGAAAAGCTGGTAAAGAAAATGCAGAAACAGAAGAATGCACCTGCAAAAGAGGTGAATCCGGAAAAGAAAAAACTGGATGCTGTTTACCAGGAAGCAGAAGAAAAAATGAAAACAATACTTGGAACAAAGGTTATCATTAATCAGAAGGATTCTATGAAGGGAAAAATTGAAATCGAATATTATTCCCCGGATGAATTAACAAGAATATATGAATTAATCGAAAGTATTAGAAAATAGAACATTTGTTTGTAATTAAGAGAAGAGGATAACAACATGATTTTTTCAGAATATTTAGGAATTGATTCCGATTATGTAATAGTAGGACTGGCAGCACTGGTATTGATACTTTTCATAGTTACCATTGTAAATATCGTCCAGATGAGTAAGTTAAAAAAGAAATATAAAAAGTTCATGTCCGGAAAAGATGCCAGGACGCTGGAAGATGTATTGAAAGAGCGTTTAGATGAAATAGATGATCTGGTTGCATCTAACAAGGCAAATAAGAAAAATATCGAAGATATATTTGCTACTTTACGTTTTACATTCCAGAAGCTTGGGCTTGTAAAATATGATGCCTTTAATGAGATGGGTGGAAAGCTGAGCTTTTCCCTTGCAATGTTGAATGAGCGCAATGACGGATATATCATCAATGCAATGCATAGCAGAGAAGGCTGCTATACGTATATTAAGGAAATTATTGATGGAAATTCTATTATTGCACTTTCCGAAGAAGAAAAAGAAGCTTTAGAAATGGCAATGAAATCAAAAGATGAATAAATTTAATGAATAAATTTGCAGAAAGCAGATTGTAAAAATGACAGGCATACTATATAATAGGGTATGCCTGTTTTAGGTTTTCAGATGGTATTTCAAGGAAGGAAGAACAGATTCGTGCATAGCTATTTAAGAGCAATTGGATTTCAGAACAATATGAAAAAATCTGATATAGAGAAACTCACGGATAAAATCGTTTCATCCCCGGATAGAATTGAAGTCTCAGAAGATTCCATGGGAAATGAATTTGTAGAAATGACGAAAGAGATTGCACCGGGAGCTGGAATCCGTGTTTGCGGAGAATATGCAGAAGATGGAACCTTTCATACTGAATACTATTACCCGTATGTAGAGGGTGACGGAATCACGACCCAGGAGCAGATAGAGATAGAGAAGCATTCCGAAAAAGAATCTTATGCCGGTGTCTGTGACGAAATGAAGCTGGGCGTTACATTGATTTTCTATTTACAGAATGTTGCAGAATATTTATCCGAGCATCACAGAAATCCGAAGATGCGTCCAATGTCCGCTACATTAAGTGCATTGTCATTAAATGGAAAAATCATTATGCCAATCAGCAAAAATGAAAAGCAGATCCAGAATACAAAGAAAAACAGTCAGGACCGTAATTACCTCATTGCAGCTGCAAGAGAGGGAGACGAGGATGCCATTGAAAATCTTACACTGGAAGATATTGATACTTATTCCATGTTGTCAAGACGGATAGCTAACGAGGATATCTTAAGTATTGTAGATTCTTATTTTATGCCATACGGAATCGAAAGTGACCAGTATTCCATTTTAGGTGAAATTGTAGATTACAGGATGGAGAATAATAAGATGACAGGTGATAAAATCTGTTTGCTTACACTGGACTGTAACGATTTGATATATGATGTCTGCATCAATGAAAAAGACCTTCTGGGTGAACCTGCAATTGGCAGAAGATTTAAGGGAGTCATCTGGATGCAGGGAAAAGTAAATTATTAGGTAATATTAGTTCTCATAGTTAAATGGATATAACAAGTGCCTCCTAAGGTTCAATCATGGTTGAGACTTATGGAAGCTGAGAAGTGATAAGTCAGAGTTCGATTCCAACAGGGATTGACCTGAATGTCAAAATAAGATACAATGGAAATTCATCACAAGAGTGATTGAATTCATAGATATGGCAGCCGGAGCCAAAAGAGCTGAGAAGCCCGAAAATACGGCATTTGTCTCCTTAGTTAAATGGATATAACGGGGTCCTCCTAAGACTCTATTGTAGGTTCGATTCCTATAGGAGACGCTCATTTTTAGCGGTAATGAAGATAGTTTCATTGCCGCTTTTTTCATGCAGAATTGTAATTTCAGTGACAAATTTGTCAGCGAAGCAGGACTGAAAATACTGATTTTGTCAGCGGGAATGGATGCTTGTCACCGATTCACATTTTCTGATTTGTCACACAAAGGGATTAACTACAATGTAGGATGAGCTTTGGGGTGTAAAATTAGGAAAAGAAGTGAAAAAACACTATATTCTTGAAAGCCTTGTTTGTTACGAAACTTTTTAAGCATATTAAGAAATAAAAGAGATTGTGTTTAAAGATGGAAAACTTGTCTGAGACGCAGCGAAGTAAATAAAATGAATAATATAGGAAGTCAGTAGTGCGTGAATAAACTGCTGGCTTCTTTTTTGATAGATACAGTCACTCCCAGAGAGTGTGCAGGATAGTAAAGTAATAATATCAACATGACGATATAGAAAATGCAGGGAAGCATTGTATTTCAAAGAGTTTGAGATACAGTGCTTTTGTGTATTAACATGGGTAAATGGTTTAATGCTTTTTTTTAATCGTATTTCGTGTTAAAAAATTGTATTTGGTGAAGAAATACCGTAATATTTTGTTTCATGTGATATCTTTTATAGGTGAGATTTGAAACAGAATAAAGATTGAGCCGATATATAAATGAGAAAGAAGGTGAGTGCTATGTTGGAAATTGTTGTCTGTGATGACGATATAGCAGATCTTGAGTGTGCAGTGACTATGCTGCATAAGATTTTTACAAGTCAAAAGATTGCTTATCATATTGAGCAATTTGCGTCTGCAAATCAAATGCTTGAAAATATCAGCAACATTGATATCGGAATTTTAGATATTTCGATGGAAGAACTGAATGGTATTAAACTGGGGAGAAAATTAAAGGAAAAATTTCCGGATGTGAAATTAGTGTATATTACGAGTTATGAAGAATATTGTATGCAGGTCATTAACGAAGTTCATGCATTTTCATTTCTATGTAAACCACTGGAATATGATAAATTGGAAATGCAGATGTTGGAACTACTGGATCAACTGCCGGATACCGGAGCAGAAAAGGATTTTTATAAAGTGACGGACAGCAATGGGAAAGAGTATCTGTCAATCAAATTGAAACTCAGGGACATTTTATATTTTGAATACATAAAAAGATCAAGAAAAGTACTGATAGCGTTGTCTGATATCACATATGAGTATGACTGCATTTTTGAAAAACTGGTTGAAGAACTGCAGCCCTATGATTTTGTTGTGAATTGCAGGGGAAATCTGGTTAATTTAAGGCATATTGAAAAAATAAAAGGCTTTACCATTTATATGGATAATGGAAAAGAACTCCAGATTGCGCAAAAGAGAAGCAGCGATTTTAGAGAAGAAGTAAATAAATTTTTGCAGAAAAATTCATAGGAGAAACGATGAATACGATTTTACTGATATTATGTAATGCTCTTTCCTGTTTTATCATAAGTAACATACTGTTCCAGTTTATGAATGGAAAGTATAAAAGGAGCAGTCAAAATAGATATGCATATATTGTGATCGAGGCTGTCACAGTGATTTTTACAACCTGTATCAATATGCTCAATCATTCCATATTAAATTTGGTGGTCTGGGGCGTGTTGACGGGGATAATAGCATATGCTCTGTATTATGAGGATATGGATAAACCGTTAAGACGTATCATTGAATGTGAGGCATTGGTATTTTGCATGTCTGTTTGTGAATCATTAGGAGTGATTCTTTTACAATGTATTTTGCAGGCAGCAGATATAAAAAATGTGAATGAAACGATGCTTTACTGCCTTGAGGTAACATTTTCAAAAGTAATACTTATTTTTTTGTATTATACATTCATAAACAGGTTTGTGAAAAAGAGCGATATTCCTTATGCAAAGACAAGGTACATCATGTATGGAATTATACTCCTATACAATCTGATTAACATGGGTGTAATTGTAGAGAATTTTAAAAATGGAGAAGAAAATTACTTATGTGCAGTCAATATGGGGTGTATTGTTCTGGCAGATTTATACCTTTTATATTTTGTTAAAATGGCAGATGAAAAGAACTATTATGAAAAGCAGCTCATCGCTTTAGAGCAACAGGCAAAGGTACAATACGAATACTATTTGACGCAGACAAAAAAATATGATCAAACCGTCCACATATTACATGATGTAAATAAGCATATTAAAGCAATCGAAGGATTATATGGTGCAGAGCAGGGGAATACGGCAGGAGAATATGCAGCGGAAATCAGAGAACTGTTAAAGCCGCTCATTCCGGTTCAATACACAGAAAATCCGATCTTGAACATTCTTCTTACCGATAAAGAATCCGTTATGAGGGAAAAAGGTATTTCAGTAACCATAAAGGTGGATAATGTGAATCTGAATTCCCTTGCACCAATCGACATTACAACTATTTTTGGAAATTTATTAGATAATGCGATTGAGGCAGCAGAGAAACTGGAAGGAGAGAAATATATTTCGATTAAGATTGGCTCATACCATAAAATGATAGCTGCCAGCATCGAAAATAACTGCGGAGAGGTAAAGTGGAAAAATGGTTTTCCGGTATCAGCGAAAGGAAAAGGCGGTGGAATAGGACTGCTGAATGTTCAGAGCAGTGTAAAAAAATATGATGGAAATTTAATATTGAAAAGTGATGGAAATAAATTTATTGCTGAGTTATTCCTCAATTCATAAAAAGAGCATTCGTGCTCTTTTTTGGTAAAAAGTCTTACTTCGTGCAAAAAAATCGTACTTGGTGCAGAAAAGGTAAAATATTAGAAGTGGGTTGTCGATAGAAAAAGAAAAATAAAGCGGATGATAGATATAAAAAATTTAATGATGGGAGGTTTCGATTATGTCAAGAATTACGGACTACGGTTTTTTATTTCAAACGACATTTGGAACATCAAAAACAAATTTGGTCAACAATATTCAGTTGTCCCAAATGAACAGCAGTTCTGTACAGAAACAATTAAAAGCAGCAGGGATCGACACAAACAGTAAAAAGTATAAAGCAGCACTGAGTGAGATGATGAAAAATGGAAACGGTGCAATGTTTACAAATGTTCAGGCAATTAAGAACCTGATGAGCCAGTATGACAAAAATGGAGACTGGATTGATCCGAATACCGGATTAACAGGACTTGCTGTAACGGATGAGAACAGAAACAGTTATAAACATATCATTTCTATTCCAGAGAGCAGCCGGGAAGAAATGTTTGAACTGGCAAAGAAAGAATTCTTAAATGAAAACGGTACTTTAAATGGTGATACTACCAAAAGGGAGAGTGTATATAACAATTTATATAGAAAAATGGATAAAGATGACCGTTTATCAGCAGGCTGGACAATGGAACAATATGAACATCAATACAGACAGGCATTTGCAGAAGCAGCAAAAGCCGCTGATCATACATGGAAAGCTGGTAAACCAATACCGGAGGGTGCATTGGATGGCATTACAAGAGAGTCTGTTGAGAGTGGCAGGAAGTCAGTAGATATAAAGTTATAGATAGATTTATTTGTGAGCCACGAGGTGAAACTAAGATAATGGGTTTTAAGGAGGAAAAATAGGATATGAAAATATCTAATTACATGAATAATACGAATTCAATAATGGAAAAAAATACTGATAAAGTACAGAAAGGAAATAGTCAGACAAACGAAAAACATACAGTGGGGCAATCAGTGAAGCTTTCGATTTCTAATGAGGGATTGGAGTATTATCGTAATCGTATACAGCAGAGTGGACAGGAAAAATATGATGATGTGGTTCAAAGAAAGGAACTGTTAGCGAGTAAAAAAATCAGTGATATTGATTATAGTTATGAAATTCAAAAGAAGGCAGCACAGCAGAATCAAAATGTTGATACAGGAAAAAGTGCCTTAAATATTACTGACAAGGCAAATAATTATGTTAAAGCATACGCAGAATTATATGATGAAATTGTGAAGGGCTATGAAAATGGAACCAGAGAAATATATGTAGCTGATGAAAATGGACCTCGTAAGCTTACAAAGGATGAAGAGTTAAGCAATTTAGATGCTGCATATAAAAAAACAGTGGATGACTTTGTGACAATGGAGACAACCAATCAGCATGCCCGTGGAATTATTGGTGAAGAAATGAATAAAATTTCAAAAATTACCACAAGGTCAACTTTGGCATCGGCTTACATTGAGGAGCAAAAAACCAGGGGAAAGGACGAAATCCCAGAAAATTTAACTGAGAAAATGTATGGTGCAATTACCTCATTTAAGGAGAAATATACAATGATTCAGCCTAATAGAGAGCAGTTATTGATGAGCATTAAGATTTGATGATGTTAGTACTATGATTTACAAATAAAAATAGTAATTACATATCATATTGAGGCTGAGAGAAATTAAATATCCAAGTCGTTCAATATAATAGAAATTATTTTAAGTTTCAATAA